>Ga0265295_1000533_pt1 | contig 76355 bp, 57 predicted proteins | sample Munlansysbiofilm_FD_192503 | JGI IMG/M metagenome (GOLD analysis project Ga0265295, IMG submission 192503) | Leachate microbial communities from a municipal landfill in Southern Ontario, Canada - Methane capture system biofilm | ecosystem: Engineered > Solid waste > Landfill > Unclassified ...
CAGCTTAAATACAAAAAAAAGCGTGCCAGATTCAGCTATTGTGAAATTCTGGCACACATATGGTACACTTAATGACAGAGATTAAAAACAAAGGCTTTTCGTCAACAGAAATGATGCGATATCAGATTTTTCATCCTGCGCACAAACCAGCATTCTTGGGTCCTCCTTTCTCATTTGAGCCACTTGATCACATGTCTATCCACCCTTAATCAAGCGTTAATAATTAACGCTTGATTAAGGGTGGATAAAGACATGATCGATGCCCTGGAAAGAGGGAGAAAGGATCAAGTACAATATAGGATTTGCTATCTAACGACACAATCTAACGAGACAGGATTGTAGGAAGGATGCCTCGCCCACTTTTTAGACTATTGAATCAGCTAAGTTATTGGAAAATAATTGAAACTTGTTGAACAGTCTCCCTTACATAAGACTGTTCAATTCCACTAATAATCTTATCTATATCATTAATCTCATTAGAGAAAAGCCTTCCCCCTGATTAGAGAAGGAAGGCTCAAAACATCAATAAAAACCAGGCGATACTCCTAACAGGAATACGACATAGAGCAGAGTAAAGGCTATATTCGCTCCGAACCCTATCAAAGCCCATTTGCCAGCCTGTTTGGATTTGTAGGGCATGCTGTCCTTCCAAACCAGGTAAAGAATCAAGCCCGCGATGGGCGCAAGGAAGCACACCAAAGTCAGCAATCCGCCCAGCTCTCCGTCTTCTTCTACGCGAATTACTCTTTGATTGAGCTGCGTGGATACTCCACAATGGATACAAATAATGGCATTGTCATCGATCTCTTTGCCGCAATTTTTGCAAAACATCTCGTTCTCCTTATATAGAGCTTTTATTATGAATCAGTTAGTCCGTCTCTCTGCTTGGCCTGAGGCCGGGAATATTGAACCACGAAAGTCCGAATATTCTATGTAGATCTGAGTAGAGCTTTTTCAGCAAAATATAGACCATCAGAGGGAAAACAATGATAATCAAGCGGTTATAGCCCATGGCCCCACGCAGATCCCCTTGCAGGAAGGCGGCAAAAGCTCTGGTCATGCCACAACCGGGGCAGGATTTGTGGGTAATGGCTTTGTAAATGCAGAGATTATGGCCATGGCCAATGCTTTCTGCCGGAATGGCAATCAAGCATACCGCAAGTACCAAGATCCCCGCCCAGAAGAGCAAAAAGAGCAAAAGCTCCCTATTGTTTGTAGAGCGGATATCCTTGTGCATCGGTATAACTGCCTGTAATGATGGTGATTAGATCTATCAGTGCCCAGATGCCACAGCCACCGCCAGTCAAAAGCTGCACCACACCTATGCCCGTGTGACCGGTATAAAAGCGATGAATGCCAAAGCCACCTAAAAAGATGCACAATAAAAGCGTGGTAAGCCAATCTTTTTGTTCGAAATTTATGCGTTCCTGCTGCATAGCAGATTGCGGTTGAAAGGAAGAAGGCAAGGCAGAGCCACAACCGGTACAGACTATAGCAGTTCCGACTACGCTGTTGCCACAATTTGCGCAAAACTTTCTGTGGATTCTGGGACTCGCTCCACATTTCATACAAGCCACTGCATTGGCATCTACCGGACTGCCACAATTCGTACAATACATTCAGGTCTCCTTATTTTGCCGGACTATTGGAGCAAAGTTCTCTGATCTTTACTGATTCTTTTTGCTCTCGCAATTCACTAATGAAAGCTTTGCCCGAATGTCAAGCATTTTCTTCATTTTGTGGTTCATCAGGGTGAAAGTCGGATGCCACAAAACGATTTTGTGCTTGACAAATTTAACGACTTATTAGCCTGCTTTTGTTTAAGCATCAAGGAGTTAAAAAATGAAGATATCAAAATCGATCAAACTGGAACGCAGCATGCGGTATGTATTCATCGCGCTATCGGCAATTGCGGTAATCTACAATCTGTTTACCCGCCAATGGGAAGTACTTTTATCAGCCATATTCACCCTCATTCTGTTTATCCTGCCTTCGCTTTTGGCGAAGCGTTCGAAGATCAAGATTCCGGCGGCATTTCAGATTATAGTCCTGCTCTTCATTTTTGCTTCCATGTATCTGGGCGAAATCCATGGCTATTTTTACCGCTATGCCTGGTGGGACACCATGCTGCACGCAAACTCCGCCATCATGCTGGCCTACATCGGCTTCCTTTTGATCTTTACTCTGAATAGGGACAAGCGCATGCATGTGCATCTCAGCCCTTTTTTCATGGCTTTATTCAGCTTCTGCTTTGCCTTGGCTGTGGGCAGTATGTGGGAAATCTTTGAATTTGGCGCGGATGTCATCTTTGGCGCAAATATGCAAAAAGCCAGAGGTTTGGAAGAGATTTATGGCGTATTTGATACGCGCCTGGGAGTGATAGACACCATGCGGGATCTCATTGTGGACGCCATCGGTGCCTTGATCGTATCTGTGACCGGCTACATCCACATGACTCTTCGCAAGGATGCAAATTCAGCATTTTGGGCTATGCAAAAGGAGTTCGTCGAAACTAACCCCGATCTATTCGACAAATAAGACAGCAAGCTGGCTACCGACTGTCAAAGCGCTGTTCAGCTCTGCATCTAAGATTTGCTTTTTAGAGCTCTTTCGATATCATATCTTATAGATAGACATTAGAGGTGTAAAATGCAATTACAGATAGGAATAGATGGTATGCACTGCGCTTCTTGCAGTGCCAATGTAGAAAAAAGTGTTTCCGGCCTCCCTGGAGTCTCCAAGGTGCACGTGAATCTGGCTTTGGAAGAAGCCATGGTGGAATTTGACGACGGCAAGCTGGATCAGGAAGAGATCTTTGAGAGTATCACAGCCTTGGGCTTCAAGGTGCGTGAGACCTTGCATCTGGGTGAAGATGAGCAGATTGCGAAGATGCACATTGCCCGCAAGCGCATGAATTTTAGCTGGATTATCACCGCCATCGTCATGGTTTTGATGCTCCCGCATATGCTGCCCCACGCGGTTTTTGGGGGACAGATATTTGGGCATCAGATCGATGCCTGGCTGATGTTTAGCCTCTCGCTGGTGGCCATGCTCTTTCCAGCCCGTGAGGTCTATACCTCTGCCTGGAAATCTCTGCGTGCCCGGGCGGCGAATATGGAAGTACTGATCGCTATGGGCACCATCGCCTCGATCGTGGTTACCCCGCTTTCGTTGGTGGTGGAAGGCATCCTCGCCCATCAATTTGCCGGCATCGCCGCCATGATTATCTCCTTTTACCTCACCGGACGCTATCTGGAAAGCAAAGCCCGGGGCAAAGCCAGCGAAGCCTTACGCAAATTAGTCTCTCTGGGTGCCAAAACCGCTCTGCTGCTGGTAGATGGCGAAGAAGTGGAGACGCCTGTTCACCGGATCAAAAGCGGCGATATCTTCATCGTAAAACCAGGTACCAAAGTACCCACCGACGGCGTGATCGTAAGCGGCACCAGCTCTTTGGACGAATCCATTGCCACCGGAGAATCCCTGCCCGTCACTCGCTCTGCAGGTGAAAATGTCTTGGGCGCCACCATCAATCTGGAAGGCTATTTTCAGGCCAAAGCCACCAAAGTAGGCAGCGAAACCTTTTTGGCCCAGGTAATCAAGATGGTAAGCGATGCCCAACACTCCAAGGTGCCCATCCAGCTTTTAGCGGATAAAGTCATCGCGATCTTTGTGCCCGTAGTCATAGTTCTGGCCTTTGTGGTCTTCTTCTCCTGGCTGATCTTTCCTGGCTTTATGGCTGCAGTGGCGGCTTTTATCACCACTTTCATTCCGCTTTCTTTGCCCGCTGAGGGATTGGCCGCTGCACTGATGGCCACGATCGCCACTTTGGTGATTGCCTGTCCCTGCGCACTTGGTTTGGCCACGCCCACCGCTTTGATGGTAGGCTCTGGCATAGGAGCCACAAATGGCATCCTGATCCGCAGTGGAGAAGCCTTGCAACGCATGAAAGACGTGGATACCATACTTTTCGACAAAACCGGAACCCTCACCCATGGCAAACCGGAACTGATCAAGATCCAGAGCCTGAAAGGCACGGATGCTGAGAACCTCAGCCTGGCGCACAGTCTGGAATCGCTCAGCGAACACCCTCTGGCTCTTGCCATCAAAAACGCCGCTCAGAAGCGCGGAATCCAGGCCTTGCCCACCGCAGAATTTCAGTCCAGTACCGGACGTGGCATCAGCGCTACTATCGAGGGGAAAAAGTATATGATGGGCAGCCTGAACTGGATGACTGAACAGGGTTTAACAGCGCCAGACCAGCCTGCAGATCAGGATCTGGCCTATGCCGGCAAGATATATCTGGCTGATAGCACTGGAGTTCTGGCCGCGTTCTATGTGGCCGATACCATCAAAGCAGAAGCTTTTGAGATCGTGCAAACCTTATCCAAACAAGGGCTCAAACTCATTATGATGAGCGGCGATAATCAAGAAACCGCAGAGGCTATTGCCAAAAGCTGTGGCATCACCGAGGTAATGGCCAGTGTGCTCCCGGGTGAAAAAGCGCAAAAAGTCAAGGACTTACAGACCCAGGGACGAGTAGTGGCCATGATCGGAGACGGGATCAACGATGCTCCCGCTCTCAAACAAGCAGATATCGGCATCGCCATGGGCATGGGCACAGATATCGCCATCGAAGCCGCTGATATCACCATTTTAAGAGGAGATCTGAAGCTCATCCCTCTGGCCCTCAGGCTCTCGAAACAGACCTTTGCCAAGATTCGGCAAAACCTGTTTTGGGCCTTCTTTTACAACCTCGTTGCCATACCTCTGGCAGCGTTTGGGGTGCTGCATCCCGTGATCGCAGAGATGGCCATGGCGCTCAGCTCCGTCACGGTGGTTACCAATGCCAATCTGCTGAGGCGCAAGTTTTAGAGTGTTGAGGGAATCTCTCACAGATCAAGGTAGGATTCGATGCGTCTCGCGTCGAACAAGGCCGAAGGTCTTGATAAAAAGGCTACAGGTCTGCTAATAAGGGAGCAGGTTCCGTGCTCTGCAGGCGAGACGCCTGCTATCCAGCAACGCCTCCCGCACTATCCCTCATACTCTTTATCCGTGTCAATCTGTGTGATCTGTGAGATCTGTGTGAGACACTTTACACAAGTGCTATAGCTAACGCACGCACCGTCTGAAGACAGCGTTACCCACACAAAAGGAAAGGGCGTGATCACTCACGCCCTTTTTCATTAGCTATTTATTTATAAGAGGCCATCGCGTTTCAGCAAGGCATCGGCATCCAGGGCTCGTCCCCTAAAGGCTTCAAAGAGCTCATCAGGAGCGAAGGCATTACCTCTGGAGAGGATGAACTTTCGGAAGTTCTGCGCAGTTTCCTGATCGAAAATCCCGTGTTCTTTAAAGGCACTCCAGGCATCGGCATCCAAGGCTTCCGCCCATTTATAGGAGTAATATCCCGCAGCATAGCCTCCGGCAAAGATATGCGCAAAAGCGCAGGAGCTATTCGTGCCGGGAACAGGCGGGAGCAGCGTGAAACGTTCATTGGATTTCTTTTCAAAGGCATCCACATCCTCGATTTTGGCGGGATCCGCAAGATGCCAGTCAAAATCCAGATTGGCATAGCGCAATTGGCCGATATTGCCGGTGCCAGCATTGAAGTTCTTGGCTGCGATCACTTTGTCCAGCAGCTCTTTGGGCAGAGGCTCACCGGTCTGGTAATGGCGGGCAAAAAGATTCAGCGCTTCTTCTTCCAAGAGCCAGTTTTCCATGATCTGGCTGGGCAATTCCACAAAATCCCAGAGCACGGATGTGCCTGACAAAGCATGATAATAGCCATCTGCCAATAAGGAATGCAGGGCATGACCAAATTCGTGGAACACAGTCCTGGCTTCATCCATGCGCAGCAGCGAAGGGGTCTTGTCTGTGGAAGGAGTAAGGCTGCCCACTATCATCACTTGCGGTCTCCACATGCCATCGGCATACATGCCCTGGCCGTGCAGAGAGGTCTTCCAGGCGCCACCGCGTTTGGTATCGCGAGGGAAAAGATCGATGTAAAGCAGGCCCAGGTAGCTGCCATCGCCATCATGGGCTTCCCAGGTGGTCACATCTTCATGATACACAGGCACATCGTGCACCTGTTTCATGGTGATGCCATAGATCTTATTGACTACAGTAAAGAGGCCGTTGATCACGTCTTCCACCTTGAACCAGGGTCTGAGCTCTTCCGGATCAAAGTCAAAAAGCTTTTCTTTGAGTTTGTTGCTATAATAGCCCCAATCCCAGCTCTGTAGCTCATTGATGCCATCCATTTCCTGGGCCAGTTTGGCCACGGCATCGCGCTCAGCCTGGGCGGCAGGATAGGCTACTTCATAGATGCGGTCCAAAAAGTCCCGGGCGATCGGAACCGAGCCGGCCATGCGATCTTCCAGGACATACTCTGCGTGATTGGCATAGCCCAAAAGCAGAGCCCGCTCTTTTCTGAGTTCCAGGGTGCGTTTGATCAAATCCTGGTTGTCCCATTCGTCTTTGAAAGCGCGGGAAGAATAGGCTGTGGAGATCTTCTTGCGAGTCTCCCTGTTTTTGCAATAGGTGAGCAGCGGGGTCACACTGGAAGGTTGCAAACTGAAGCTCCAGCCGCTTTCCTTGCCCTTTCTTTTGGCCAGAAACGCTGCCGCTTCCAAAGCGCCTTCCGGGATGCCTTCCACGTCTTTGGGGTCTGTGGTGTACAGCTCAAAGGAGTTTGTGGCATTCAGCACGTTGTCGCTAAAGCGGGGAGAAAGCTGAGCGCTTTCCATGGCGATTTCGGTAAAGCGTTTCTTGTCTTCAGCTTTCAACATGGCACCGCCACGGATGAAGCTCTTATATTTGCGTTCGATCAGGCGATAGCGTTCGGCTTTCTTGAGTGCATCTTTATCGCTGAAGTCTTTGGGAACCGTGGGTTTGGGCTTGCCCTGTACTTCGGCTTCATATACCGCTTTCACCCGTTCAAAGATCTTGGGATCGGTGGCAATGCTGGAGCCAAATTCTGCCAGCATGGACGAGATTTTCGGCGCCAAAGCCTTAAATTCGGCATCGGAATGGGCGCTTAAGAGATTAAAGTACACTGTGGTAGCATAGTCCAGTTCCACGCCGTCGTTATCCAGCGGCAGGATGGTGTTTTCGAAAGTGGGGGCTGCGGGGTTGTTTTTCAGTGCCTCTACCTCCGCTCTTGCAATCTTCAGCCCTTCTTCAATGGCTGGCATGAAGTGTTCCAGTTTGATTTCATCAAAGGGAATAGCCTTCAGACGATGGGTGTTCTCTTTGCGTAATAAGGGGTTAACTTGCATTTCCTCTCCTTTATTCTGTTAATATTAGTTTACAGACAAGATATATCAATACAGCTTTTTAGTCAATAATTATCCTCACTTGGGCTGTTCATTTTGCTTATTCTGCCTCTTTTTTGATGAGTTCTGCCAGGATTGCTCTGGCGTGAGACTTCGCTCCTTCTCCCTGTTCGGCGACTGGCCCTACGCAGGATGGGCAGCCTGCTTCACAGGCGCAGTGGTCGATCTGCTCCAGTGCGGCTTGAAAGAGCTGATCCTGGATCTCATAGAGTTTCTTGCACAGGCCGATGCCTCCGGGGACTTTGTCGTAAAGTGCGATTACCGGATCGCCATTGGCGAGCTTTGATTCCGGTTCAAAATGCAGCCCCAGATCCCCGGGATCGCACATCACAAAGAAGCCGGCCAGATTGCTGAGCAGATAGGCCAGGCCCGAAAGCCCGCTTTGGATGCGCACCTGCTGTTCGGCCAGATGGTGGCAGCGGGGACAGAGAGTGATGAGATTCTCCGGCTGATTGGCTTCCTGGCTGGAGCCAAACTTCCTGAAAGGAATGCGGTGATGCACATCCCAAGCCCGGTCATCCTCAGGGGCCTGACAATTGACACAACGGTAGTTATCCCGTCGGCGAATCTCCTGGCTAATGCGCTTCCAGTCTTTACCATAATCATTCACATCGCTATTCCAGAGCCCCTGCTCACGGATCTTCTCGATCATGGGATGAGAAAAAGAGAGCCACCAGGCCATGGTATCCAGCTCCTGCATAGGCAGATCCAGTTCCTGAATGCCCAAAACTTCCATGCTGCCAAACTTGATCTTCTTAAATCCTGTGATCTGGCACTGCACCAGCACCCTGCCAAAATGCTTCTTACCCCAGTGATATTCATGGATGCGCCTGAGCTTGGTAAGGATCAGATCCGTCTCCCGCAGGGCTTGAGTGTAATAATCCGCCTGAATCTCCTGAAGCAGCACCAGTTTCTTCTCCAGATCGAGCTCTTTCACGATCCAGGTCTCCCCCAAATGCAGGTAGATGGCATTGGGATGGGTCATCCACAAGGCGCTTGCCTCATCCACGTAGCCAATGCACTCACCTTCTGCCATGATGGGGAACTGATTGGAGGCATTGCGCAGAGACACTTCCGCCGCAGGATATTCACCCACGATGCCCAGGTATTTGCTGCCCGCTTTGCGAATGCGGCCTTCATCCAGCAAAACCTGCAGATAGCCGGAGAGTTCGATAAAGCTCATGTTGCCAAAGTCTTCGCCTTCCTTCAATGAAAGCTCGCTGATGGCGCAGAGCAGCTCCTGAAGCAAAATCTCAGTATTGTTCGGATCAATCAAGGCCTGTTCGGGATTGTTTCCCCAGAGGTATTCAGGATGCTGGCAGATGTACTGATCCAGGGGATTGCTGGCTGCTACCAATATGGACAAAGCGGTATTAGCCTTGCGTCCGGCCCGGCCAGCCTCTTGCCGCACAGAGGATATCGTTCCGGGATAAGAGTTGATCAGCGCCACATCCAGGCCGCCGATATCGATGCCGAGTTCCAGAGCATTGGTACTGATGATCAGCTTTAGCTGGCCCTCACGGAGTTTCTTTTCGATCTCGCGCCGATCTTGAGCCAGATAGCCGCTGCGATAGGAGGCGATTTTGTCCCGAAACTGCTTCGGAGTATGCAAAAGCAGCATTTCCACACTGCGCCGCGAAGCGCTGAACAGAATGCTCTGCAGAGGGTAGTGGAGCAGCATTTTGGCCAGAGCCCCGCTTTCTGCACTGCTACTGCGCCGGATCCCCAAATTCCTGTTTTCCAGCGGAGGATTGATGATAAGGTTGATCCTTTTGCCCATCGGTGAGCCGTCACTATCGATCAGAATCACCTCTTCGCCAATTAGTTCCTGCGCCAGCTCCTGAGCATTGGCCAGAGTAGCTGAAGTGCAGATGAATACAGGCTTCTGCTGATAGAGCCGGCAGATGCGCTTCAGCCTGCGGATCACATTGGCAAAGTGCGAACCAAAGACCCCGCGATAGTAGTGAACTTCATCTATCACCACGTATTGCAGGCGGGCAAAGAATGTCATCCAGAGGCTGTGATTGGGGAGTATGCCCACATGCAGCATATCGGGATTGCTGAAGACGATATTGGCCTGTTTGCGGATGCGGCTTCTGTCCTGAGCAGGGGTATCGCCATCATAGATTGCGTTGTAGATTTTCTCCCCATTTTTGGCAGTCAGAGCGGCGCAGAGTTCGGTCATTTTCTGCGTTTGATCCTGAGCCAAAGCCTTGGTGGGATAGAGCAAAAGTACCCGGGCTTTGGGGTCCAGGATGAGGCTGTTCAAAATGGGCAATTGATAGCATAGACTCTTACCACTGGCCACACCGCTGCTGATCACAACATTTTCTCTTTGCAAAATACACCTGATAGCCTCGGCCTGATGTGAATAAAGCTGGGAAATGCCCTGATCTTTCAAAACATCAATCAAGAGTGGATTTAGTAGAGCCGGAAAGTCCGCATACACAGGCTCTCGCGCTGGTGCGATATTGGTGGATACGATGGTCTCGCGATGCCTTTTATCGCGCTGCAGACGCTCTACAAAATCATTGATAGCTTGCATTTAGGGCAGGACTATCTGCCGGAATGTATGTTGCTTGCCATCCTGCTTTAGCCTTAGAATATAGATGCCGGGAATCAATCTAAGCTGGGCGGAATTAAAATCTTTGATTCCCTCGTATGAGGCTATCTTCTGCCCCTTGAGGTTATAGATCTTCAGGTCAAAATATGCCTGACTTTTCAGCGAAAAATCCCCTTGAGCCGGGTTTGGATAAGGTCTCAATGCCGAAGGAACTTGATCTTGAACGTCCAGATGTCCCCCGATGCCATGCACTTTGATGTCATCTACAAACAAGGCAAAAGCATCCAAAGACACTGCATTTAAAGCCAGATAGACATCTTGTCCCGCATAAGCGCCCAGGTCAAACTCGTAATCTGTCCAACTGGCGGGGAGGCTGAGCCAATTCTCTGCGTGCAACAGACTGAAAGACTGAGGATTGCTATCGCTCACAGAGATCAAGACCCGCAAACGCTCCAAACCATAAGCTGCAGTAAAGCTGCGAGCTGTAAATTCGAGCGTGCCGGAATTCCCCAGATGCAGATTTGGGAAAATCAGCCAGTCGTTATTAGGAGGGGTCATGGCGCTGGAAGACATCAGCAGCTTGGCCCCCGTAGGCACAGAAATATCCGCGAGAGGAGGAGTGGTCTGCAAGGGGGCAAAGACCAGCCAGCCCAAGACATTACCCTCAGAGGGGAAGTCCAGATTATCCCAGCTCCAGGTAGGCGAGCCATCCAGATCCAGATTTTGAAAGCCGGGAATCTGCTGCGTGAAAGAAGGGCAATTCTCAAAACTCTCAAACAGGATGATCTCCGAGCCATCCAGCGGCACTGTGATGCTGAAAAAATTGGAGTGAGGAGAGAGCAGACCGCCCGGATAGCGAGCTTGCACGCTGTATATATAGGTCTGTCCGGCGTTTATGTTCGTGTCGTTATAGGCAGTGGAGGTAGTTTCAGAGATTATCTGGCTGTCTTTGTGCAGTAGATAGGCCTCAGGACTGCCTTCCACAGGCGCTTCCCAGAACAGCCGAACAGCTTGATCCGCATAATAGGCATAGAGATTTCGGGGAGCATCATCGTACTCCGTCCCGCCAAAATGCAGCCTGAGATTCGCCAGATATTGCTTGTAATTGATAGTGTCAGGCGGGTTTTCCGGGTCCGGATTGATGCTCATGCTCTGAAAGTTCAGTGCACGGATACCGGCCATTTCCCGGCAAAAGAAATCGTCGCTGGAAGAGCCACTACCATCGGTATTTTCATCCACAGCCAGGATCAGATTGCTGAGCCCATCATAGAGAAAACCTTGCTGCAAGGGGATGGTGAGCCAGCCGCTACCCGGCAGAGAATTGTCAAACCAATCCTGAGACAGACTGCCATTAAAGACCAGGCTCAGCTCGCCTGCAGGAACCCAATTCTGCATGAAATTCAGAGAGCTATGTCCCAGATAGATCTTCCAGTCCTTATTGCCCGCAAAAAAGAGATTGCTCTGCACGTTATATTGAAAGCCCAAATGCGTGATCTCACCAGCTATACCGATCTCCGAGGCATAAAAAAGCTGCTGGGTATAGCTGAAACGCGCCAGCGGCTCTATCGGCAGCCCTTGATGCAAGATATTGCCCGTGCCGATACTGACCATCTGCGCATTCAAAACGCATAAAGACATGAAAATGAGGGCAAGGACCAGACGGCGAATCATGGTTTCACCTCTTTCTGACAGGCTTTCTGCAGATTCATGGATTCCTCCGCGATATTATTCTTTTATGGTTATTTTCCAATATCTACAGTGCGGCTAAGAGGATTGAATCTGTCAAGCAAAAAAATGGGAGAATACCTGAAAGTTACTTTTTTGGTTGACAAAAAGGGAGGTGATTATAAAAAGAGTGGGAAGATGATTATCTTTTGGAAGTGTACGGTTTAGTAGTTCAGGATATATTCTGAATTACTACATGATGTTAATAACAGCTATAGTGCCTAAACACAAAATTGACAGAATAGTAACTAATATTGAGGTTTTGACATGAATCAAATAGACTTAATAGATTATTTAGCTATTACTTATGGTGATGTGCATGATATCACTCCGGTTCAAACTGGATTTCAGACTCATTACTCGCACCCTAGTGGCTCATTGATCCAAGGGAATTCTTTTGACTGGCTAAAGTCTATACCAGAGAACTCAGTCGATATGGTATTTGCTGACCCTCCATATAACATTAAAAAGGCATATTGGGATAACTTTGTTAGCCAGGAAGTGTATATTCAATGGTCTTTAAAGTGGATATCTGAATGCGCAAGAGTATTGAAGGAAACGGGATCGTTATATATATGTGGCTTCTCAGAAATACTTGCAGATCTAAAACACCCTGCAAGCAAACACTTCAAGCACTGTAGATGGCTAATCTGGTATTATAGAAACAAAGCAAACCTAGGAAACGACTGGGGTAGAGCACATGAAAGCATACTTCATTTCCGTCATAGCAACAAATTCACTATGAATATAGATTATGCGAGAATTCCATATAGCGCTCATACTTTGAGGTATCCAGAACACCCTCAAGCTATAACAAGTGCATATGGTAATGGAAAAAACCGTGATCGAGGAAAAGAATGGACACCACATCCTCTTGGCGCAAAACCTAAAGATGTGATTGAAATACCAACGACATGTAATGGAATGGGAGAAAAAACACCACATCCAACACAAAAACCAGAGGAATTATTACGTAAGCTTATCTTTGCCTCGACCAACAAATCCGACCTTGTATTAGATCCATTCTCAGGGTCAGGTACTACCCTAGTGGTAGCTGAGCAGCTAGGAAGAAGATGGATTGGTTGTGATCTTGATGCAGAGTATAATTCGTGGGCTATTCAAAGGATTGAGAAAGTCATCAGGAGAAGTGAACTCGACTGGGTTGAATTCGATAGAAACAACTATTTAAGAAGGGAATCAATAAGATGAATATCAAAAAATTACTATCCATTTCAACCGATAAAGGTAACTTTAAGACACTATACAACTTCATAGAATTCACACTTAAGTACCTTGATTTTATCAGCAATAATCTCCAGGCTAGGATTGTATCGCAAAATGAAACGCAATATCAGTTTTTCCAATATTCCAAAGAAGGCCATTTCAACATCACAAGACCGATTAACACTGAACTTATGTATGATTTAGCATCATTCGAGACTAATGTAAAGATATTTCAAGAGATATTGTCTAGCCTACCGAGCGATTCTCCCCATCCTCAAGCCCATAGAATGATTTTTAACAGGGCGGTTTACACTATTCAACAAAGTATTGGCGCTTCTCTTGACGCATTGTCCTCAAAAGAAACAAATCAAGCTAGAAAGATACATGGAGATTTATTCGAACGATTTGTGCGAATCCTTTTTCGGAGCATTGATATAAGCTGCGTTTCTGGTATTATTAACGTACCGATTAAGGACAGCGAAGAGCGAAAATTATTTGATACTAAGTACCAACATGATTTGATAATAACAAAGGATGAGAAAACTAAAATAATTGGGTCAGTTAAGACTTCAAGCAAGGATAGAATCGATAAAGTCTTCATGGATAAGTTTATGTATTGGAAGCTAACCGATACATACATACCTCACATTGCTGTTTTCTTGAATGACGTTCAAAGGAAAAAGACCAGTAAACCGAATCAGTACGGAGTTAGCTCAACTTTCTTGCCCGGACACTTCAAAGCATATGCATTGAAACTAACTCCCTTAGATGGCGTATATTACTGCGACATACGTCCAAACATGATAGATGATCCTTTTCTTGCATCTCAAATATCAACATTAGATAGATTATTCTTCAATGATGTATGGGTATTTTTGAGCGCCGAGAATCCAGGTGCTGAAGGCATTAAGATTAAACCACGTGATTAGGTTGTAGTATGGTTTATGCTAGTTATCTCTAAATTTAGCGAATAATCAAACAAAACATGGAAGCAGATGTGGCCGTTTCCAGCCTAATCTTTGAGAAAAGCAGATCGAGACCCCAGTCGAGCAACTGGATTCGCTTGTGTCTCATGTCGAGAAGTCAGCAGCACTTGAAAAATAAGCAGCTTTCAAATCCGTATTATCCAGGCACAATATCTGCAAAGCGAGAACGGGAAGCTATTTTAGACAAGTCCTGAATATGTGGGTTGTAGGGGTTTTGGGCGAAAACCCAAGTCCTGCATATGAATGATGATGATAGAACACAGATCGGGCGGTTCGTGTGAGTCTTTTTCATCCTACTTTTTTCATCCAACGGATAAACCAGCATTCTTGGGTTCTGGACTTTCTCATTTGAACCACTTGATCACATCTTTATCTACCCTTAATCAAGCGTTAATTGTTAACGCTTGATTAAGGGTAGATAAAGATGTGATTGATGCCTTCGGGAGAGGGAGAAAGGATCAAATGCATATTGTGCTCCAAGGCAACACTTTCTTGCACCACTATCTAACTTGACTGAAAACACATTTTCGCCAGCGGACCATGAAAGGCGTTGGAGTTCAATCCGGCTTCGATTATTTCAGTGTTAGCGTTAATAACAGGCCGGAATGGACTTCAACAGCCGTCGGCAAGGTTTTCCATTGCTATTGCCGCTTGAAGTCCAAAGTGCCGCTAAGATTATGGTAAATAGATAGTTATCTTAGGCACTTTGAACTCCAAGACTCACAGCTTCATGTAAGGGACACAGGAACATTTACTTTTACTTCGATGTAATCATCATCCATGGATAGTAGGAAGGATGCCTCGCCCACTTTTTAGACTATTGAATCAGCTAAGTTATTGGAAAATAATGTATATCCTGAACAGCATCTATCTTTCCCAAAAAAGTGCTTGACCAAATTAGCCAAGATTAAAAACATTGCGATATCTACTTTTTTTTACATAGCTGGTGAGTAAAATGACCGATATATTCTGCTCATAAGATATGTGAGACTGTTGCTTAGAACATAGCCCAAGCCATGAGACCCAAGAGATATTTAGAATACAGTGATAGAATAAATAACGAGATCCAAGGAGTCCACCATGAGAAAGTTACTCTTCATCCTCATCCCTTTACTGCTGGCGATAGGATTATCTGCGGTAGAGCTTGACCTTAGCGGAGAATACCGGGCCCGGGTAGCCAGGCGCGATGATGCCCTCCAAAACGATGAAACGCTCTTTGACAACCGGCTGAGCATTGCTCTTGATACCCAATTTCTTGAGAATCTAAAGCTTAGACTGGCCACAGAAATCAGTGATACTCAGTGGAGCAAGGATGGGCGTGGAGGTATCGGTCTTGGCAAATACATCCGCATCAGGGAAGCTTACCTGGATTACCTGATTCCCGGCATCGATAGCAGAGCACGAGCAGGCCAGCTTTATTGGAAAGATCAGATGAGTTTCATCATGGATGATAGCTTTCCCGGGGCCATGCTCAGTAATGACTTTGGGGAGCACTTCCATACCGAATTGATTTGGATGCACTTAAACGGAAACAAAGATTCAATCTATGATGAGGGCAATGCTTTTGTGCTTCACGCCAGGGCGGACAAGCATAGTCCGATCGGAGTTTATCTGTTCTATGGAAACTATCCAAAGCCGGATATCCAGAATATTACCCTTATGCCTTATGCCAGCTTCGGCATAGGTGTGCTGAGCCTGGATGCAGCCGCATACCTGGGTAAACAGAATAAGGGTATGGATGATCTTGCTCTGGGTTTGGCAGCCAAAGCAAAGCTGGATGTGAATGCCTTTGAACTGGGCCTGGACTTCCTGGCAGGCTCTGCAGACAGCCATACCACCATCAGCTCCAGGTATCAGAACGGCTTGTATATTAATGGAAATGGCAAATACCATGATGGGCTCAATCTGTATTGGGATAACTTTTTTAATAATGAAAACATAGATATCTTTTCCAGCACCGTGCTAAACACCAAAATCCCGCTTGGCCAAAATCTCAAGTTCTTTGCGGCAGCAGGTGCTCAGGTCCTTTTTGCCATGAATTCGGATTGGACATGGGGAAATTCTATTTTAAAAGTAACCGTAGGCTCGGAAGTGAATGCAGGATTCGAATGCACTGTGATCCCTGATCTTCTTCACATACAGGTCTATGGCGCTATTAGTGATGCTACTAAAGATGAGGTGTTTATTTTTGGTCAAGTGATTCCTGGAACTGAACTCAAAAACTACGCTGTGGGCAGCACTTTGCAGATAAGATTTTGACGCTCTGTCCTTGTGCGTCCTATCTTACTGGCTACAGTCGCTTTTTCAGAGCATATTGCGTGTGAGGCTTTGGCACTTAAAAAGCAAATTGAAGGCAGAAGCTGGCGATGACCACTGAGAGTGGCCAGTTATTTATGGTTTGGGCAAGGGTGAGGGGACAGAAGAGCTTTACAACAGAGCTGTGGCTGGAGGATACAGGCACCGCAGGTCCCGCCGCAAGGTAAAACTCTCATGGCACTTGACAGAATTGTCGTTATATTTATTATGTAAGTAAAACAAATAGGGAGCTTAAAGATAGTGAATCGCGTCATAGGCATCCATCAGTTCATGCCGGATAAGGTATGGAAATGGAAGTTATTAGAGCAGAAGATAGCCCAGGTCTTATCCTTGCACGATTATCAGGAGATTCGTCTGTCTGTTTTGCAGGATTATGCTGTGATCCACGAAGGCATCACCGCTCTCATGCAGCAGGATGAAGCCACTATTGCTGCCGAAGGTATCGTCAATCTTTCCCAGTCCAATGGCAATCTAAGTTTACTTACTTTGCGTCCTGAGGGAACCATCAGCGTCTTGCATCACACTGCGCAGATTATCAAGGACAACGAAGTTCACCGCTTTTATTATATCGGGCCCATGTTTCGCAAGGGCAAAGAGAATATCCCCACCGAATTTCATCAATTGGGCGTAGAGCTTTTGGGCAGTGAAAGTGTGATTTCCGAAAACGAGGTAATCTCCCTGGGCATCAAGATCTGTCAGCAATTGGGCCTCAAGGATGTGAGTCTGCAGCTCAATAGCTTTGGCTGTCAGGATTGCCGTGTGCAGTTTTTTGAAGACATGCGCGTGTATCTGAAAGAACATGAGACCGAGCTTTGTGCCGCCTGCTTCAAAAAGCTCTATACCAATCCCTTTACAGATGCAGACTGTGGCGATGCTGCCTGTGCGAAGGCGATCGCCGATGGACCCAAGATCATGGACTATCTGTGTCCGAATTGCAGCCGAAACTTTGCCAGAGTGAAAAAGATTCAGGCTAATTTAGCCCATCAATACACGATAAATCCCAAGCTGTTCAAGAATTATGCCTATTACAATGAAACTGTGTTTGACTTTGTAATCAAGAAAAACGGGATTGAGCAAGTGATCGGAGGCGGTGGACGTTACGACTATCTATCGCGGATGATTACAGGGAAAAACATCCCGGCCGTGGGCTTTTATCTGAATATGGACAGCATCTTTGAGACCATGGACCGGCGCGGGCTTTTTACCCCATTAGACAAGGACTTCAGCGTCTATATCGCTACCCAAAGCGAAGATCTGGAAATGATGCTCCTGCAGATCGCCCAGGAATTACACGAAAATGACATAAAAACTGTGCTGAGCACAGATAAACACAGCATCACCGAGGATGTAGCCCTGGCCGCCAAGGCACAGTGCGAAGTGATGCTGGTGATCCGGGATGAAAATGTGCGTGAAGGCAAGATCCTCATGCGCAATCTGAGCAAAGAACATCAGGATTACATCAAACTGGACGGAATCATAGACGCCATCCTCTTGGCTCGCAAATCTTTGAACAAAGAATAAAGGAGAATATCATGAAATCAATCGCAACTCACCTCGCACCTGCTGCCATCGGTCCTTATTCACAGGCAATTCTAATGAACGACACCCTTTTTATCAGCGGACAACTGGGCATCGACCCCGGCACCGGAAACATGGCTGAAGGCTTTGAAGCTCAAGCTAATCTGGTCTTTCAACACATCAGAGCCATCCTCGAAGCCGCAGGCATGGGCATGTCCCATGTGGTAAAAGCCAGCGTTTTTCTCAATGATATGAACGATTTTGGCCAATTAAACGAGATTTATGGCCGCCAATTCAGCGCTCCCTTTCCCGCCAGAGAAGCCATCCAGGTGGCCCGCCTGCCCAAAGATGGGCTGGTAGAAATCTCTGTGATCGCGATGAGGTAACCCCTTGAGCATCACTACCAAAGGCGGGGACAAAGGCCAGACTTCCTTGTACACCGGAGACAGGATTTCCAAGAGCGACCCCCGTGTGGAAGCATACGGCACCTTGGATGAGCTTGATGCCTTCATCGGCGAAGCCAAACACCATATAAGTGAATACCCAGAAGGCTACAAACAGCTTATCGAAATCCAAAACCGGCTGTACCGGGTGATGGGAGAGCTCGCCACACCAGATGGCTCATACCCCATACCTTTGTGCGAGAGCGAAGTAGAGGAGATCACGGCCAATATTCATCACTACGAAGAAAAGCTGAATCTCAAAGGCTTCGTGATCCCCGGAGCCTGTCTTGCCAGCGCCAGATTGGACATCTGCAGGACTGTAGCCAGAAGGGCTGAACGCAGAGTGACCGCCCTGGCTATGAATACCGAAGTATCCCCGTTTTTGCAGAAATACGTGAATCGGCTGTCTGACTTTTTTTTCATCCTGGCACGGCATATCGAAAACGAAAAAGGCGTCTTGACCTATAAGATAAAACCCCAGAAGGGCTGTGAATAGCTGAGGCTGCAGGCAAGGAAATATTGAACAATAAAAGGAGAAAACAATGTATAAAATAGTGTTATTGAGACACGGCGAAAGCGCCTGGAACAAAGCCAACCGCTTTACCGGCTGGACCGATGTGGACCTTTCTGAAAAGGGCATCATCGAAGCCAAAGAAGCCGGTAGAAGGCTCAAAGAGGCAGGCTTTACTTTTGATGAGGCCTACACTTCCGTGCTCAAACGAGGAATCCGCACTCTCTGGCTGGCCCTGGACGAGATGGATCTGATGCACATTCCCATCCGTCACGATTGGCGTTTGAACGAACGTCATTATGGAGCCTTGCAGGGTTTGAATAAAGCAGATACAGCCAAGAAATACGGCGAAGACCAAGTCCTGATCTGGCGTCGCAGCTTCGATGTACCGCCTCCTGCTCTTACCAAAGACGATGAACGATATCCGGGCAAAGACCCCCGTTATGCCAATCTGGAAGAAGCACAAATCCCCCTGGGGGAATCTCTGAAAGATACCGTGGCGCGCACCATGCCCTTCTGGAATGAAGTGATCATTCCCAGATTGGTGGCAGGACGCAAAATGGTGATCTCAGCCCATGGCAACAGCCTCAGAGCCATAGTGAAGAATCTGGATCACATCTCTGATGAAGATATCCTGAGCCTGAATATCCCCACCGGTATCCCCCTGATCTATGAATTCGATGCCGAGCTAAATGCAACCAAGAGCTACTATCTGGCGGATCCAGATGAAGTAAAAGCGGCGGCAAACAAGGTAGCAAACCAAGCCAAAGGCTGATGAGCCCCGCAAGCTATAAGATAAATTGGCAGCCTGTTTTTTTTTGACAGTCTGCCAATTTTTACTATTAGCATAGACAAGACCTCAAAGCACTGCGGATAAATGACCTAACAAGGCTTAACAGATAAAGACATAGGAAAGGGGAACAATGTATAAGATAGTATTACTCAGGCACGGTGAAAGCGCCTGGAACGATGCCAATCGCTTTACCGGCTGGAGCGATGTAGACCTTACTGCAAAAGGCATACAAGAAGCCAAAGAAGCCGGCAGAAGGCTGAAAGAAGCTGGCTTTAGCTTTGATGAAGCCTTCAGCTCCGTGCTCAAACGAGCCATCCGCACTCTCTGGCTGGTGCTGGATGAGATGGACCTGATGTACATCCCCATCCGCAAGGACTGGCATCTGAATGGCCGGCATTATGGCGCTCTGGAAGGCTTGAATAAAGCGGAAATGGCCGAGATATACGGCGAAGAGCAAGTTCTGGCCTGGCGACGTAGCTTTGATATCGCGCCTCCGCCTCTCACAAAAGACGATGAACGGTACCCGGGCCATGATCCCCGTTATGCCAATCTGGAAGAAAGCCAGATTCCGCTGGGAGAATCTCTGAAAGATACCATGGCGCGCACCCTGCCCTTCTGGAATGAAGTAATAATCCCCAGACTGGTGGCGGGACGCAGAATGGTGATCTCTGCCCATGGCAACTGCTTGCGCTCGATTGTGAAAAACCTGGACCAGATCTCTGATGATGACATCGCGGACCTTAATATCCCTACGGGCATCCCTCTGGTCTATGAATTTGATGCCGAATTGAAGGCGACAAAGCATTACTATCTAACTGATTAGCTCGGGATAAGCACAGCCGCGAGTAAGGCGCACAATCAAGTCCAAACTTGAACCGCCGTGTTTCAGGGTTTAAGCGCTGCCCTCTCCCATTTGATGTCGTGGAGATGACGTGGAGATAGCAGGAATAAATCCTCTTATCTCCACGTCATCTTCACGACAAGCTATCCGGCTGGATATCTGCAAGTCACAGGCTGGGAAGGGCAAAGAAACAAGATCGGCCTATACTGGAAAATGGGGGCAGGCTTGAGCGAGGAATACCTTGACAGAAAGGTCTTTTATCATTTTCTTGCAATATCAGATATAGTTTATCCAGCTTGGCTGAATTATCAGCAATCCCTGTTTATCAACGATTTTACGATCAGATAGCTCAATCAATTGAAAGAAAAGAGATTAATATGAAGAATGAATTTAGCCTAAACGAGCCCTTGCAAAACAAGATCCGAGAACTTTGCCAGTCTGTGGACGGCCCCTTTTATGTTTACGATACTGCTCATATTGTGCAGAATTGCCGCAGTTTCATGGACATCTCTTATGCCAATAAATCCATCCATTTTGCCCTGATGGCAAACGCCCAAACCCGCTTTCTGCGCATCATCAAAGACGCTGGACTGGGGGTTTTTGTGAACTCCGTGCTTCATCTGGAACTCGTGCTTTCTCTTGGCTTTAGCGGAGAAGATATCGTCTATGCAGCCTCCGCGATGGACATTGCCACCATGCGTAAAGCACAGGCCTGTGGCTGTCTGGTCATCCTGGATTCGATGAGTCAATTCCGGCTCTGGCACTCCCTTTTCCCCGAAAGCACAGCCGGCATCAGATGCAATATCGGCAGCCGGGTAGTGCCCAGGAACACGCTCGCAGGATATTTCATCGGCAAAGAAAGCCGTTTGGGGCTCACAATGGAAGAAGTGGCAGAGCTCAGCGGCCATCCCGCCATCTCAGGACTGCATTCCTATCTGGGCACGGATATTCTTGATATTGAGTACTTTATGGAGTGCTACACCAGAATCACGGAACTGGCTGGCATGTTTCCAGAGCTAAAATTCCTGGATTTTGGAGGTGGATTTGGTTTGGGAGGGGATCTCTCGAAAAAACTGGATCTGCAGGCTTACGGAGCACAAGTAACAAGTCTAATGGACAAGCTATCTGCCCAAGTTGGCAGGTCGATCAAGCTGCTTTTGGAGCCAGGCAGGATCATCGGTGGTGCGGCGGGTTACTTCGTCTGCCGGGTCACGGATATCAAAGAACGGGAAGGACTGCGCTTGATCGGCGTGAATGCTTCCGTAGCTCAGTTTCCCAGACCGCTCTTCTACCCAGATAGCGCTTTTCATCCGGTGACTCTGCTCCAGCAAAACCCAGCCTCTAAGGATGAGCAGTATATGTCAAGTATCTATGGCTGTTCCACTTACTCCCGGGATTTCCTGGCGCGTGAGGTCCTGCTGCCCCGGGCAGAAATGGGTGACGTCGTGGTCTTGGGCTATGCAGGCTCTTACAGCGCAGGTGCTTACACTCATTTTCTGGGCTTCCCAGAGGCGGATGAATACTATCTATGAAGATCTGTCCGGTAAGCACGGCCAAGGATTTGCGCAGCTTTTTCGTTATCTCAAAAGAGGTATATCAAGACAATCCGTTTTACCGGGCTACCGAAACTGACCTCGTCCGCAAGCTGGTCAAAGGCCGCACCGTCTTTCATAGCCATGCCTCGGTGAAACCCTATCTTATCACAAAAGGTGGGAAACCGTTCGGACGCTTTGCTCTGATTCAGGACCGTAAACTGCCGGACTATGTACAGATAGCCTTTTTTGAAGCGCTGCCGGGTTTGCCGAATTTGGCGGAGCAGATTTTGAGCCAGGTACGCCTTGCTGAACCTCAAGGCCGGAAGTTTGTGATCGGACTGAGCGGGCATCTGAATTACAGTGCCGGCATGCTGCTCAATCATTTTGACCAGGCTCCGGTCTTTGGTTTGCCCTATACTCCGGCTTATTATCCCGATTATTTCAGCCAGTTTCAGCTTCGAACCATGCTCTCCTACCGCTTTCCCAGCCAGCCGTTTTACGAATTTATGCAAGACTCGGATCAGGCTCCCGATCTGGGAGGCATTACTGTGCGCACACTCAACAAAAGCAGGTTCAAAGAGGAGATCGGGATTTATACTGCGCTCAACAATGCCTGTTTTGCGCAGCATCCCTTTTGGGCAGACCGCACGGTGGAAGAGGACTTGGAACTGTTCAATCCTTTCCGTCCGCTGCTCAGGGAAGAGTATTTTCTGTTTGCCGAATATCGGGGTAAACCCATCGGTTTTTTGCTCTGGTATCCTGATTTCAATGAACTGGTACAGGGGCAGGAGCAGCTCAATCCGCTGCATATCATCAAACATAGACTACGTGACCCCATCACTACTTTTCGCCTCACGCAGATCGCCGTTTTACCAGAACACAGGATCAGCAAAGCTACTTTGGCACTGATTTTGCAGATGATTCCACCCATTAAGAAAGCCGGATATCAATTTGGAGAGGGCGGATTCATCTTTGAGGATAACAGCCCCTGTCTAAATATGACGGCCAAATTCCTGCAAAGAGGTACGGGTAATATCCTGGAGCCTTACCGGCGTTACGGGATGTTTGAGGGTGAGCTGTAAAATCATGTCGACAAAGCTAATACCTGTGCAAACTCCCGCTGAACTGGACGCTTTTTATCGTCTGGGACAAGAGGTCTATGCCGATTATCCTTTGTACCGCTGTGGCTATGGCGATATTCTGCCTTTGCTGGTGGAAGGCCGCTCTCCCTTTTGTGAACATGCCGATGTAACACCATATCTGATCATGAGATCAGGTCATCCGGCCGGACGCTTTGCTTTTGTTCATGACCGCAATCTGCCGGATTATGCCCAGATCGCCTTTTTTGAAGCTCTGCCTGATATAGAGAATCTGGCAGAGCTAATCCTGAAGACAGCAAAACAGCATTATCCCCTCTGCAGCCGGCTGGTGGTGGGGCTCAATGGCCATGTGAATTACGGAGCTGGCTTTTTACTCAGCAGATTTGATGAAGTTCCGATTTTTGAGCTGCCCTATACCCCGGCTTATTACCGTGATTACTTTGCAGATCTCACCGAAAGACAGATGCACACCTTTCGTTACCCGATGCAGGAGTTTTATGCCTGGGGAGAAAGGATGAGAGATCGTGCGAACCTTAAGGGCATTACGGTCCGCGGCCTTGATCCAAAGCACTTTGAGCGAGACATCGGGGTCTATACGGAGCTGAACAACGCCTGTTTTACCGAGCATCCCTATTGGTCAAACCGCAGTCTGGCAGAAGATTTAGAGCTCTTTCGTCCTCTGGAAGCTTTTTTGCACAAGGATAATCTTTTGTTTGCCGAATATCAGGGAAAAGCGGTAGGATTCCTCTTTTGGTTGCCGGACCTCAATGAGTTGCTGGATGGGCAGGAGACGCCAGGAGAAAAGCAACTAGAGAAATACCAAAGTGGCTTTAAGTTTGAGCAATACAGATTTCACGAAATAGCTGTGGTTCCGGGATTTAGAGGACCGGCGACTCTGGCTTTGTTTCTGGCTATGCTGGTATCTGTAAAGAAAATGGGCTGTGTTTACGGCGAGGGAGGGATTATCTTTGCGGACAATCTGGCCAGTATAAACATGACTAAGCGTTATTATCAGAGAGTCTTTGGCTGTCTGCCTGAACCCTGGCGACGCCTGGCTGTTTATGAGGCTAAGTTATGAGCCTGAAACTCATGAAAGTGGACAGCGCTAGTGAACTACCTCCAGAGTGGGATATCCTTGCAGATGAATACTATCAGACCCAGGAGTTTCTGCTGCATGCCGAGCGCTACAATCCCTGTGCGCAGAGATACTATCTGTTCTATCGAGAGGGAACTTTTGTAGCCGGATTGGTCGTTTATACCTTGACTATTAATGTCTTTACCTATTCCATTTTGAAGATCCCTTTCTCCATGAATGTAGCCGGGATTCCCTGCTCCGTGTCTGCCAGCGGATTTATCGGGGATGAAGAACTTTTTGCCTTCGTTTTCGATCTGCTAAAGCCTCTGGAAAAAGGATTTTTGACGGTCTTGAATTTGGACTTCGCTCCGCAAATAAAGGATGTGATGATCGGTCATACTCTGCCTACGATCACACTGCAAAACGGATTCAAGTGCTGGGACGATTATCTAGATTCTCTCAGATCAGATTACCGCAGGCGCTTCAGCCGGATTTCGGCAGCCTTTTCCGGCGTCAGAACTGTGGCAGGTGATTGCTCGCTTTATTCTGAAGACATGCACCTGCTCTATCTGGAGGTGCTGGCTCACACGAAAGGCAAGCTGGAAACGCTCTCCTCCGCTTTTTTCAGGAACTTACCCCAGGCTTTCAGATTGACTGCCTATTATGAGCAGGAAAGGCTACTGGGCTGGTATATTTCCACAGCCTATCAGGATCGATTCTACTTCTTTCTGGGTGGCTTTGATTATCAGGCAAATCCGAAATATCAGACCTATTTTAATCTCTTGTATGAGCTGCTCAGAGAAGGCCTTGAAGATCGCTGTGCAGTTCTGGATTTTGGGCAAACTGCCGAAGTCCCAAAGCTGCGTCTGGGCGCTAAAATAAGCCCCAAATGGATGCTGGGCTATCATTCTAATTTCTTGATCCGAAAGCTGCTGATAACAGCCAGAGGGATCCTGGAATATGCCTCCGTCTTCCCCGAAACCCACACTTTCACCGAAAATAAGGAACAATAAATGAAAATACTTTTTGTACGTCCCCGGCCTTCACCAGAAACTATTGGCCTGCAACATGTAATGCTGGTGGAGCCCCTGGAACTAGAAGTCCTGGCAACCTTGGTGGGAACTGGCGATATCCCCGTTATTATCGATATGGTTTTGGAAAAACTGCCTCTCACCCACTTTCTGATGCTGGAAAGACCTGATGTCTTCTGTGTAACAGGCTACATTACCAATGTCCCTGAAATGAAGTCCTATTGCCGCAAGGCCAAAAAGCTGCTGCCGCAGGTGATTACGATCGTGGGAGGCGTTCATTGCGAGGTCTGTCCCCAGGATTTGGATGATGAATATATAGATTTCCGCATGGTCCGAAATGCCGTGACGGCCTTCCCGCGGTTGCTTGAGCATCTCAAAGGCAAAGGAGAATTGCCCGCTGAAGCGCTGAAATATCAGCAAAGCCATCACCCGGAAGCCCTGCCTCCCTTTGACTTCAGCTTTCCTTTGCCAGACAGGAGCTTAACCAGGCAGTACAGAGATAAGTACTTTTACATCTTTCACGATAAAGTCGCTCTGCTGAAAACCTCTTTCGGCTGTCCTTATAGCTGCACTTTCTGTTTTTGCCGCGCGATTACCCGTGATCGTTACTATGAAAGACCGCTCGCTGAGGTCATCCAAGAGATCAAACTGATCCAGGAAAGAAACATCTATATCGTGGATGATGATTTCCTTTCTAGCAGGAGCCGGGTGCAGGATTTTATCTCCGCAATCCGCACTGCCAGACTGGATAAGCAATATCTGCTCTATGGCAGGGCAGATTTCATCGCCGAAAATCCCGATCTGATGAAGGAATTTGCCGAGCTTGGCCTCAAGACCGTGATTGTGGGTTTTGAATCTTTTACCGATGAGGAACTGGATCAATACCACAAAGGCATCAGCGCCGAGACCAACGCCAAAGCCATGAAGATTCTGAATCAGTACAAGATCGACTGTTTTGCCACGATCATCGTTTCCCCGGAATGGGGCAAGGCCGATTTTGAGCATTGCCGCAAGTCCCTGCTGGCGCTGGGTATTCATTATGTGAATTTGCAGCCTTTGACGCCCCTTCCGGGCACGGAAATGACTGCCCCGCGTGAAGATCTACTTTTCCCCTACAGCGATTATCACAAATGGGATCTGGCCCATATCGCCATCCAACCCTCGCAGATGACTGTGCCGGATTTTTACCGGGCTATTTTAAAGCTTTACAAAGCGGTGCTCTATCAACCCCCTGCTGTTATGAAATATCTGCGTTCATACAGCCCGGCTATGCTGATGAAGATGCTCACAGGCGTCTATCACGTGCAAAAGCAATATCTAAAGAGGATCCGGGAGGCCAGCAAAGATGCCTAAGATACTATTCATTCAGCCCACTCAATACGGGGCAGACGGCAAACTCTGCAAACAAAAGAAGATTTTTCTGCCGGGGCTGGTTTTCCCCTTATTGGCAGCCATGACCCCTGCTCATTGGGAGATCGAAGTCATCATCGAAGTAGTAGATAACGTTGATTATGACAGTGATGCAGACCTCATCGCCATCGGCACGATGGGCTACGCGATGTTCAGAGGCATGGAGATCGCCGATGAATTCCGCAAACGCGGCAAAACTGTCGTTATGGGCGGCTACATGGCCTCCATGGTGGCAGAGGAAAGCCTCAAACACGCAGATTCTCTGGTTCTGGGCGATGCGGAAATTTCCTATCCCCTGATGTTGAGGGATTTTGAGGAGAAAAGCAAACTGGAGCGGATTTATGACCATCCTATCAGCAAATTGGCGGATCTGCCCGTCCCGCGTTATGATCTTTTGACCTCCAAACCCATCGGAAACATGCTGCCTGTTCAAGCTGGCAGAGGTTGCCCCAATACCTGCAGTTTCTGTTCGGTAGCCTGCATGTACAAGGGCAGATACCTCTTTAGACCAGTACCGGAAGTCATCCGTGACATCAAAGCTGTACGTGCCCTGGGCTACAAACAGTTTTACCTGATCGACGACAATCTCGTTTCCAATGAGACCTACCTGCGGGAACTCTGCCGTGAGATCGAGCCTTTGGGCCTGAAGTGGTCCACTCAGTGCGCTCTGGAAATTGGGGACAAGCCCGAGCTTTTGGCACTGGTGAAACGATCCGGAGCCCAGATCATGAGCTTCGGGATCGAAAGCATCACCCAAGCCGGTCTGGATAAACTCAATAAAGGCTGGCTCAATGTCGATGATCACAAAAAACGGATTGCGGCCATCACCAAAGCCGGTATCATGGTGAGCAGCGAGATGATCATCGGCACAGATAGCGACACAGAGCAGAGCATCAAAGCCACTTACGATTTCATCTGGGAGACGCGTATTCCTCTGCCCCGTTTTTACATCCTGACCCCCACCCCCGGAACAGATCTGTATGAAGAATTCCTTGCGGAAGACAGATTGATCAGCACCGATTGGAAAATGTACGACGGCACCGTCTGCGTCTATAAACCTGTCAATCTCAGCCCCGAAAGACTCACCGAGCTCTTCTGGGAGCTCTACAAAAGAGTCTATTCCTGGAAAAGCATCCTGCACAGGACGCTCCTAAACCCGGCTATCTGGAAGTCCCCACGCCTTTATCTATTTGCTTTTGTGGTGAACCTGCATTATCGTAGCTATGTAAAAAAGGGTAATCCTCCCAACATATTGTAGTCTGTGGTCTTTTTCCCTTGACTAATATCCACATATATAGATAGTGGTTAAAAAAAGACAAGGAGTCTTACCATGGCAGTAAAGATCGATAAAGATACCTGCATAGGCTGCGGTGCCTGCGTGGATGTATGTCCCGTAAGCGCGCTTTCGATGGAAAATGACAAAGCTGTTTGTGATGCTGATGCTTGCATAGATTGCGGCGCCTGCATCGCCACTTGCCCAGTTTCGGCAATCAGCGAATAATATAACCAAACAACCAATAAGATTGTGGGTGGAGGTGGCAACTACAGCCAGCTCCACCTTTTTCTTATCATCCTATTAATAACAGGGAGCTCAAGATGAAGCACTATACTTTACTTATTCTGTTTGTCCTCACGCTCTGGACCCTTACAGCCCTAGAGGTCAGCGGCGCACAATCCGGCACCTGGACTCCAGATAACAATCCTTATCAAATCGTGGGTGATATCACCGTTCCAGCAAATTCCGTGCTTACCATCCAGCCCGGAGTGATTGTTCAGGCCATGGGAAACTTCCAAATCAATACCGAAGGCAGCATCCAGGCTGTGGGCACTGAAACAGACAGCATTTTCTTTATGAATGCCCAGACTCCTCCTACCGCCACCTGGAAAGGCCTTCGCCTGGATAGTCAAGCTACACTCAGCAATTTCAAATACTGCTATGTTGAGTATGCGACTGATGGCATAAGCGCTGTGGATGCTCCCGTGGAGATCAGCTACTGCCGTTTTAACCGCAACAAATGTGGCTTAAAGCTTTACGGGATAGGAAATCTTGATCCTGCAGTAATGAACGTACATCATAACCTGGTAGAATACTCTATCAACAACGGCATTCTGATCCCGCAAAACAGCAATGCCTGGATACATCATAACGAAGTGCGCTTCAACGGCACCGGCACCCAGTATTATGGTGCCATTCAACTTTCGAATCAGTCCGCCAACGGACAGAACAACCCCATCATCGAGCATAACAATGTACATCATAACTTCAAACAAGGCATCACAGCCTGGGACGTGACCGGGGGATCGGCTATCAACCCCATCATCAGATTCAACCATATCGAAGCCAACCTCACCGGCATCTATCTTTTGTACGCCAGCGGGATCGTGCACGATAACCTGATTATCAACAACTTCATCGCCGGCGATATGAATAGCGGAGCAGGAATGATGATCGGCGGAGCTACTTCAGTGCCTCATATAGCGCGCAATACCCTTACCGGTAACTACACAGGGTTTTACATCACCGCAAACGCCATGCCGGTACTGGGAGATTTATCCGAAAACCATGCCTGGGCCTTTGGTGAAAACATCATCCGTGACAATATCGATGCTACCAATGTCCTGAACTCCGTGGTTTGCGACGCCTATCCCCTCAACACAAATACCATCAAGGCAGAAAACAACGATTGGGGAGCATATACCGCAGCAGAAATCGCCATCGGCATCAGAGATCAGAACGACAATCCGGCTTTGCCCACGGTGGATTTTGAGCCCTGGTTTGCAGAGCAGACGCCTCTGACAATATCCGGCTCATATAGCTGGAACATGGATGATTACGCAGTGCTGGCGCCCGGTGAATTGCAAGTGCTCCTGGTGGCCGCAGACAGCCGCGAAATCCTGGAAACACATGTCCTGCAGAGCAATCCCTTTTCCTTCGAAACTGAGGTGACGGAGCCTTTCTTTGCGTTGATCTCTGCTGTGGATGAGACAAGAGAGATTTGGGCTGCTGCAGGCGGTTTACAGAATTGCACAACATTCGATCCTGCAGATGCCGCAGACATCGCTGTGGGCGTGATCCACATCGCTGCCTGGCAGCACTATGATATGGAAACCAAAGGCGAAACCGAGCTCATTGAAGGCTACGAAATGTGGCCGGTGTATTATAGCTTCCTGATCTTCCCTTACGATAGAGTGGACTACTTCTATGATGAAGGTGATAGCCGCTATATCTACAAACATGAATATAACGATGGCGAAGAGTGGCATACAGTCAATTTGGGGCTCCATCAACACTATGCCAAAATTGCCAATATTGAATATGCCGACCAGTGGGCGCAGACTTGCGTTGAAAACGGCCAGATCACACAAAACATGGTAATGTGTTTGATCGATGACAATGGCCGCAAGCTGATTAAAACATCGTCATTAAGCGATGATATCCTGAAAAGCCAACGCTTTACAGATTTGAATAGTGATCTGATCTATCTTTATGATGGACAGGGATTTTCTGATCGTTATCTGGAAGTGCTGCAGGAAGATGACAACACCTGGATCAAATATCACAAACCCAATATCACTCATCCGCATGAGTTGTCTCTCAGAGTAGGGCATCAGTATCCCGAACAGGCTTTCGCCATGCACTTTTGGTGGCAGGCACCAGCGTATGAGGCTTCTGCTTACAACGCTTATCGCCTCTACATGCAGCACACCGGTCATGAAGCTCAGTTGATTGCTACCGTTACTTTTGCATACGGTCCAGTGCATTACGAGGATTTCCTTACCGGCTCTGGCCCAGTGGAATTTTGGGTAGTAGCCACCGATGGCACTATCGAATCTGCGCCCAGCAATGTCATTAATTTCGAATTCCCCATCAGTAATGAAGACCTGGTGCAAACGCCCCAGCTCAATATCTATCCCAATCCCGTGAGATTGGGCCAAGGCAATACTTTGAAGATAGAAACCAAAGGCCTTTTGGAGCCTTGCCTCAAGATTTACAATATCCGCGGTCAGCAGATCTTCAGCCAGAAACAAGCCACCAAAGACTTTGAATGGCCGGGGCAGGATCGCACAGGGCAAACCGTGGGCAGTGGCATCTATATGCTGCGTCTGGAAAGCAGCAACCAGGCTCCCATCAATCGCAAGATAATGGTTATCAAATAGGAGATATAATGAGCAAAGCAGAACTCGCCAAACAACGATACGAATCAGGATATAATTGTGCACAGAGCGTATTCTCTGTATTCGCCGAGGATTTCGGCATGTCTCTAGAAGCCGCATTGAGGCTGTCCTCACCTTTTGGCGGCGGCATGAAGATGGCCGGTCCCTGTGGTGCGCTTACCGGAGCCTTGATGGCCTTGGGTCTGGCCCATGGATATTCAGAAACTGACGAAGAGAAAAGAGCCGAAAGCGACAGAGTGACCTTGTTGTTTCTCAAGCGTTGGAAAGTAGAGATCGGCCCCGTAGATTGCAAGACCATCCTGGGCTATGATGTGACAGACCCTGTGCAAAAAGAGGCAGCTATAGCGGCTGGCGGATCTGGCCAGGTCTGTTCCAATTGCATCACCGAAGGTGTGGAAATCCTGGTCAGATTGCTTAAAGAACTTGCTTAAATATATATAATGCACTATCTTATCTGGACAGTTTCATAGCTGCCTAGAAGGACTGTGCGACAATAACAAAAATCACAAAGGAGTAAATAATGTCAGAAATAATTTATATCAAAGGACGCGAAATTTTGGATTCCCGCGGCAATCCCACCGTGGAAGCAGATGTCCATCTGGAAACAGGTGTGATGGCCAGAGCCGGTGTACCCAGTGGTGCATCAACAGGCCAGCGGGAAGCCATAGAACTTAGAGATGGTGACAAAAGCCGCTATCTGGGCAAAGGTGTGCTCAAAGCGGTGCAAAACGTCAATGAACTCATCGGGCCCGAACTCTTGGGCATGGAATCCCTGCAGCAGGCCACGCTCGATAAGATGATGATAGAACTGGACGCTACCGATAACAAGGGCAAGCTAGGTGCAAACGCGATCCTGGCAGTCTCCATGGCCGCAGCCAGAGCCTCTGCTCTGGAGCTGGAAATACCGCTTTATCGCTATCTGGGCGGCGTCAATGCCCTCACCCTGCCCGTGCCCATGAGCAATATCATCAATGGCGGTGAACATGCCGATAACAACGTGGATATTCAAGAATTTATGATTATGCCTTTGGCCGCTACAAGCTTCCGCGAAGCTATTCGCTGGAATGCAGAAGTTTTCCACGCTCTCAAAGCCATCCTCAAGGGCCGTGGCCTGGCCACATCAGTGGGCGACGAAGGCGGTTTTGCGCCAAATTTGGATTCCAATGAAGAAGCCCTCATCGTGATCGTGGAAGCCATTACCAAAGCCGGATACAAGCCCGGAAAAGATATCTATATTGCTCTGGATGCTGCGGCATCCTCCTTTGTGCAAGCCGACGGCAAATATGCCATCGATGGCAAAAAGCTTTCCTCCGAAGAGCTGATCGACTATTATGAAAAGATGGTCGCCAAATACCCCATCTGCTCCATCGAAGACGGCCTCGCCGAAAACGACTGGGACGGCTGGATCCTCATGAATCAAAGAATGGGCGACAAAATCCAGCTCGTGGGTGACGACCTTCTGGTTACGAATCCCAAACTCATCCGCAAGGGCATCGAGAAAAAAGCTGCCAATTCTGTCTTGATCAAACTCAATCAGATCGGCACTGTGACTGAGACCATCGAAGCCATCAATACCGCTCACAAAGCAGGATGGACTTGCGTGATCTCCCATCGCAGCGGCGAAACTGGCGATACCTTCATCGCGGATCTTGCCGTGGCCTTGAATACCGGCCAGATCAAAACTGGCTCTGTTTCTCGCAGCGAAAGAGTGGATAAATACAATCAACTCATGCGCATAGAAGAAGAACTGGGTGAAGAAGCCTGCTTCCCTGGCAAAAGCGTAATTAAACAGCTCAACTAAACAAGTCTTGCTAGATAATCCGCCTCTTGCATCCTTGTGAGAGGCGGTTTTCTTTGCCTTCATAAGCGCAGAAACGGCTTTCTCAGACTGGAATTCGCATTAATCTTCCCCATTCGTTGTCGTAGAGATGGCGTGGAGATAGTAGGGAATAATCCTGCTATCTCCACGTCATCTCTACGGTAGCCTATGCAGGAAGAACGCTGGAACTTGCGTGCTGGGAAGGCAAAATAACGCAATAATCTGCTTCTGATAAAAAACGGGGAATGTCTGTTGCTCTGATTCCTTGACAAATAAGCCCTCCTCAAAAATGCTCCAACCAAAAGCAAACGAAGGATATTGTATGAAAAAGCTCTTACTTGATTTGTCGAATCTGGGTGCTCTATTTAGAGAAGCCCTTCCCGAAGAGAAGGTTGCTGCTGCCCAGACCTCTTTTTTGAAGCAGGTCTCAGAGAAAATGCACGCCTTTTACAGGGGCAAGATGCAGACCCTGCCCAAGGCCGGCATCTATGGCTTCAATTGGTTCAACGTCTGGTACACACCTGGCGTATCCAAGGTTTCCACCACCATTCGGGATCATCCTGATGCCTCTTACCGGCTTTCGAACCGGGGGAATCTGGTGGCGGTGGTTTCCGATAGCACCAGAGTTCTGGGGGATGGAGATTGCTCTCCTGCCGGTGGCCTGGGCGTGATGGAAGGCAAGGCTATGCTGATGAAGTATTTAGGTGCTTGTGATGCTATCGCATTATGCGTGGATAATCGGAACGCTGAGGGCAAACCCGATGCCCAAAAACTCATAGATTTTGTGAAGATGCTGCAGCCCAGCGTGGGCGCTGTGAATCTAGAAGATATCTCCCAGCCGAATTGCTACCGCGTCCTGGATGAACTGCGCGAAAGCTGCGATATCCCCATCTGGCACGACGACGCTCAAGGCACTGCCTGCGTGACTCTTGCCGGTGTGATTAACGCTCTGAAACTCACTAACCGCAAGATTGGTGGCACCCGGGTCGTGCTCTATGGCTGCGGCGCTGCCAATAGCACCATCGCCAGTTTCCTCTTGCAAAGCGGCCTCGATCCCGATAAGCTGATTATCTTTGACAGCAAGGGCGGGCTGCATCTTGACCGTCAGGATATTCGCGATAATAAAGACAAATACAGGCAGTGGGCTTTGGCCGAAAAGACCAATCCTGGAAAGCTGAACACCATGGAAGAAGCCATGCAGGGAGCCGATCTCCTCATCGCTCTTTCCACTCCCGGACCAGGCACGATTCTGCCGGAATGGATCCGCCTCATGGCCAGGGATGCGATCGTTTTTGCCTGTGCCAATCCTGTTCCGGAGATCTATCCTTATGATGCGCACAAAGCCGGAGCTCTCATCGTAGCCACCGGACGGGGCGATTTCCCGAATCAGGTGAATAACTCGGTCGGATTCCCCGGCATCCTGAAAGGCGTGCTCATGGTTCAAGCCCGTAAGATCTCTGATGGCATGGCTATAGCAGCGGCGCATTCTCTGGCGGATTTTGCCGAAAAAAGAGGCATCAATGCCCAAAGCATCATTCCCACCATGGATGAAACCGAAGTCTTTGCCCAAGTGGCTGCGGATGTAGCAGTACAAGCGATGAAAGAAGGCCTGGCCCGGGTGCAGATGACTCACCAGGAAGTTTATGAGCAGGCTCTGAAGGAAATCACCGAAACCCGCGCCTTGTGCCAGTCTATGATGGATTCGGGACACATCCAGACACCACCCCAAGAGCTACTCCAAGAGGCATTTGAAGCTTGTTTAGCCGAATCAAAGAGCTCCTGAACCGCCAGAAATCACCGCGCTACAAGAGCCTGAGCTATATAGCCAAAGCGCTGTTTACGCTGCTGCTCCTGTATCTGATCTTCAGGCGCATCGATCTGGCTGCGGCTGTGCAAAGTGCTGCCAAGCTTTCTCTGCTCAGCATTATAGCCGTATTTTCCATAACTGTCTTGCGGCACTATATTCAATGTAACAACTGGCGCCATGCCCTGCATCTGAATGCCGGCTACATCTGTGACCCTAGGCAGGTGCGCGATTCCTATCTTTTGGCTTTGCCGCTGCGGTTTGTGCTTCCGGGCGGCCACGGTGCCTTTGCCAAGATCTTTTACCTGAAAAATACCAGCATTTTAGCCTCCTTTGTCGCCACCAGCGCCGAACGGCTGTTCATGAGCTGGGCAACCTGGACTTTTGCCGCCATCGCCGCCTTTTTCTTCTTTCCGGATCTCAGTATAATCCTGCGGCTTTTGTTCATCCTCATCGCCGCTTTTTTGCCGCTATGGACCGTTTTCATCATGAAGATGAACTCCTCCCTCAGACCCCATCTTCCGGCTTATGCGGTGCGGGCTCCCAAAATGATGCTTTTGCAGATCGCCAATACCCTGCTTATGTTCCTGCAATATTATATCATTCTGAATCAATTGGGGGCGATTTCAGCGATCGATACCTGGCTGGGCATGGGACTCACCAATCTCTCGAATTCCATCCCCATCACGATCTCTGGTTTGGGGCTCCGGGAAGGCTTTGCCATCCATTTCCTGCAGGCCTTTGATTTCAGCTCAGAACAGGCCGTGGCAGCCACGCTCAGCCTCTTCATATTCCATGATGTCATCCCGGCTTTGATCGGTGCGGTGGTGCTTTTCAGAACAAAACGCATATAGGCCAGTTCTTTCGCTTAATTGCATTTGCTGATTCTCAAATTCAGATTAACTTTTATACATAAGCCCAAATACTGCCAAGGAGGCCAAAATGCTTTCTGATATTGAAATCGGACAACTTACTAAACTTAAACCCATCGATGAGATAGCCGGGAAAATAGGACTGAGTCCGCAAGACCTGGATCACTATGGTGAATACAAGGCAAAAATCCGCTATTCCGCTCTTTTTGCCAACGAAAATAACCCCCCTGGGAAACTAATTCTCGTTTCTGCCATCACCCCCACTCCCGCCGGAGAAGGTAAAACCACTGTCGCTATCGGACTCTCCCAAGCGATCAACAGGATCGGCAAAAAGTCCATAGTCGCCATCCGCGAACCCTCTTTGGGCCCTGTGTTTGGCATCAAAGGTGGAGCCGCAGGAGGTGGCTGGTCTCAGGTGCTGCCCATGGAAGATATCAACCTGCATTTTACCGGTGACTTCCATGCCATCACCGCTGCCAATAATACCCTGGCTGCTCTGGTGGACAATCATATTTACTTTGATAATGAACTAGGGTTAGACCCCCGCCGCATCACCTGGAAAAGGGTGGTGGATGTGAACGATCGTATGCTGCGGGACATTGTGATCGGCCTTGGTGGACGCAAACAGGGCTTCCCCAGAGAAGACGGCTTTGACATCACTGCAGCCAGTGAGATTATGGCAATCTTGTGTCTCTCCAACAATATGGATGAACTCAAAGAGCGCATCGGCAATATCACGGTAGGGCTTTCCTATACCGGAGAGCCGGTAAAGGTGCATCAATTGGGCTTTGAAGGCGCCATCACCGCTCTGCTCAAAGATGCCTTGAAACCCAATATCGTGCAAACCACAGAAAATACCCCAGCCTTTGTGCATGGCGGGCCTTTTGCCAATATCGCCCAGGGTGCCAATAGCATCCTCGCTACCAAAACTGCCCTGCGTCTTTCAGACTATGTAGTTACGGAAGCAGGCTTTGGTTTTGATTTGGGCGCCGAAAAGTTCTTTGATCTGGTCTGTAAGTATGGCGGTTTCTGCGTGAATGCCGTGGTGTTGGTAGCCACAGTACGGGCGCTGAAAATCCATGGCGGAGTGAGAGTAAGAGATCTAGCAGAGCCAAACCCCAAAGCAGTGAAAGATGGCCTCGTGAATCTCGCCAAGCATCTGGAAAACATCAGAAAGTTTGGTGTGAAATCCGTGGTCGCTGTTAATAAATTCCACACCGATACCGAAGAAGAGCTCAAGATCGTAGAAGACTTTGTGAAAGAATCCGGTTTTGACGTGAGCACAGTGGAGTATTTCACCAAAGGCAGCGAAGGCGGTCTGGACCTGGCTGAAAAGGTCGTAAAACTGGTGGAACATGATACCTGCCAATCGCACGGATTGTACGATTGGAACTCTTCCGTGGAAGACAAAATATTTAAAGTTGCCTCCGAAATCTATGGAGCTGAGGCGGTTGACTACACCCTCGATGCCAAAGCTGACCTGAAGAGCATCAATAAGTTCGGCTTTGATAAACTGCCGATCTGTATTGCCAAAACCCAAAAATCGCTATCCGATAATCCCGATCTGATCGGCCGACCCAAGGACTTTTTGGTCACAGTCCGCAAGATTGTAGTCGCCAGTGGTGCGGGTTTCCTGATTCCCATCACCGGAGAAATCATGCGCATGCCCGGACTGCCTAAAAAGCCCAGTGCCAGTAACATCAGTGTGGGACACGATGGAGAGATCTCCGGTCTGCTCTAATCCTAAAATCTATAATCCAAGAAAGGCGGGAACCATTCCCGCCTTTCTATTTTAACCTAATGATCTTGTGTTTATTTGGAAAGCACTACTTTGCGCGTGGAAGTTTTGCCTGCACTATCCATGCGGATCAGGTAAACTCCGCTGGGCAGTTTGAGATTCTGCTGATCGCTGCCATCCCATTGCAGCAGGAACTTTCCTTTGTCCCTGCTCCCGCTAAACAGAGTCTTCACCAATTGCCCACGGGCATTATAGATCTGCACTGTGGTTTGCCCACCCTTCTGCATCCCGCAAGTGATATTGACTATTGGGTTAAAGGGATTGGGGTAAGCGCTGTTGATGCCTTGAATCAAGGGAACTTCGGGGGTGGGAGCATCCGTAAAAGTCACCTTGATGTGGATGGGGCCATGATAGTCACTTTGACCATTCAAATCGACATTCTCCAGCCAGTAATAATAGGTGCCCTCTTCGTAAATCTCTTTATCGGTAGCTATATACATCTTCATTTGGGAAGTATTTGTAGCCGGAATAAAGTGATTCAGCATTTGGGCAGTTTCTAATAAGTTCTCCGTGTTGCGGTAAATCCGGAAGCCGCTGACATTGGTTTCGGATTGGGTTACCCACTGCAGTTTAACTTGATTGAAAGAATGTAGTGCTACGGTAAAGGAAGACAATTCCACAGGCAAAGTGCCCCCGTCGCCACGACCGATGGTATAGGTAGCGCCAGCTCTATCGCTTTTGGTGCTGGCATTAAAAGCAGCAAAGCTTAGGGTTATCGACCGCTGGGCTCCCAGAACGTTGACAGCACTTGTTTGGTATTTGATGTCGTCAATGTAAACTGCTGCTTCAAGGGAACTCCAATCGAAGTAGCCATCATCGGTCTCATTCCAGTAAAAGGTAACAGTCTTGCTGCCTGTGTATGATCCGGAAATCACCCACTGGCGGTCAATGCGTTCGGGCTGCAAGGAAGGAGTTGTCATGGCTATCGACCAGCCGGAGATGATATTTCCGGTTTCAGGGAAATCCACGTGGTTCAAGGATTCGGAGTGATATCCGTCCACATTCGAGGCTCCGGAGATGGTGCCTGAAGTTTGGGTGAGCGTACCGGTAACTACTGTGGCATCTGGAATGGTAACTCCAGCAGGGTTGTTTATGATCAGGTTTTTGACTTCTTGTGGAAATCCAGTGCCTGCCACCTGAGGAATGCTGCCATTGAACTCAATTGTGGAGTTTGCGCCGCTAGAGTTTGCTCCGGCAGAAAAGGCCAGTACGCCGGTAAGGGTCAAATTGCCGTTAATAACCAGGTCTGTTTCGGGACCGTCTTTTACAGTAAGGGTGATTCCCGCGGGAACGATGAGCTTTCCGCCGCTTTGGATCGTTACTTGATCTGCATCCACGCTGCTGCCCAGGGTCACGGTATCTGTGTCCATCACAGTGATGGATGAGGAGTTTCCGCTACGGGGAGCTTCTGAGGCCGCATTCCAGGTGGAGAGATCCGTGGAATATTCCCAGGTGGAAAGAGCGTCCCAATTTCCATCTGTCACCACGCTGCGGTAATGATATTCCTCAATAGAGACAATGAAGGGATCGTCCCGGCCACAAAGGCTTCTGTCGTAGGTCCTGCCTGCCGAATCCGTGGCGCGGATGGTGTATTGCAGGGATACCCCCACACCGGGAGCAGGGATGTCCACGCTCCAGGTATTGCCGGAGACAAGGCTCAGCGGAACGGTAACCCAGGCTGTGCTTATGGAGTTGCTATCGTTCTTATAACGGTAGGACACATAAGTACCGGAAGCCTCCACCAAACTTGTGGGGGTGATATCAGCATCAATGGATACCGTACCGTTTGCATTGGCACTGCGCACAGGAATATGGTGCACAAAAAGCATGTTTTCATCAAACTTGGTGTTCACCCGGCAGTGAAAGGCATCGTCGGAAAGCCAGGCGCTATTGCTGATGTTGTTGTAATAACCTTGTACTTCGTAGCCGGGCATGGCGTTCTGGTAAGCTGCAATGGCTGCTGTGTCGTAGCTGGAGGCGGTGGAATTCCACTGCGGAACGTAAATCTTCTTGTTGAAGATGAAGGAATTGGCATAGGGCTCGTTAGCAGAGCTCTGATTAAAGCGGAATATCCGATAGGGGGTGCCGTAACTGGAGGTTTTGGACTGCCAGACGGCAACAGTTGCTTCCAAAGCAGCGTAGTTGGCATGGTTCGATGGCACGCGTGCGATCATGACTTTGTCCACATCCAGCAGCTTGGCATGGCAATCGATGTGATCGATGCTGGAATTGGCGAGCGGATCTGCATACATGATGTATTCTGTGACGCCAAGATATTGTTCAACCAAGTCCTCAATCTGGGACAGAGTATAGTTGTATTCAGTCACCTGAGAGTTCTGGATACCGTCGTTCTCCGTCTGGATCATTGTGGTGGACATCATCTTGCCATGACCGTCGGTCATTATATTTCCACCGGTGGCAACCAGGGGCATAGAGGAGTAGTTGATGCCAAAATAGTTGTCCAAAACAGAGTTTACAGCGTCGTCGTAAGATCGGTTACGATTGTAACGGAAATCCACAATGCCCATCTCGCCATTGGCATCGAAGATCGTCAAGGGGCCGTAATCGCGGGTCCAGTATGTATCCACACCATTACGGGCAATGTAGTTTACGTTGCTCATGTTTACACCGTTGGAGGCAAGCAGATTGCTAGCCGTTCTCTGGTTGCCGGAGGTTCCCAGCACATAGACTTTGCCACGGTTCGAGAGGTCCGCTATCATGGAATAAGGTAGGCCAAATCTGCCAGTATAGGCGATGATGACTCCTTCCCCTTGCTCCCATTCTGCCACAAAACGTGGAGTGGATGCAGGAGGGATCGGTGCCAGAGTCCGGGCACTGGTTGTCACGCCGGTTGAATATGCTATGGTCTGGGTACCATTGTTTCCCACGGACCATAACTTGTAGTAATACATAGTATCTTCATCTAAAGGAGTATGGCTGAAGCTGCTGCCATTGCCGTTGTAAATCACCATTCCACCGCCTGGGATGGGGCTGCCAACAGCATAGCTGGTCCCGTACGCCGGGTTGCCGAAAGTGTTTGTGCTGCTATAGGCTATCACCACACTGTTCTGCGCGGCATTGTGAATCCAGGAGAGCTTGATTTGGGATGCACTGATAGCGGTAGCCGTCACACTGGTGGGATCGGCTATCACATCCATTTCGAACCGGATCTGGCTGAGGGTACCGGTTCTGGTCCCGGCTCCGGGTGAGACCGGATTGATATTATTATTTCCGTTCACGTACAAGCCAGTATTCGGTCCGCTTGAATTGCCACTCCAGTTACCTGCCACATTGGCCTTTCCGCTTGTGTTTTCATCTACGGCAACCACCAGGTTGTCGATATTGTTATAGTAAAATGGGGTCTCGAAGGTAGCTACAACCCATCTGGCATTCAACGAATACCAGGTAGGCATATTTACTGTGCCAGTAAATACTTTAGTGAGATTATCTACCGTCACCCAATCATTATTGTTATCAAAACTGGCCTTAGTAGTATGCCCTATATACAGGTCCCAAGAGTTGCTATTGGCATATCCACCTGCACCACCCTGATGCCAAAAACTTATGGATTTGATCCACCCGGGCTGGTTTATATCGTCCTGGATGTAGATCTGCTGTGAATAACTATAGTTGCTGTTGGCCTGTATCGGCAGGACGGTCGTTATGATATTCCCATCGCCTACCGTGACAGTAATCGCCCACGAAGCAGTAAATGCTATCAGGAGCAGGCACAGTGTCATTATCGCTTTAAGCGGTTTTCTCATTGTATATTACCTCTGTATTATATTCAATATTTTTAAAGTTTATGCGTTTACTATTGGGCCATTCCCCACAGATGTTCAGGGCTCGGCAATTCAGTTCCAACTGTTAGTGATTATTCCCAGTAAATGTCCTTCATGTTTTTTATAATGTTGGCTGCAGTTTGGTATTAATCACCAGCTCAGCCGAGCCTCTTTTTCCATATAGGCATTCATCGTCAAGTTAAATCCCATATCTGCAAGATATATTTCAGCTCTTAGCTAGCTATAGACAGGGTTTTAGGAAGATTCGCGCATTGTTTGCAGGAACTTATGTGTTTTTGAGATCACCAACAAAACTATGGTTCTAAGGAGGAGCTTAAGGTCTCCCAATTCTGCTTTGCATATAATCACAAGCAAATGTGTACCAAACAGAGTCTGGCACTCAGTCAAAACTCCCGCTCCTAAAGCCAGATTCCCATAAAACTAAAAAAGGCGGGGATCAATCCCGCCCTACGCTATTATCAATGTTATTATGCTTATACCTCGATCCCCTGATCCCGCAATGCACACAGATACTGAATCACGTTTTCAGACCAGAGCTTGCCCACCGGACTATCCTCATAGGCCTGGAAGCTTTGCAGGAGGAGCACTCTGCTGGCCATATCGGTATCGAATTCCAAGGCCTCCATCTCTTTTTTCAGAGGGGCAATCTTACGTTGATAAGTGCCGCTGTCTATTTCGCCGGATTTTAGGTTACGCTTGAACGCCTTGAGATCCTCAGCAATAGCATCCATACGCTGTTTTTTACTCACCGCCACAGGATCCAGATGCTCTGCATAATGTGCAGCTTTCTCAAACTCCGCCAGGGTAGCCAGCAATTCCGCCTTGTGTTCCTCCACATAAAGGCAAAATCTGTAAAGATCGTCCAGGATCTCTGCGGCTTTGGCAGCTCCGGCAGGGCCTGAATAGTTGCGAAACTGCCGCAGGGGAATCGGGACATTGCCGGAGCTTTGGCTAATCCCTTGATAGGGACTGGTGATGCTGATGGCGATCTCTCCTGAATTGCGCTCCAGGATTTTGCCGGTCACGATTACTGTGCCAATTTCGACTTCTATATGGTCATCTTCAATTTTGAGCTTCGAAAGATCGGGTGTATTGTTCATGGGTTCCTCCATAGATTGTCTTAAAATTCAGTGCTGTTGCAAAAGATCTCGCGCAGATCACGCAGATTACGCAGATTATTGGTTTTCTTTATCCGGGTAAATCCGTCTGATCCGCAATATCCGTGTGACTATTTTCTTACCAACTCTTTGACCAGCGCGCAGTGTTATCTAATTAAATTCCAGTTGGAAGGGCAGCAGATTGCCTTGAGGATTATGCCGCGAGTGGCCATGACTAACTCCCAAGATGGCAAATACGACCAGCTTGAAAGCGCGCATAAATTCTGCTTCAGCCAAGACCTCACCAAAGAGCCGGGCTACGTGCTCCGGTGGATTCTGAAAAGCCCCGCAACCAAACGCACTCAGCACCAAAGCATCGTGGGAGTGGGCCAGCCCGATCCTGAGAATGGCGCGGATCTTCTCTTTGGCGGGCTCTATCTCCGGCATTGCCAGCTCCAACACCCCAGCTCTGCTTACGAGATCTGGATATGCAATGGCCGCCACGGTGATCAGATGCAGAGGATAGAGCTTATCCAATAAATAGTAACCCGTCTTTTCAGAAGATCTGAAGACACAGAGATCCGGAGAGTAAATGCCGCCGGATTCCTCCGGAATGGGATAGCTGAACTGACGATTGCGCTCAACCCGATAGCGCGAAGCTGCATCCACAAACTGGAGCAGTGAGGTGAAGGCTGTGGACCTGCGGAAGATATTCTCCTCCTGCGTGCCGATGCCCTGTTCTACTAAGCCACCGGGGATGTAGCTATCCGCCATATTCAGAACGGCCGGGCAATAGCCGGCAAGCTCAAGCAATCTGGCAGTTTCCAGGCAATCTGCCCCGATCGTAAAGACCTCGGTATCAAAGCCCGGATTGAGCAGAGGTTTTTCAAGAACGCGGGTATCCGGATAAAACGTCGTAGAAGCCTGAGCTCTGCTGATAGCCTCATTATCCAGAAGCACGGTCTTTCCACCGGCAGATCTATAGGCAGCAGCCTGCACAATCTCGATTGTGTTCGCATACACATCCCTCCGCAGCGAATCGCAAATACCATGATCGTGTGAAGAGTCGTGAAAACCTTGTAACCATGAGCGATGATCCCAGTCTGGTGCTTGGGCAATAAGATTTGTTGATGGCATTATTCCTCTCCTTTCGTTTAAAGCCTTAGTGATATTATAAACAGAAATGCAAAAAAGTGGAGAACATTTCTTGTATCTCTTACGATATCTCTGAAATCAAACGATTCCGGACCTCTGTCCAGACTGCTCTACCCCATTTGTTGTCGTGTAGATGACGTGGAGATAGCAGGAATAATTACTCTTATCTCCACGTCATATTCACCATGACGAATGGGGGAGGCTTCAGCAGCTTATGGGATGGGCTATCTGAAATAGCGCGCCTACAGCACACTTTTTTAATGCAGGCTGGGCTGAAGCGGAGTCTTGTTTTACTCCAAAACCCGAAATAACCCTCCGATTCAAGAATTATCTTGACAGAAGCATCCTCACATTTTAGCGTATTTCCTGTATGTAAAAAGACCTTATATCTATGTAAATGAACAGGATCGTTAGATCAATGGCCGACATAATAGCCACAAAAAAGGAACAGATATGAATACTTACCGCATAGAGTCATTCAGTAAGAGCGCCCTGCGCGAGCTGAGCGCAGAGCCCGGCTTCTGGAAGGATCCATCGCTCCCCTTTGGGCGGATCAGATTGCAGCAGTATCTAGCCAATCCCTATGCCGACGAGGATGATATCTTATGGCTTTTCACCAGATCGGAGGAGGGAATCATCGCTTATTTGGGCATGGTGCAGGATTATGTTTTGCTGAAGGGACAGCGGCAAAAGATCAATTGGATCACCAGCCAGTGGGTGCATCCCGGCCATAGAGGCACAGGCCTGGGCGATGAACAGCTCAAAAAGGCCCGGGAATGTAATGCACATTTCGCCGGCAATTCAGGCACTCCCATCTCGCTAGGCAGGGCGATGAAATACCATGACATGCGGAAATACACCGAGCGGGCGCGCAGCTTTTATCTGTGCAATCTCAATGCCTCCATCCTGCAAGATTTTGGCTACTTGAAGCCCGTGGTGAAAGCTATCTTACCCCTGGGACAGGCCATCCTGGGCGCAATCTATAAGTTTAAACTACGCTCTTGGCTCAAGCGCCGGCAGCCTTGCCAGCTGAGGATCGAGTATCTGAATCAACCGGACTCCGAATCTCTTGCTTTCTTACAGGAGTTTTGGGCAGAAGATTTTGCCCTGCACAGCCCCGAGTCTTTTGAATGGCGGTGCAATAACCTGGTCCATACCCCTCGTCTGAAAGGAATCCAGGCTGCGCGCAAGACCTACTTTGGCAATCTGGGCTACTCGCATCAGACATTTAATCTGAAACTGCTGTATGAGGGCAAGATGATCGGCTATCTGAATCTCGTGATCAGCGATAAAGTACTGAAACTGCCCTATTTCTATCTGGACAGCGGCTATACTGAGCAGTTTATGAGCTTTCTGGGCACAGTGGTCTTACACAATGAAATTCAGGCAATCTACAGCCAGCATCCGGGCTTTAACTCTCTGATGCAAGAGCAGCGCTTTCCCCGTTTTTACACGAAGTCCTACCCGATGCCGGTGCTGATCTCCGCTGCTTTGGAAGGGCTGGAGCCAGGCAAAGTGGTGCAGGATGGCGATGGTGCCTTTTAAATCTTTCAGCCTGTTCCCGCTCCGGGGCTCGCATTTGGTGCTTTACTATCACCGGGTGGGCGATGGTGGAGCCGAATTTTATCCGGGGGGAATAAAGAGCGCAGAGCTCTTGCAAGCGATACAAGGCCTTCTGGAGCTGGGTTTTCGTTTTTGTTCCCTGAGCGAAGCCTATGGAAAAGCTGGATCAAAAAAGGAGTTTACCATCAGCCTCACCAGTGATGACGGCCTGGCCTCAAATCACGAAATCGTGCTACCCATAGCAAAGAAATACGGCATCCCTCTCACCCTGTTTGTGATTGGCAAATGCCTGGACAATCAGGCCTTAGCCTGGAATCATAAACTCATCCAGATCCGCAGGCACAGCAGTGAAGAAACATTGCAATCTGCACTCTCAAATCTGGGTTCCCGCTTTCAGATCAGTGAGGAAGGCAGCCTCAGCCAAAGGATTTTCAGCGTGGCAGATAGCCAAAAAGACGAATTTGTGGACCTGCTCTGGGACAGCTTTTGCCCCGAGACGCAAAACGAATTTCTGCAACGTACTCAGCCCTTTTTAAGCGCAGCGCAGATGCAGGATTTACAGGACAACGGAGCCGAATTCGCCCTGCACAGCCACAGCCATGCCGATTTCAGCCGGCTCAGCTATCCTCAGATACTGAATGAGCTTAGGGCAAATCAGGCGCTGTTGGCAGATTATGTCCGGCAACCAGTCCCCTTCTTTGCCTTCCCCTATGGGCGTGAATGCAAAGGAGATTTGATCCCGAAGCTTTGTCGTGATGCCGGGCTAAAAGCCGCTCTGGGTTTCCGCTACCGTATATCTGACAATCGCAGGCAAAACGCTCTCTGGCAAAGGCTTCCCCTGGAATCAGCCCACGCCTTGAGCCTGGAACAACTGCTTTTGCGTCCGCTGGCCAGAGTTCTGAAACCCCGCTAAAGCCACAGACTACAGAAAGTTCTTGACAACAACAGCCCCTGTAGAATCTTTATAGTTCAGCTTTTATAAAAATAGTCGTCAAGGAGAAATGCTAAGATGTTAAAGACTTCAATCGCTCCGGATGGGAAAGAATTTCATCTCCCCACCGAAGAAGAAAATGAAAAGGAACGTAAACTTTTAGTTAAAATCACTAAAGAAGAGCGCGCCAAAGGCAGAAAGATTGTTGCCGTACAAGGCCTGGGCTTTGTAGGCTGCGTAATGGCCGCTGTGGTGGCAGATGCCACCGATAAAGACGGCAATCCTATTTATTATGTTCATGGACACCAACGTCCCTCCAAACGTTCGTTCTGGAAGGTTCCGGTAATCAATTCCGGCGTGACCCCGGTGAATTCTTCCGATCCGGAAGTACCGGAGATTTTTCAGCGCACTGTGGTGGAAAAGAAGAACTTACGCGCCACCAGTGTAGATAGTGTCTATAGCCTGGTGGATGTGGTGGTAGTTGATATTCAGCTCGATGCCACGAAACCAGCCTTTGGCGAAGCCGAAAAAGGCTATTGCGATATCACTGCTTTCAGAGAAGGCATCCGCATGTTGGGCAAGAACATCAATCCCGAAACTCTGGTATTGGTGGAGACCACCGTGCCCCCGGGAACCTGCGAAAAAATAGTCAAGCCCATACTGGAAGAAGAATTTACCAAACGCGGTATCGATATTGCGCAAAATCCGCCCTTGGTCGCACACTCTTATGAACGGGTGATGCCCGGCTCGAAGTATGTCTCTTCCATCCGCGATTTCTGGCGGGTATTCTCCGGAGTAAACCAAAAGAGTATCGATCTCTGCCGTGAATTCCTCAGCAATGTGCTGAACGTGGAGAAATTCCCCCTTACCCAGCTAGACAGCACAAACGCCTCCGAGCTTTCCAAGACCATGGAAAATAGCTATCGGGCTACCAATATTGCCCTTACTTTGGAATGGGCGCGTTTTGCCGAGCAGATCGGAGTGGATATCTTCAAAGTCCGCGATGCGATCCGCAAACGCAAAGGCACACATGACAATATGCTACGCCCCTCTTTGGGAGTGGGTGGATACTGCCTTACCAAGGATCCCGTGCTCGCAAACTGGGCCATGAGCGCTCTCTTTGACCTTCCCGGTCAGCTCTCGGTGGCCATCAACAGCGTAAATATCAACGATACCATGCCCCTGCATACCATAGACATCATCAAAAAGGAATTCGATGAGATCAAGAATCTCAAAATCACCTTATTGGGCGTTAGCTATCTGGAAAATGTAGGTGATACGCGTCACAGCCCCTCCAAGACCCTGGTGGAATTTTTGCGTAAAGATCTGGCCCGCGTTCGGGCTCACGATCCTTATGTGGAGCATTGGGACGAACTGGAAGAGGTAACGGTGGAAAAAGACCTGGCGGCTACTCTGGAAGGCGCCCAAGTGGTGATCCTGGCCGTGGGACACGATCAATACAAGAAGCTGGAGCCCAAAGAATTGGTCGATATGTGCAAGACTCGTCCGCTCATCGTCGATTGCTCAAACTTCCTGGATGACACCAAAATCAATAAATACAAAGGCTTGGGCTGCAAAGTCCGCGGCGTGGGTAAAGGCCACATCGTATAAAAACCCAAGTTTGCAATAGATATGAATATGGGGCGAGGAAACTTCGCCCCTTTTTTTGAGGTGCAAGATGGATATGAATGATGACCGGCAATGGTGCTCTATAGAGCTCAAAGAGCTTCTGCGCGAAAGCCTGAGCCGCATGATCAAGGGCGAGTTTTCCTCCCATGCGGACGATCCCGTATTCATCACCCGGCAAAGCTATCCCATGTTTACCAAGGTCGATAATCTGCCGCTGTATCCAGAGTCGATCCCGGAGCTTGTTTCATCCTGGGCCAAGTTTGATCCTGCTCAAAAATTTATGCCAGAGGACATTCTGGTGCTGGATCTGGAAACCTCCGGCTTGGGCAGAGGCCGGACAGTAGGCATCATGATCGGCCTGGGCTATTATGAAGGCGGAAAGTTCTATGTGGAACAGATCTTCTTGCCCGATTTTGATGCAGAAGAAAACAGCTTTGATCGTCTGCGCGAGCTCTGTGAAACCCGCTCTTTATTGATCACCTTCAACGGCAAAACCTTCGATGTGCCCGTGCTGGAATCCCGTTTGCTCTATCACCAGATCTGGCTGAATATCAGAGAGATGCAGCATCTGGACTTACTGCACATCGCCAGACGGCTGTGGAAACGTAAATTGCCTTCCTGCGCCCTGGAAACCATCGAATACTACGTTTTGGGACACATCCGCGATCAGGCCCTGGATCTGCCTGGATGCGACATCCCTCAGGCCTACTTTAACTATCTTGCCACCGGTGAAACCGAACTGATCAGACGCATCTTTGTGCATAATCAGGACGACATTCTGCATACGGCGGCGCTTTTCACCTTGATCTGTGATAGCTGTAACTATCCACCGGCCACAGGCTTGGATCCCCGCATCGATTATCATGCCCTGGCCCGGTTGTATCTCAGCCAAGAGCAGCCAGACATGGCCAAGCGCATCCTGCTTGATATGCTATCCCAAGGTATGGTGGACCCTGAGGCGCTCAACGAACTAGGCACCATTTACAAGAGAGAAAAAGACATCGAACAGGCTCTGGCCAGCTATCAAATTGCCGCAGAGCTCGAGCATCCTCCTTCCATGTTGGAATGCGCGAAAATCCTGGAGAGACAAAAGGATTTTGCTGTGGCCTTGAGCTTGAGCCAAAGAGTTCTGAGCTTGGAAGAAGGGCGCTATATGAGGGATTCCAAGCTGATCTTCGAAGTACAAAAGCGCATAAACAGGCTGCAGAGAAAGCTGGCTAAATGATAGAGAATGGTTACACGGATATCGCTTCCCAGTTGGATAGAAAGCCATAAAGCTCTGGTAATTTGATCTTAAGAGTAATCTAACAAACTAGCTGCGCTGCTGCCCCCTCCTATTTGCAGAACTTGGCAAGATTGCTAATAATCTGGATCCGATGATCGGTATCCGGGTGCTCCGCGGAGGGCACTTCCACCAATACAGCAATTCCCTGTTTGATCTCCCTGCAATCGATCTCCTTTTTAATAAAGGGCTTCCAGTCTTTGGGAATCTTGTTCAAAAGGATGGGGCTCACTCCATAGGAGAATTGCATGCCCCGACAAGCAGCTAGATCCAGGCTCACTGCCAGGATCCAGACCGCGGGCTTGAATCTGGAGATCATCCGGGCTGTGTGTCCGGAAACCGTCTGAGCGATCAGCAGCTCCGGCTTCAATTTCTCTACTGTGTAAGCTACGTTTGCGGCTATGATATCTGTGATTTGAGGAGTGTCGATCCCATCCGTTGCGGGCTGTGCGTGGTTGATTCCGGCCTCGTTTTTATGTGTTTCGGTATATGCTGCTATTTTGGCCAGGGTGAGGATCGCATCGATGGGGTATTTCCCGATCGCGGATTCCTCAGAGAGCATCAGGCAATCGGTACCATCAAGCACAGCGTTTGCCACATCTGTAGCTTCGGCACGGGTGGGGCGGGGATTCCGCACCATTGATTCCAGCATTTGCGTGGCTGTGATCACCGGTTTGCCCCAGAGATTGGCCTTCGCGATCAAGCTTTTTTGCACTATTGCCAGACGCTCGATGGGGATCTCCACGCCCAGATCTCCCCGGGCGATCATCATCCCATCCGTTTCCTTTAGGATGGCGTCGATCTTTCCCAGAGCGCCCGAACGCTCCATTTTGGCGATAATAAAGGGATCAAAGCCAAGCTCATGGGCGGCTTTTCTCACTGCCAGGATGTCCTGGGGGCCATTCACAAAGGACTGGCTAATGGCATCCACTCCACTTTCCAGAGCCGCGCGCAAACACTCAGCATCCCTATCTGTGAAGGCACTGATGCCCAAATCCGTATCAGGTAGATTGAGCCCTTTGTTCGAGCGCAATTCTCCCCCCACCACGATCTCGCAAAAGATCTCTTCACCCTTTACATCTGTCACCCTGAGCTGGATCAAGCCATCACTCAGGAAGATGATGTCCCAAGGGCGCACCACCTTGGGTAGCAGGGGAAGGCTGACGGAAACTTTGGTCCAGTCACCGATTATCTCTTTTGTAGTGAGGATGATCTGATCCTTGGGGTGCAAGATGATGGATTCCTGTTTGAGCAAGCCTATGCGAATCTTGGGACCCGGCAAATCCGCCATGATCGTGATATCTACTCCGGCATTCCGCGCCGCTGTGCGCAGTCTTTTGACCACCTTGTCATGATGTTCAAAATCCCCATGTGCGTAATTTAACCTGGCGATATTCATACCGGCCTCTATCATTTGGGTCAACATTTTTGTGGAATCCGTGGCCGGTCCTATCGTACACACGATCTTGGTCTTATTATCATAAATACTCATTATTCCTCCTCGGAGACTACTGCCATATATCAGCTATCACAAGATTTTGTCAAGTTCTTTTGCTGCAGATTTTTGTCCACCCTCGACACGAGACGTATCGAATCCAGCCGTAACGCTGTATTCAGACGGCCGCTCAGCATCAGTTGGTGCGTGCTTCAAACAAAGGCATAGTCACACGGATGGGAGGGATCGAACGGATTTACCCAGATTACATCTGTCAGTTTACCTGATAAGAGCTAAGCTATCAAGTCGTCAAAACCTTAAAACTCTAAAATTAAACAATCCGCTTGACAAAAAAGCCCCTCTGAATTCTAAAGAACCATAGATAGTGATGGGGCCTATAGCTCAGCTGGTAGAGCTTCCGGCTCATAACCGGATGGTTGGGGGTTCGAGTCCCTCTGGGCCCACCACTTTTTTCTTTTCATTTTCTTGTCTTGCCTTATCTTATAACTTAAGGAATGATTATGAAATATATCCAGATCACAGTTCTGCTCCTGATGCTAATGTCAGCTCTGGGAGCTACCAAATACGCAGGAGAGATCTTCAGCTTTAGCCCTGGCGTGGCGAATCAGGCCATGGGCGCTACCGGGCTGAGCTACACAGTGTCGCCTGCGGCGGGATGGTGGAATCCGGCACTTTTGGCGCACGATTCCATGCGCGGGATAGAGCTGATGCGTAGCGAGCACTTTGAGGGCTTACTCAGCCAAAATCAGCTTTCACTCAGCCTGGGCAATGCTATTTCTCTGAATATCAATCATCTGGCCATAGATAAAATCAAGCTTACCAAACTCGAAAACGAGGACGAAATACTCAGCAACGACAACCGCCCTTATGTGTGGAAAACCGTTACGAATCAGGATGTGATCGTGTCTGCCAGCTTCGCCCGTCCCCTGTCCGAACGCATCTTTGTGGGCATCTCGCCCAAATTTGCCTACCGGGATCTTGCAGAGCACAGCGGTTATGGCTTTGGCGCTGATCTGGGCGCACTTTGGACATCCGGCAACCATCTGGCGGTAGGCCTGAATCTGAGAGATTTCTTTGGCACTCAAATCCTCTGGGAAAGTGGCGAACATGAGATTGCCCTGCCCAATCTGGATCTGGAAGCATCCTATGGCTTTGAGCTTTTAAAATATGAGATCCCCGTGCTGCTCGCCCTGCGAGCCCAGGCCTTTCCCGAAGAACGTGGAGAGGCCTCAAACCTCAGCAGTTCTGGCTTTAGCGCTGATCTGCATGCGGGGCTGATGCTGCAGATTATCCCCCAATTGAGCCTGATGACAGGCTACGATGTGGATAGCTTTACCGCTGGTCTCGGTCTGAATATCAAGTCCCTGGGGATAAATTATGCCTTCAAAGCCAAAGCTTATGACAGCCTGGGCTACACTCAGAAGATATCCCTCGGTTATTCATGGTAAAAAAAATAGCCCTTCTGGGCGCGACAGGCTCAATCGGAACTTCCTTTTTTGAGGTTTTTGCTGAGCAGAAAGATCGGCTGCAACTCTCTTTTGTAGCGGCACATCAGAGCTATCAGAAGCTTTGCCCTCCGGCAATGAGGCACGGTGTAGAGATGGCCGTTTTGACCGGCATCACAGATCTATCCGAACAAAAGCACATTCGGCAGAGTTTCCCCCAGCTCAAGCTCTACTTTGGCGAAGATGAACTCATCCGCCTCCTGGAGAATGAGGACTACGATATCGGGCTCAATGCTATTGGCGGTTCCAGCGGTATAGAGGCTACATTCGCCATTTTGAAGCGTGGCAAGAAGCTGGCTCTGGCCAATAAAGAATCCCTGGTCATGGGCGGTCACCTCGTACAAAAACTGAAACAGCCCGGACAGATCATCCCTGTGGATAGTGAACATTCGGCGATCTTTCAGGCTCTGGGACAGCATCCCTTGTCCGAGGTCAAAAAGCTGATCATCACCGCTTCTGGCGGGGCTTTCCGCACTTTGCCTCTGGATGAATTTGCCTCTATCACTCCGGCTATGGCCTTGAAACACCCCAATTGGGATATGGGCGCGAAAGTCACTTTGGACAGCGCCACCATGTTCAATAAAGCCCTGGAAGTGATGGAAGCGCATTGGCTCTTTGATCTGCCCTACGATCGGATCGAAGCAGTGATTCATCCCCAGTCCGTGATTCACTCTTTGGTGCAGTTTATTGATGGATCGTTACTTGCGCAGCTTAGCTCTCCGGACATGAAGCTCCCCATCCTGTATGCTCTTAGCTATCCAGAGCGCTGGAGCTCAGAGCTGGTGCAGACCGATCTGCTCTCCCATAATAATCTTAGTTTTCAGGCTTTGGAATCTGCGCGTTATCCCTTATATTATTTAGGACTTCAAGTGGCCCAGGCTGGCGGTATCATGCCCACCATCATGAATGCCGCCGCTGAGGCCGCTATGCAGCTTTTTCTTGCCGGGACCATCCGCTTTACCGATATTCATCCGCTGGTGGAGCGCACTATCCAGGCTGCAGAGCAGATTCCTGATCCTGATCTTGCCACCATAATAGCCTGCAACAAAGATACTTTTGCCAAGACACTGGCTCTGTATGCTTAAGCAAATAAATTACTCAAATACGGAGATAAAATGAACTTCACAGATTATGCCATTGAACAGATTTTAAGGCTCTGCAAGACCCCCAGCCCCTCTGGTTATACCAAAAAAGCTACTGAGCTTTTGCAAAAAGAACTGGTTGCACTGGGTTTTGAGCCACAGTATTCCCGCAAGGGTTCGGTATTGGCCACCCTGGGGGGAACCGGCAATCCCCTGGTTCTAGCAGCTCACGTGGATACCCTGGGCGCCATGGTGCGCTCTGTCAAAGCCAGCGGCCGCCTGCGTTTCACCAAGATTGGCGGCTATCCTGAGAACAACATCGAAAACGAAAACGTGATAGTCCATACCCGAGATGGCAAAGAGTACACCGGAACGGTCTATATCAATGGTCCCGCGGTGCATGTTTACAGAGATTCCGGCCAAGCCAAGCGCGATGATGAAAACATGGAAATCGTGCTGGATGAGATCGTGAAAACCAAGAAAGATACCTTGGCCTTGGGCATTGCCCCGGGGGATTTTATCTCGTTGGATCCCCGCACCATCTATACTCCCTCCGGCTTTATCAAGAGCCGCCATCTGGACGACAAAGCCAGCGCTGGAGTCCTATTGGCTCTTGCCAAACAGGTATCAGAAGGCAAGCTCAAGCTTTCACGCCAGGTCAGCATCCTCTTTACTACTTATGAGGAAGTGGGCCATGGCGCAGCTTCCGGCTTTCCAGCGGACACTGAGGAGATGATTTCTGTGGATATGGGCGCGGTAGGCGAAGATCTGGGCACTGATGAGTACTGTGTATCGATCTGTGCGAAAGACTCCGGCGGCCCCTATGATTGGGATGTAACCGATGCCATGATCCATCTGGCCAAAGAGCTGAAGCTGCAATATTCTGTGGATATATATCCCTTCTACGGCTCCGATGTGGGAGCTGCACTCAGAGCAGGACACGACATCAAATACGGGCTCATCGGCCCTGGTGTCTTCGCCTCCCATGGCTATGAACGTACCCATAAACAGGCCATTGAGAATACTTTGAAATTGCTTCAGGCCTACGTTAAACAATGATTAATTGAGAGTATCAGGGCGGACTCTGTTCTGCCCTAAAACCCACAACGCTAAAACCTTAAAACCCCCTATATACAAACTGCTCACAGAACTGGAGCGGAAATTGCATGTATGTAGTATAAAATGATAAGTTATATGGAGATATTATGCGAATGAGTGTGCTCGCACTTTTGCTTGCAGCCTTGATGCCGTTTGCTTTAAACGCGGTTTTGCCAAGCTGCTACCACAGTTACGCTGAGATCAGCACGATCCTTTTTGATCTGGAGGCTCAGCATCCGGATATAGCCAAAGTACATGTGATCGGATACAGCCAGGAAGAGGAAGTTCCGATCTATGCCATGCAGATTTCAGCCAATGTCCAGGGCAGTTGGCAGCGTCCCGCTCTGCTTTTTGTGGGGCAGGTGCATGCGGAAGAGATCATGGGCGTAGAGCTCACTTTGAAAAACATTGCAGAGATCCTGGAACGTAGAGATCAAGCGCCTTATGGGCTGTGGATCAATCAACTGGATACCTGGTGGGTGCCTACTCTCAATCCCGAAGGGCACAATGTGGTCACCTCCAACCTCGACACCTCTTATCGCAAGAATAAACGTGATAACAATGGAAACGGCATCTTCGACTATTCCCCTTTAGTGGGTTATGACATCGATGGCGTGGATATCAACCGCAATTTTGACTTCAACTGGGCACATGGCGACACCCTGATGCAGCCCGGTGGCACAGAAGTTTATGACTACTACCGGGGACCCGCGCCCATGAGCGAGAGCGAAATCCAGGCCATCAAACGGCTTGCGGATGAAAAGAAGTTCATCTATAGCATCTGCTGGCACTCCTCCCGAAGCGGCAATTTCTCAGAGAAAGTGTATTACTCCTTCAATTGGAAAGATGTACGCCCCTCCCCGGATTTCATTTTTGCCAAGTCCATCGCCCAGGGCGTGGCCTCACAGATCACCAAACAAGACGGCTCCACCACCTATGAATTCTACCCCAATGCCAGCCGTCAAGGTTGCTTTCATGACTGGATGTACATGCAGTATGGCACCTTCCAACTGCTCATCGAAATGGGAACCCTCGATCTCCAGCCGGAAGAACCTTTGCTGCTGAATACTATATCCCGCTGCAAACAGGGAGTCTGGTGGCTGCTGAACCGTGCCTTGTTGTTTTCCACCGCGGTGCCTTCAAGCTCGCTTCTCACCGGCAACATCAAGGACAGCGCCACAGGAGAAGCCATCTCCGCAGAAATTATTATTCAGGAGCGTCATGCGCCCTGGTTTGTACCCCGCACCTCAGATCCTGAGACCGGACGCTTCTACAAAGCCTTACCCACAGGAACCTATACCGTGCAGACCCGCAAGAAAGGCTATTGGGACAATATCCGTAGTGGGGTAAGGGTAAACAACGGATCCTGGACCCAGCTCAATCCTGAACTGACTCCCAAGCAGCCCGCCATCCTGCAAGGTTCGGTGCGTAGCGCAGGACAGGATATCAGTGCCATTATGCTGATCAAGGATATTCAGCCGGACACCCTGATCGTGGATGGAGGCTATATCTATCACGGCTACGAGGGCGAATACACCATCGAGATTTATGCCGAAGGCCACTATCCCTATATAGGACAGATCTATCTTAATCCAGGCACCCAGCATCACACCTTCGATCTCAGTGCAGCCGAAGTCCTCTTCTTTGAAGATTGGGAATCTGGCACCAGTGCCTGGGAGATAGAAGGTCCCTGGGTTTTGCAGAACGAACTTTCCGTCTCGGGACACGCCATCACCGATAGCTGGGGTGGACGCGGCCACTACGCTCAAAATTGCGATGTCTGGATCAAAACAGTAAACCCCATCTTCATCCCTTCCAATGGCTCACCCCTGCTGCACTTTGACTCTCACCTTTATACCGAGTGGGATTTTGACCCCGTGACTGTGGAAGTCTCTACAGATGGCAATGAATGGACCCAGGTTTTTGTCAAATCCGGCCGTCACGATTGGTGGCAAAAGGAATATGTCAATCTTGAGGATTACTCCGGACAAAACATCTATCTGCGCTTCCGTTTGGTGGACCAAAGCATAGATGAGAAGCTTACCGATCCCGGCTGGACTCTGGACAATATCACCCTGGTCACAGGCAGTGCCACTGCCAATGACGATCAGAGCGTCCCCGGCCTGCCACAAGCTGCATTGTACCCGAATTTCCCCAACCCCTTCAATCCCCAGACCACGATCAGATATTCTTTGGCCTTTGCCGGGGAAGTCACACTTGAGATCTTCAACCTCAAGGGTCAACGGGTAAGAAGCTATACTCCTGGTGCGCAAGCAGCGGGTAATCATGCCTTTGTCTGGAATGGCACTGATGATCAGGGACTGGGTGTGGCCAGCGGAATATATTTCTACCGTCTGAGCTCACCGAAGTTCTCACAAAGCCGTAAAATGATTTTAATGAAGTGATAAGAGTTTTAACGTTTTAACGTTTTAGCGTTTTAACGACCTCCCTGATTCAGCCCACAAAAATACCGGCTCTCGAACTGAGAGCCGGTACTAATTTAAGGAAGCTATCTGTTGATCAGACTTCCATAATCTCTTTTTCTTTGGATTTTTCTACTTCATCGATCTTCTTGATCCATTCATCAGTGATATCCTGAATTTCTTTGAGGAATTTCACCTCATCGTCTTCGCTGATCTCGCTGTCTTTTTCCATCTTTTTCACGGAGTCATTGGCGTCTCTGCGAATGCTGCGGATCGCGATGCGGGCATCTTCACCCAGCTTTTTCAGATCACGCACGATCCCCTTGCGTTTGTCCTCTGTAAGAGGTTGAAAGGGCAGACGGATCAGGTTGCCGTCATTTTCCGGGGTGATGCCAATATTAGCGCCCAGGATGGCTTTTTCGATATCAGCCAGGGTAGTTTTGTCCCAGGGTTGAACGACTATCGTTCGGGCTTCCGGGATCGAGATATTGCTCAGTTGTTTGATGGGGGTAGGCTGTCCATAATAGTTGATTTTGATATCATCCAGGATAGACACGCTCGCCCTTCCCGTCCGTACTCTGGAAAAATAGAGCAAGAGGGTATCAAAGGATTTCTGCATTTTCTCGTTAGTAGTATCTTTCAGTGTTTGCATCATTTACCTCGGTTTTAGGGATGAATGTAGGTGCCGATATTGGCATCCTGCAGTGCAGCTTTCAAGTTTTGTGGCTTCAAGATGTTGAAGATCTTGATCGGCATGGAGTTTTCCGCTGCCAAAGAGAAGGCACTGAGGTCCATCACTCTGAGGCGCTGCTCCAGGCAGGTCTGATAAGAGGCATCTTGGATAAAGGTCGCATTGGAGTCTTTCATTGGATCGGCAGTATAGAGCCCATCCACCTTGGTGGCTTTGAATACGATATCCAGCTTTAGTTCCAAAGCTCTGAGCACAGCAGCGGTATCCGTGGTAAAAAACGGATTTCCCGTGCCACCAGCCACAAAGCAGATTTTGCCTTGGGACAGGGCTGCTTGCACCTTGGGCGCACTGTAATGCACTGCTACTTTATCCAGCACAAAGCTAGAAAAGACCTGTGCATCACAGCCTTTGGAAAGCAGAATCTCGCTGAGGTACAGCGCGTTTTGGATCGTGGCCAACATACCGATATTATCCAGAGTCACCCGGGAAAGGCTCTTATTGGTCGAACTTCCGCCCCGGAAGATATTGCCTCCGCCCAGAACTACAGCAATAGTGTAGCCCATGTTCTTCAGCTCTATCAGTTCATCGGTAAGCCGGTCGCAAACCTCATCATCAAAGCCAAAGCCGGAAGTCCCGGCCAGAATTTCGCCACTGAGTTTCAGCATCAGGCGGTTGATCTTTTCGGGTTTGAAAGTGCTTTTCATCTTAGGTTGCAGGCGGTTTATTCGCCTAAAGCGTAACGAACAAAGCGTGCAATCTGGATATTCTCACCAGTCTTGCTGATGGCTTCGGTAAGTAGATCTTTGACGGTTATTTTTTCGTCGCGGATGAGGCCTTGCTCCATCAATGCGTGTTCGCTGCAATATTTCCTAATGTTGCCTTCAACGATTTTTTCCACAATTTCGGGGCTCTTTTTCTCATTGATGGCTTTGTTTTTGGCAATTTCTTTTTCACGTTCGATGATTTCGGGATCGATACCTTCGGCGGTGATGGCCAAGGGGCTATTGGCTGCGATCTGCAAAGCGATCTCTTCGGCCAAAGCTTTGAATTCAGCGGTTCTGGCGACAAAGTCTGATTCGCAATTCAGCTCAAGCAATACGCCGATCTTGCCATTAAAATGGATGTAGGAATAAATGAGTCCTTCTTTGGTGTCGCGCTGGCTTTTAGCCTCGGCTTTAGAAATTCCGCGTTCCCGCAGATACTTGATGGCGTTATCTACGTTGCCATCAGCTTCTATCAGAGCTTTGCGGCATTCCATCATGCCTACTCCAGTTCTATCGCGCAGTTGTTTTACCATAGTTGCGGTAATATCTGCCATTTTGTACTCCTTAGTTCTGTGGATAAATTGCTGCCTGCCGGCAGTTGCCAGCAGGCAGCAGATGATTATTATTCAGTTGCGGCTGTTTCCGCTACTTTTTCTTCTTTTTCTGCAGCTACGGGTTCTTTGGTCTTAGCTGCTACTGGTTCTTCGGTCTTAGCGGCCACAGGTTCTGCTTTTTCTGCTGCTGCGGGCTCTTTGACTTCTGCTGCTACAGTCTCTTCGGGGACAGATTCCTGCTCTTCTTTTACGACTTCAGGACCGTCTGCACCTTCGCTGGCCAGGCCCCGTCCTTCGATCACGGCATTGGCCATGATGTCGGAAATCAGGGTGATGGCACGGGTAGCGTCATCATTTGAGGGGATTACATAGTCGATGAGATCGGGATCGCAATTCGTATCCACCATCGCTACGATGGGGATGCCCAGGATGCGCGCTTCATGGATGGCGATATCTTCATATTCGGTATCCACCACAAAGATAGCTCCAGGCAGAGCGTCCATTTCACGGATTCCGCCCAAAGAAAACTCGATCTTATCGTGCATGCGTTTCATCTTCTGTGCTTCAAGCTTGGTATAGCTGGCCAGGGTGCCATCGGCTTCGATTTCTTCGAAATACTTCATCTTTTCGATGCTCTGACGGATGGTGGACATATTGGTCAACATCCCGCCATACCAGCGTTGGTTTACGTAAAATACACCAGACTTGGCGGCGGCATCGACGATGGCGCTTTGAGCCTGTTTTTTGGTGCCTACGAAGAGTACGTATTCCTGACGGCTCGCCACTTCTTTGATAAATTGGTAGGCTTCATTAATAGCATCGACCGTCTGTTTGAGGTCGATGATGTGGATCCCATTGCGTTTGATGAAGATATATTTCTTCATCTTGGGGTTCCATTTGAAAGTCTGGTGACCAAAGTGGACACCGGCTTCCAGTAGTTGTTTCATAGATACAACGGACATGTGATTACTCCTAATCTACGGTTAATATTTCCAGCCAAAGGATATACGCAATTCAGAGGGAACAATATTCCCCTCACCGCCTTGCAACTCGCTTTGGTGGTTTATTTTGGCATCGCTGCCAGGTTTTGGTTTCACTTTCTTGAAAGCTTTCATTACCATTGGAGGGGGAAAGATATCCCCCCGTAAACCAACAGATTAACGCTTGGAGAATTGGAATTTCTTCCGGGCTCCAGGTTGACCGGATTTCTTACGCTCCACCATACGGGGGTCGCGAGTGAGAAATCCACGGGCTTTCAGGATGGGTCTCAGCTTCTCATCATATTCTACCAGTGCACGGGAAATGCCGTGACGAATCGCGCCAGCCTGGCCGGAAAGACCACCGCCACGAACGTTTACGTACACGTCAAAACTATCAGAAAGACCTACGGTCTGCAGCGGTTGTTCCACTACCATTTCCAGGGTTTCCCGCTGGAGGTATTTCTTCATCTGCACTTTGTTGATGATGCGTTTGCCGGTGCCGGGGGTAATACGAACCCGGGCTGTGGCAACTTTTCTTCTTCCTACGGCATCAAAATTTTGCATATTCTGTCTGTCTCCTTACAAGGTAAGTTCCACAGGCATTTGCGCGGCATGAGGATGCTCGCTACCTGTGTAAACTTTTAGTTTTTTCATCATTGCGCGTCCCAGGGTATTCTTCGGCATCATGCCTTTTACGGCATGCTCGATAATACGCTCTGGATGCTCTTCCAATACTTTGGCATACGGGATCTCTTTCAGTCCACTGGGATATCCACTAAAAGATTTATAAACCTTTTGCAGGGCTTTGAGCCCGGTTACACGAACTTTGTCGGCATTGATCACTACTACGTAATCTCCGGTGTCCAAATTCGTTGCAAAATACGGCTTATTTTTACCACGTAAAATTGTGGCAATCTTAGAGGATAATCGACCAAGAGGCTGACCCGTAGCATCTACGACATACCAGGCTTGGATAATGTCGCTCGGGCTGGGAGTTAGGGTCTTCATTGATTCTCCTTTTGCATTTTTATACAGTATGCCAGATTTTTGGATATACAGATAATGTCAAGAAGAAACGGATTTAATTGAGAATTGAGGATGGAGAATGGAGAATTTTGGGGCTTTCCTGAGCTTTTCCCTATTCACTTTTCACTCTTCTCCCTAATGCGTTGTCGTGGAGATGACGTGGAGATAGGAGGAATAAATACTGCTATCTACAGGGGAAATGGAGGATGGGTTATTAAGGGAGGATTGAGCGATGTAGCTGAGCTGTTCTGCAGTCTACTGAGATTTTTGAGTTTTCCGGTACAAAGGGTTTTGAAATTATGGCGATTTTATAGCTTTCTATCTGATCTAATCATCGGTTTAGTCCCCAAAAGCTAAGATGCAGGAGTAAAACAGCCTTGATGACGGTCTTGAGCGGAGTTTTATCATGCTCAGAACAAGCAAAGCAGTTATCTGTAATAATCATCATCTGAAACCCAAAAGTCTGCATTGGAAAAATCCTGCCACACTATATAAACCAGAATAGCGACAGCAACAACAGTTATCCCAAAACCGGTGGCAGCGTAAGTTAAATTTTTTTTTACGAGATACATCGCTGAAGGAAGATATGTAACCAGAAACATAATCTGCTCCCATTGATTGCTCCAACATAATAACTTTCTGGGGATCAGGCTGAGGATCGGAAATTGCAGCAGCCATAATACCCAAAGGGCCAAAAACCAACCCACCTAACAGATAGGCACCTTGCCCCATTGCGTCTTTTTCCCCATCAACTGCGCCTTCCTCGAAAGTGTTTTGAGCACAGGAATCTGCCTCTATCACCTGGGGGAAGTCCTGGCAAAAAGCCACGGAGCTAAAGACCACTAAGGCAAGAGTCAATAAAACAGATTTGGACACGGGTTTCATACATGACTCCCTCTCACTAACATAATTTGGTATCAATAACATTATAATTGTTAATGAGCGAAAAGCAAGTTAGTGATTTGATATTCATCATATTGCTGGGAAATGCTCTTTGTGCTAAAAAGCATGTTTTTAAGCACAGCTGCGGACGCTGCACCTGCCCTCTTGCCATAAATAATCTTCCACGGGACTTCAATAAGCCGGATTCTGTATCCCGGCGAGCCGGGATTGATGTCTATCCCTCTGGGCCAAAACTCACGCTTTGGCTCAAGCTGCCTACCCGGAAGCGGTGTGGGCACACCATAGCTTCCCTATTTGGCATTGCACCGGATAAGGCATTCCTGGCTGCCACTGTCACCAATGGCACCGGTGGTCTCTTACACCACCATTTCACCCTTGCGGGGCACCACTAAAGTACCACGCGGTTTGTTTCTGTGGAGCTGGCTCTGCATTGCTGCAGCTTCCCGTTAGGAAGTATCCTGCCCAAGGTGTCCGGACTTTCCTCTGCGCCCTAGGGCACAGCAGACATCTTTCGTTCCCGTGGAAGAAACTATATATTTCACACCGTAGCACTGTCTTCAGACGGTGCTACGGGCGGCGTTACAGATATTTTAACATATCCCGGTCGGTCACGCCAGCATAAAGTTCGATAAAGGGCTTCACCGGGCTGATTTTAATCTTGGGGAAAAATACTTCTTCCACCTGGAAAAAGCCGACAGAGGCGTTCATTTCCACTTCGATGCGGATGGGCTTCTCCTCGCCCTTCATGATGCGTACCTTTTGGATGGCACCTGCTGAGGTGCGGTGAATATCCCCAATGCGCGCTTTCGTAGAGAGCATTGCCGGAATTCTGGCTCTGCCTTTTTCCATGTCGCTGCCATCTCCGATCAGCACCAATCCCGCCTCCAGAGAGTGGATGGTGTGGGTGGCCATGTGCCCGAAGATGCCTTCCACCGCGATGCATTTGATGGCGGCTTTGATGTGGTATTCATCTTCTTTGTGGGTAGCGGCCAAAATCTTGTCGATAAAGGGGATGGCGAGCTGGATGCTGACAAATTCATGCGAATCCCGCGCCACGCTCATGCCCATATCGTGCATTATTGAAGCCATAATCACGGCCATCAGAGAATCGTCTGCCGTGCCCACTTTTTCTTTTTCCAGATTCATCTGAATGCCGGCTTCATTGAGCAGCTTGAACATCAGAATCGCATTCAGGGCGGCAGTGCGCATGTGTACAGGCCCGTGATCGTTGAAGCCCAGGCGTTTGATCGACACTATATTAGCGTATTCCTGCAGGGCCTGGATTTCGGGATCGGCAAAGAGCATTTCTGCTGTTTTCAGGGCCTTACCGCTCAGGAGCTTCAGGATTTTACGCTCTAATTGTTGTTGTTTTACTGATTTATTCATGTATTTATTCTCCTTGATCTGCGGTGCCCCAACTGCACGATTGTTCTTGTGAGCTTTCCGCATTAGTTTATCCCGCCTTTGGTCTCTGGAGGGATCAGCTTGAGTATTTCATCTGGTAAACCTAAGATCCTGGCGATCTTAAGTGCATTCATGGGCACAGTCCTATTGGCAGAAAGGCTGATCAGGCTATAGTCCATGGCTTTAGCCAGAGCGATGAGTCTGCTTCCCAGATCATCTTCCAGATGCTGGGCAAAGCTGCTGTCTATGCCTTTGATCTGATATTGGCTCACCATTTTGAGTTGCGCTGGAGCGCTGAAATGCGTGGCGGCGACGGTGGTGTGGATGCTTTGCACCAGATAAGTAATCACCGCTGTGGCCAAGGCTTCACCCTCACGAGGATTGGTGCCTTTGGCAAATTCATCCAAAAGAAAGAGTCCGCGTCCGCTTTGCTGTAGAGCTTTGGTAAAATCCACCACCTCTGCTCCAAAGGAAGAGAGGTTATCCGTCTGTGTGGCATGATTGTAATAAACAAAATCGTAGTGCGGCAGTGTGGCAGATTCTGCGGGCAAAGGAATGGCATATTTGAGCAAATAGGCGCATTGAGCCAGGCATTTCAGGATGCTGGTCTTGCCGCCCATATTTGGCCCGGTGATGAGATTGGCAGCGGCGCTAAAGCTGAGATCCAGCTTTTGATAAGGTCTTGCGCCTGCTTCCAGACTGAGTTGCAGAGGCAAATTGCGCGCTTGTTTCAGTTTGATCTCCTCGCCCAAACGCGGAATGCAGCAGTCGTAACGCAGGGCAAAATCTGCCAGAGCGTAGTCCCAGCCCAGCTCTTTCACAGTCTGCACGGCCTGTTCCAAAGCGGGATGATGCTCTGAAATCTGTGCTGAGAGCTGCTCTAAGACCCGGTCTTCTTCGAGGCCCAGGGCTTTATTGGTCTCGGCGATCTGCCGTTTCAGCTCGTTTGTTTCCATGTTATCGGACAAGGTAAAGCCCAGATTGGCAACGCTTTCTCTATTCAGAACGAAGAAGCCGCTGCTCTTGATCTTCAGGGTCAGATCCTGCTGCTGGCGGGCGAGGACAAATTCCTCTTTGAGCTGGGGCAGATTCAGCAGTTCTCTGGCCTCACTAAGTAGCTCATGGCGCCGGTGTTTCAGTTTCAGGCTCAGGGTTTGGCGGATGCCATCCAGCTCGGCGAGCTTGGTGCTATAGGCTGTAGAAAGTCGGAAATAAGGAATCTTGCCACCATCGGGGTCCAGGAGCTCAAAAAGATCGCCCAAATCCGGGATCTCATAGCTTAAGACCTCTTGCTGAATCATGTAGGCGCGCAGGGCTTGATAGTGCCAGACAAAGCTTTTGAGTTCGAAAATCTCGTGGATACTGAGTTTATTATTGCGATACATTGCGGGATTCAGCTCGGAAATGTGCGCCAGCAGGCTATCCCATTTGGGGCGCTTCTCGCTCCCCAGCTTTTTTAGTAGTAAAGCTCGTCTCTGATAGGCTGCCTTGATTTCATCAATACTAAGGCGTTGACGGCCGAGTTTATGGCGCTTCACAGCGGCGATAAAATCCGAAGGGACCTCGATCAGATCAAAGATCTGATCCAAGCCCAAAAGCCGGCTAAGCTGTTTATTCATATCCATATTTTCCTTAAAAAAACAGAATTCCGACTTGGCGATCCCTGTCAATGATTTTCTGATAGGTACAGGAATTCACCACCTTTGTTTTGACTTAAAAACGATCTTTCTTTTGTTGCTTTACCAGCTATAAGTAAGTTCATTATTAATTACCTGCCAGATGGTTATAGAGCCACTTCGGTCGTTTTTGAGTTTAAACAAAGACTACTGTGAGTAGGATAGCCTGAGATCGCAGTGTGGTGATTCTCCTGTTTAAACTCACAATTTTGATTAGAGACAAGGTATAGCGCTGTTGAAAGAAAGTGAGATAGGGGAATATCTGTAGCAGAACAAGCAAAGCAAAATTGTAAGTCAAAACAGGAACCTGGCAGGTTCGCAGACGGGCAGGGAAAAAAAAGCCTTGTCAGAAAAGCCAATTGCTTTATCATAGTTTATCTTGCAAATTTGTAAGGACTGTCAGCCAGCTTTCGTCCATTGTTTCATATGGGTCTTTGGCTCTGACAGCTTAGTCCCAGGGAGATAATTGAATGCATCGATACATCGTTATAATCGCGCTCCTGTTCATGCTAAATCTATCCGCACAGGAAGCCCGGCCGATCAGTCTGCAGGCAGCCAAAGATATGGCTTTGCAGCAAAACCAGAACTTCCAGGGAGAAAAAGCAGCCCTGGAGGCAGCAAAATGGAATAAGACCAGTGCTATGTCTTCCTTTTTGCCAAGTTTGAGCCTCGCCGGGACCCTTTTACATATGGATCCCGCGCGCACGATCCCCGCAGGCGGACAGAATGTAACCCTGAACAAAGACCAGCGCTCCCTCGCTTTGAGTCTTTCGCAACCGCTTTTTATGGGTGGCAGGCTGTATCAGTCTTACAAGATCGCCTCGGCTTCTGCGCAAATGGCGAGTCTGAGCCTCGAGATGGAGGAGATTCAGCTGCAAGCTGAAGTGGAGACGAAATACTATGCGGTTTTGCAGCTCATGGACATCCTTGAGATCGCGACCAGAGAACATGAGCAGGCCGTTCAGAATATGGCTGTGGCGGATCTGAAACTTGAGACCGGCATCCTCTCGCGGGCGGATCATCTGCGCTTTCAGGCCAGTCTTGCCAATAAGGACATTGCCCTTTTGCAGGCAGAAACCGCTTACGATCTGGCACTTAGGGGTTTCATGAACTTTCTGGGAGCTGATGAGCCGCTGCTGCCAGAGGCTATTGAGCTGGATGAGACGGAGATTCAGCGCTTGACCAAGCTGGATAAACAGGAGATTAAAAGCTTTACAGACAGGGTCTATAATCTGGCGCAAAAGCAGAATCAGAGCCTGAAGATATTGGACAAAGGCGTGGAGATCTCCCAGAGAGGACAAAAGATTGCCAACGCTTCATTTTGGCCCAGCCTCACCCTGGTGGGCAGCCGGACTTATGCCGAAAATGGCCTTGATCGCTATGAATTTGAGGCCGCGAATCAGATCATGCTCAATCTCTCGGTGCCGCTATTGCCTCAGCTAGGCAATTATGCCAATAGCCGCAAGGCTTACTATCAGGCTCAGCAGACCGCCTTTAACGCAGAATCTGCCAAAGACGGCATCGATCTGGGCCTCGAAGCGGCAGCGATCAACCTGATCAACAGTGCCAGAGCCGTGCAAAACGCCCAGCTTTCGCTGAATATCACCGAAGAAATGTATGCCCAGATCAGCGAGCGTTTTCGCGTGAATATGATCTCTACGCTCGAACTGATGGATGCAGAGCTGATGGTCTCTGCCAGCCGCATGGCACATGCCAGAGCCTACTACGATTTTCTGAAAGCACGCCTGAACCTGCTCTCCCTGATGGGCAGCCAGGATGAAGAACTGCTCAGCACAATATTTACCCGCTAAGATGGAGGAATCTTGAAAATAAGATACATACTACCGCTTTTGCTCATCCTGACCTTAAGCGCCTGTGGCAAAAAAGAAACTACTGCAAAACCCCGCGGATCCAGAGGTGATGACCGCCAAGCTGTGATGATCGAAGAGCTGGCACTGCGTGATGTGGACGAATATATCAGAGTCTCCGGCAAACTGGAAGGCATCACCGATATCGTGATGAGCTCAGAAAGTGCCGGACGAGTTTTGGCACTGTACAAGAAATTAGGCGATACCGTGAAGCAAGGTGAACGCCTGGGTATGGTGGAGAATGAAGTCTTAAAGATCCGCTTGCAGCAGGCTGAGACAGCCTTCTCGGCAGCAGAATCAAGCCTGGAAAACCTGCAGCGGAATCTGGATTATGCCAGCAGTTCGCGCGCGAAAAACCTGATCTCAGAAGCGGAATACAGCACCGCACTTTCTGCCTTCAGGAATGCCAAAGCAGGCTTTGACGGCGCTAAGGCTGGCTTGGAATCTGCCCGATTGGCCTTTAATAATTCCTATCTTTTGGCTCCTGAAAAGGGACGCATCTCGCAGGTGCATGTGGCTTTGGGACAATACATAGCGCCTGGAGCACCCGTGGTGAGCATCACCGATGCCAGCACCCTGATCCTGAAATCCGGTGTGGGCGAAAGCCAGATCGGCAAAATCAAAGTGGGACAAACCGCCACCATCAGCCATCAGGGCAAAGAGTATTCCGCCAAAGTGCGCGGCCTGGGCATCCGGCCTATGCTTGGCAGCTCAAACTATCCCGTAGAGCTGGCAATCTCCGGTGGCAGCGGCCTTTTGCCCGGCATGGTGGTCTCTGCCAAAATCAAGGTCAATACCTATCGCGATCTGCTTTACACCGAAATCGCCAATATCGAGAATCAGTACGATAAAAACTATCTCTATGTGGTGCGCGAAGAGGGCGAAAAGGTCTTTGCCGACAAGCATGAAGTCACCTTGGGCAAGAGCATCTCTGAATTTGTGGAGCTTACAGGCGGGGTGGAAGTAGGGGATAAAATCGTGATTTCCGGTGGCGAAAACCTCGAAGACGGCTCGGCCGTAAACATCCGGAACTAAGCCATGATTTCCATTGCAGAAACTTCGTTAAAATACTCGATCCTGGTGAATATGCTCACCCTGGCCATCATGGTCTTTGGCCTGATTTCCATGGTCAATATGCCCAGGGAAGAGTTTCCCGCGGTGGATTTTGGCACGACGCTGGTGGTAGTGATCTACCCCGGAGTCTCTCCTGCCGAAATCGAGCAACTCGTCGTGCGCAAATTGGAGCTGGCACTCAGTGATCTGGACGATCTGGATTACCTCGAAGCCACCGCTCAAGAAGGACGCGCCACCATCCGGGTGGTATTTACCACGGGGGTTTCGCCGGATGAAGCATTTGACAGGGTGGGCCGTGAAGTGGCCAAGGTGAATGATCTGCCTACGGACGCTCTGGCCCCGATGATTATCCGCCTCAGTATGCGTGAGCTGAACCCCATCGCGCAGGTAGCGGTGAATGGTAAAGGCATGTCTGCCATGGCCCTGCGGGAAATCGCGGAGAATCTGGAAGATGGCCTGCGCAATATCAAAGATATCTCCAAAACCGAAACTGTAGGCGCTCGCGAGCGTCAAGTCTGGGTGGATGTGGATCAAGACCGTTTGGATGCCTATGACCTCAGCCTGAATGACATTTCGGCTGCTCTGGGCGGTAGAAATCTCAATATTCCGGGTGGCTCTGCCCGCTTTGGCAGGCTGGAATTTTTGGTGCGGACTTTGGGAGAATTCAGCAATATGGACGAGCTGGGAGAACTGATCCTGCTCTCTGATGCCGAGGGCCGCGCCATCAAGGTCTCGGATGTAGCTACAGTGCGGGACACTCTGCAAAAGCCGCTTTCCTATGCCAAGCTCAATGGCGAGTCCTCGGTCTCCATCTTTTTATACAAAAAAGGCAGCGGCAATATCATCTCCATCATGGGGGAAGTGCGCAAGTATGCCAGGGAATTTGAGAAATCCGTGCCCGGCATCCAGGTAAGTGTGCGCAATGATGGCTCGATCGATGTGAAGAATGGCATCAACGCCCTGGGCAAGAGCGCTTTGATCGGCATCCTGCTGGTCTTTGCAGCTCTGTTTATCTTCCTGGGTTGGCGCAATGCACTTTTGGCCTCCTTTGGCATTCCGCTCTCGATCCTGATTGCCTTTATCATCATTCCTTTTTTTGATGTTACCCTGAACAACCTGACTATCTTTGGCTTCATCATCGTGGTGGGTATGGTGGTGGACAACGCCATCGTGGTGCTGGAAAATATCCACCGCTATCGGGAAGAAGGCTACTGTCACCGGGATTCCATCGTGATGGGTGTGGATCAGGTAATCGGGCCGGTATTCTCCTCTACTTTGACCACTCTTTCCGCTTTTCTGCCCCTACTGCTCCTGGAAGGCATCATGGGTCAATTCCTGGGAGTCTTTCCCATCGTGGTCTCACTGGCCTTGATCGGAAGCTGGTTTCAGGCGATGGTGGTTTTGCCCAATAATGTCTTCCAGTTTGCCCGCAAAGAGCCGCGCAAAGAAGATCGCAGTACCAAGATGATCCGCCCTCTCATCTCCCTCTATCAAAGAGGAGTGAAAAAGGCTCTGAAGCATCGCCAGATCACGATCTGGGGCACTGTGCTCCTGCTGGTGACTTCCTTTTTGATCATGGGCTCTGGCGCCATCAAATTTGAATTCTTCCCCTCTACCCCTTCGCAGACCATCAGGCTGCAATTGCAGACTCCCATCGGTACGAACCTGGATGAGACAAACCGCATCGTAGAACAGGTGGAAGAGTATATCGGCATCATGCCCGCCAAGGACGATGTGACCTACGTGGTAGCCAATGTGGGCGCTCAAGGCGGAGAAACTCAACGCAATTTTGCCTCCAATAACGCCCAGGTGAATATCGACCTGGTTGATCTCAAAGCGATGAAATACACTAACGAGCAAATCCAAAATGATATCCGTAAATTCTGTGAGGACCTGCCGGGCTTGTATTCCTACCGCTTTTCAGCGGGACGTAGTGGTCCGCCAGTGGGTAACGACGTGGATATCCGCATCAAAGGTCCCAGCCTGGAACGCCTGGCCTTCATCAGCGATATCATCAAAGGCAACCTGCGCTCCATCCCCGGAGTCACTGATATCGATGATAGTTACGACAGCGGCAAGAAAGAAGTGCGCATCATCCCGCATCACGACAAGCTTGCCATTTATGGCTTCAGCGTGGCGCAGATTGCCGGAACCATCCGCATGGCTTCCACCGGCTCTGAAGTCAGCAAATACCGCGGTGAAGGGGTGGACGAATATCCCCTGATTTTGAAGCTCAAAGACGAATACACCCAGGATTTGGAGAACCTCAAAGACCTCAAAATCCGTAGCCGCAAAGGAGAACTGGTGGCCCTGCGCGAATTGGCAGATTTTGAGATTGCCTCCTCGCTGTCCCGCATTGAACATCGGGATTCGGACCGTGTGCTGAGGGTCACCGCCAGCGTGAGCAGCTATGAAGAGAATGGTAAGACCAAAAAGCGCACCCCCTCCGAAGTGCAAAATCTTTTGACCGGCGGCAGAGGAAGCTCCGGCGAGGGCTATCTGGATGGCTTTTCCCAACGCTTCCCTGGCTACAGCTATGAATTTGGCGGCGTGCAGGAAGAGCAGCGTAAAAGCTATGCCTCGCTGGGGCGGCTTTTCATCCTGGCACTACTAATGATTTATACCATTCTGGCCAGTCAATTCCGCAGCTATGTGCAGCCTTTGGTAGTGATGATGACCATCCCCTTCGCCTTTATCGGCGTGATCTTTGGCCTCTTGGTTACCCGGCTGCCCTTCTCGTTGAACACCCTGATTTCGGTGGTAGCTTTGGCAGGAGTGGTGGTGAATAACGCCATCATCCTCATCGATTTCATCAATCAGGAACGCGAAAAAGGCGTGGACCGCTGGAATGCCATTATCAATAGCGGTTCGGTGCGCCTGCGTCCCATCATTCTCACCACTGCCACCACAGTGGCCGGCATGCTGCCACTGGTCTTTTCCAGTGATCCTTCTTCGCAGGCCTGGCGTCCTCTGGCGGTGAGCTTCACCTTCGGGCTGCTCTTTGCCAGCGCGCTCACCCTCTTCATCATTCCGGTGATTTACAGTATGGTAGATTCCTTCTTTGGCAAGTTTGGCCTCACCAGATTCAAGGAGCACAGCAAGTTTAGCGAAGTAATGGAGTGCAAACAGCAAGATGATAATTAAAGACAAGGAGCACAAGCCCGTAGCGGCGGACTCCGTTCCGCCTGCAACATATAACACAAAGGAGCAGAAATGAACTTTTACCTGAACTGGGTGCAAACCAGCCCCATCCTGAGCACGATCATACAATTCGCCATCTTGGGCACCATCGGTGAAATCATCTCCAAATGGCTCGTGCAAAAGAGTTTCAAATATCCCTTCAGCCTCCCCATGACCCTGTGGAAGATGCTGGTCTGGGCTGTCCTGGGCGTCGGCACCAAATACGCCTTCAAAGGCTTTAGCGGCTTCGTGAATGCCTTAATTGCGAGCGGTATGTGGCCCGATTTTCAGCCTCGCAGCTTCGGCTATGCTTTCTCGCTGTCCGCCCTGATGAACCTGCAATTCGGCCTCTTTCTGGTCATCATGCACCGTGTCCTGGACAACCTTCCGGAAAAGCAGAAGAACTGGAAGAATCTGGATAAGAGTATGTACAGCCTGCTCTGGTTCTGGATTCCGGCGCACACGGTTACCTTTATGGTGCCCTCTGACCTCAGGATCGGGCTGGCAGCCCTCTGGTCTATCGCTTTAGGCCTTATTCTTGGGTTCTTCAACAGAAAGTAAAACTGTCGCAATCAGGAGATCAGCGCCCAGTCCCCTGCTCTGGCCGCTGATCTTTTGGCTTGCGGGCATTGTGATCGGGCGCCATCTGGCGCCTGGGCTCTGGTTCTCCCTGGCTTTGGCAGGAGGCTTTGTGCTGCTGGCGGTCTTTTGTAAAGGGCTGCGGCCGCCTCTGATTCTGTTGCTGTTTTTAATCGGTGGCAATCTGCACTGGCAGGCGCATAAGCCCAAAGCTCAACCCTTTGCAGATTATCTCTTGCAGCGGGGGCAGATCCAGCAAGAGATCAGCTTCAAAGTGCAGGCAAGTTCCGGTCCCAATAGCTACCGGGTTCAGCTTTATGAACTGGCAGGACACCAGCTTTCTGAGCCCATGTTGCTCGTTTACCTACAAGAGCTTAGCATAGGCGGCAGCTACCATACTTTGGCAGAAATCCAGCCTCTGCGTGATGATCCCATTCTGGATATTCATGCCCGGAATTATCAGGGGATCATCCGCCCTGTAAAGACTTTGGAGTCTGTGGAAAGCACGGATGCTCCTACTCTTATTTTCAGAGCACGTAAGGCGATACAAGATAGATTGGACAAGGCTTTGGGAGTATATTCCCCTCTGGCTCAGGCCCTGCTTTTGAGCGATTCAGATTTCAAGCGTGAGCACCGGCAAAGCCTGAATCGGGCGGGGATCATGCACCTGGTGGTAGTGAGTGGCTTGCATGTGCTGATGCTAAGCCTCTTTCTGTTGGTCATCCTGCGGGCGATCTTTCCGCGAAGCCTGGCCGAGGCTGTCTTCATGCTCTTGCTTTTGGCTTTTGCAGCGCTGAATAACTGGGCTCCACCCATTACCCGCGCCATGCTCATGATCGATCTGGCGCTACTCTCCCGCTGGCTTTCCCGTCCTTTATCGATCGCGCAGAACCTCTCGGTTTCGCTCTTCGTGATTACCATCGTCAGTCCTGCTCAACTCTTCAATCTGGGCCTGCAACTCTCTTTTACCGCAGTGGCTTTGATCGCCTTTGTTCTGCCTTTATTTCGATCCCCAAAGGAGTCCTCTGGCCTAAGGTCTTTTCCCCGTACCATCTGGAAATACATGCTGATCAGTCTGGTCGTGAGCTTGGGCATCGCCCCCCTCACTCTTTATTACTTTGGCACGGCTTCCATGAATGGAGTCCTGGCAAACCTCTTGGGCTTGCCCTTGATCATGCTGCTTTTAGCTCTATCGATCTTGATCCTCATCTGGGATATCCAGCCCTTTATCCTCTGCTTTCAAGCCCTTACCGATCTCTGGCAGGTCTGGCTGAATCTTTGCGCAAAGCTCCCCCTCAGCTGGGAAGGCCAATGGATCTCCCTGCCCATCGCTATGGCTCTGGGGCTTTTCCTGCTTGTGATCGTGCTGAAGGTCAAACGCTCCTGGCAGGCCTGGATCAGGTTTGCCATTCCCATCTCACTGGCAATCGCAGTCTTGCTGTTCTGGCCCCTCAGCCTCAAGAATCAGCTATTCATCTTCAATTCCGGAGTCTCGGATTGCAGCTTGATCTTTGCCGATGATGGCAGCAGCATGATGATCGATACTGGTGGCCTCATTGGCAAAAGAGCGGAAATAGACTTAGAAGCCATCGATCAGACCCAGTCCTGGCTGCAGAATAATCTCATGAAGTGGCTGCAGCGCAATCGGGTAAAGACACTTGATTATCTGGTGATCACCCATCTGCATGGCGATCATGCCGGCGGAATCTATGACCTCCTGAGGAGCTTGAAGGTCAAGAATCTCATTCTCAGTGATGACAGCATCCAAAGTGAACTCTGGCAAGAGACAGCGGCATTACTAAAGCTTCAGCACACCAAGATCATCGCCATCACAGATACTTGCACGATAAACCTCGGCTCGCATAAGGTGAAATTCCTGCACCCAGATCACAACTTCTATGCACCTGATCTGAACAATCAATCCCTGGTCTGCCGCTATGATGCCGGGCACAAACGCTTTCTCTTCACCGGTGATATCGAGCGGGAAGCGGAACTCTATCTCTGTGAACACTATCCCCAGGAGCTCCGTGCCCAGATTTTGAAGGTTCCTCACCACGGCTCGCGCAGCTCTTCCAACCCTGAATTCCTGGCCCATGTGCGCCCCCAAACCGCGATCATAAATACCGCTCAGAGAAATGTCTATGGCTTCCCGCATGAGCAGGCCATTGATCGCCTCAATGAGATAGGAGCCGAGATCCGCTATACCTATGCAGGCAGTCAGCGGTTTTTGTTGAAACCATGAGTGGTCTTAGCTTTTACCTTATTATCTGACTTCTTAAGTACTAAAAGTAATACACGAACCTACCCAAAAACCTCTCTGTAACTCCTGAAGAATCTACAACGAAACTTGCAAAACTTGACAAGAAATACCGATGCGAAAAAAAGGAATATTCTAAGGTGGTAATAAGCATGTGAATCGGCTGAACCGTTTAGTGCTTGCATTGTAAAACTTGTACGAGTAATAATTGCTGTGATTCGAGGCTGCAGCCACCACATTGAATATAATACAGAGGTAGATACAATGAGAAACACGCTTAAAACAATGCTGACATTGTGCTTGTTCATGACGGTATTTACTGCATCGTGGGCGATTGCTATACAGGTAGGCACAGGAACAGCTACAAGTGATGTTCTGCCGATAAATACCAACGCAGACTACAGCTACTCTCAGCAGATTTATACCCAAGCTCAGATTAACCAGGCTGGGTGGATCAAGTCAATCAGTTTCCATTTCGATAGTGGTGGCAATACCAATAGCGATGATTGGGACGTGTATTTAGGGCATACAAGCAAGACCAGTTTCTCAGGGGTAGCAGATTGGATTCCGGTAGGTGATCTCACTCTGGTATATGGCGGAACAGTAACAATCTCTACAGGATATTTTGCGACCCTTATCACCTTCACTACCCCGTTCTATTACAACAACACAGATAATCTGGTGATTGCAATAGACGAGAACGCCCCCGGTAATGCCGGATCTAATGGCAGTTTTCGTCGTTTTTCAAGCGGAGATTATACTGGCTTGTATCGCAACTATACTTCAAATATTGATCCCAAATCACCCGGGACCGGGACACGCAGAACCGGTAACCTTAGCCAGATTAGGTTTGACATAGAGATAGACAATCCTACAGACGTGACGGCCATCCCTTACAGCGAAACGCAGATCGATCTTTCTTGGACACGCAATTCCACACCGGACAAGGTGATGGTTGCCTGGAGCAGCACGAACGATTTCGGAACTCCGGTGTATGGAACCAACTACTCTGCTGGCGATACCATCACCGACGGTGGAACAGTGATTTACAAGGGCAGCGACACAAGCTTCAGCCATACTTCCCTAAGTGAGAATACCACTTATTACTACAAGCTCTGGTCTGTGAAAAGCGATGGTTTATATAATGTAGCATATTCACCCGGGGTGACAACGAGCGCCCGGACATTGGCACAGACCCTCCCCGTCGAGCTCTCTTCCTTTACCGCAGCCTTGTACTCCTTCAATCATGTTAAATTGCAGTGGGTAACCCAATCCGAAACCAATGTCAGCGGATTCCGGATTTACCGTAATACTGAGGATTTACTGGAAACTGCAGAAATGCTGGATCTCTTTATCCCGGCTACGAATACCTCCCAAATGAAGGTGTATATCGCCACCGATAAGGAAATCTTTGAAGAAGGGATCTATTATTTCTGGCTGGAGAACGTGGATTTGAATGGAGAAAGCGACTTTCACGGCCCCATTCACATCAATATTACCTTTGCAGATGCTCCCACCCCCGAAGTTCCCCTGGTTCAAGGCATCAACAACGCTTATCCCAATCCCTTTAACCCCACAGTCAACATTACCTGTGGCATGGTGAAGGGTGGGCAGGCCAGTGTGCAGGTATATAATACCCGTGGGCAACTGGTGAAAACGCTGTTTACCGGCACCAAGGAGAAGGGCACTTTCAAACTGCAGTGGAATGGCACAGATCAATACGATCGTAAAATGCCCAGTGGTATTTACCTGATCCGCATGGATAGTAATGGTAAAAATCCCTGCGTAAAGTAGTGCTTTCCGAATAAACAAAACAAGCTCATATCATATAGTAGGGCGGGATTCGAATCCCGCCTTTTTTGATTTATGGTGATTTGAATGCGGGGGTTTGGGAGTGCGGAAGTGCGGCACGCTGTTCCATCCACCCCCTCCCCAAACATTCTCCTTTACAAATAACCCAAGCCTTCTATCTTGGGCAAAAAGTATATGGAGTATCATCATGGCTGCGAATTCATCCGCTTTTCTACTGTACCACTTGGTCTTTTCTACCAAGAAGCATCGGCAAACCGTTCCTTTGGATCATCGTGTTTTCCCCCTGGCACTTGTCCATCGCAGAGTCGCCCCTCATGAAAACAGCCATCTTAAGCGCCCTTGATCAAGCCCTGACCGCCTTCACCAGCTATCCTGCTTTGCGCCGGGCGTTGGGCAATGAACAGACCACCACCCACCTTCTTGCCATCGGCAAAGCTGCCTACCGCATGGCAGAAGTAGCTGCCCAGGCCCTTCCCAGCGATAGACTGGCCACCTGCATAGTGCTCACCAAATACGGATTTTATCCAGAGGATCACGAGAGGCGCACCTTCTCGCCTGTATTGTTGGAGGCCGGCCATCCCCTGCCCGATGCCAATTCCCTGAAACACAGCCGTTTTATTCTTAATTGGATGCAGCAAATCCCTGCCCAGGATCAGCTTATCGTGCTGCTCTCCGGAGGTACATCTGCTTTATTTGAAGCCCCACGGCGCGATATTTCCCTGCAGGAATTGATCCAGCGAAACGACCTGCTGCTCCGCTCCGGACTGGATATCACCCAGATCAATCAAGCCCGCCAAATGCTCTCCCAAGTAAAGTCTGGACAGGCCGCCCACCACTTTTCCGGGAAAAAGCTGCGCGTATATCTGCTCAGCGATGTGCCGGCAAACGATCCCGCCCTCATCGGCAGCGGACCCTTTTTCCTGCCCGAAATCGATAACCATAGCATTATAGCAAACAACACCGCCTTCCTGAGATCCCTGGCCACCCCACTGCACAAAGCCCTGCCAGAGCTCCCCCTCAGGCTCGCCAAACGCTTTGTGGATCTGGAGCTAAATAGCTTTGCCAAAGCCCTGGCCTGCTTTGCCATCAAGGCCCCTCCCGGAATCTACCTCTGGGGCGGAGAGCTAACCCTGAAGGTGAAGGGACAAGGCCGTGGCGGCAGGCTCAGCCATCTGGCTTTGAGCTTTCTGAATGAGCTCAAAGGTAAGGCAGGCCTCAGCTTCATCGCCTTTGCCAGCGATGGTAATGACAACCTGCCAGAGCTCGCTGGCGCCTATGTGGACAGCCAATCCTACCTCGATCTGCAGGCAGAAAACGTGGATATCCCAGCCCTGCTGAGCGCCTTCGATTCCTACCCTCCCCTGAAGACCATCAAGGCCATCATCCCCGGCCACTATACCGGCTGCAACGTGAATGATGTCTTTATCCTGATCAAAACCGCCAGCTCCTGCCCGTAACGCTGGATTCATCCGGCCGTTCCGCTGGCTTCAGCCGGCCTGTGCACTAGTTCCATCCAGCCTTTACACCATCTTCACAGCCTGTGCAAAAAGCCTCTCACAGATCTCACAGATCTCACAGATTTTCAGCAAGAGCCGTACAACGCCACGCCTTGACGCGTTTACCCCCTACTGGATTGGATGCCTCCCCGCGTCCAGTGAAACCCAACCCCCTACTGGATTGGATGCCTCC
>Ga0265295_1000534_pt1 | contig 76218 bp, 81 predicted proteins | sample Munlansysbiofilm_FD_192503 | JGI IMG/M metagenome (GOLD analysis project Ga0265295, IMG submission 192503) | Leachate microbial communities from a municipal landfill in Southern Ontario, Canada - Methane capture system biofilm | ecosystem: Engineered > Solid waste > Landfill > Unclassified ...
ACTGGATTTATGTTATTTATAAATAGACATAAAAAGAAAAAAGCAAAAAAATAGTAAAGAAGTAGTTTTTACTACTTCTTTAGATTCTAATTAAATATCCTAAATCTTTAATAGTTATTATTACTTCCGTATCTAATTTTTTTCTTAATCTATAAACCATATTTCTCAATGTATTTTCATCAACATTTTCTTTAAAAACAATATTTTCGATAATCTCTTTTGTAAGAATTAAATTATTAGTTTCTAAAAAATGTATTACACTATCAAATGCATTTAGTAACTTTTCTTTATCAGTATATTTACTCACAAGAATAATAGGGATCTTTTTTATAATTTTTATAGTTAAAGATATACGAAAATCAGAAATATATTTTCATTTGATATTTAGAAAAATATAAATTTGATTTTTGTCAAAACTAATAATTTGCAAGTTTTATGACAGAATTGAATGTTACTATTCCTTTAACGTTAGATTAAAAGGATTTTTTATGAATTATAAAAAAATGTTCTTTCCTATTGGTGGTGGAGAAGAGTTAGAAGAGCGGATTTATGGAGCCTTATTAGTTGCAAAATATTTTAAAATAAATTTAGAAATTTTAAAATGTGGACCTAAATATAATCCTAATATGTATAGAAATTTATCTATACCTGAAGATCTTTTTAAAAAAATCGATGAAGTTGTTGATAAAAAATATAAAGATGAATCTTTAGAGTTTAATGAACTTTTTGAGCAAAAAGTTAAAGAAATTGATATTAAAATATCTCAAACACCACTTGATGGTGAAGCAAGTGTTTATTTAAAAGATAAAAAGGGACTTAGAAGTAATATAATTGAACAAGAATCAAAATTTTGTGATTTAGTAATAGCAGCAGCTCCTCCTTTAGGAGTTACAACATCTACATTTGAAACAGCAGTATTAAAAAGTGGAAAATCAGTACTTATGATACCAAGAGTTATGAAAACATTTTCTACAAAATCAGTAATTATAGGATGGAATAACTCTCCTGAAGCTTCAAGAGCATTAACAACTTCAATTGATATTTTAAAAGAAGCACAAAGAGTACATATTGTTTCATCAGAAGAATATGTAGGAGAAATGAATATTATAAATGATTTATTAAATTATCTAAAATGTCATAAGATAGATGCTACTTATGAAATTGTTAAAACAACAAAAATTCCAGGTCAAGCACTTTTAAATGCAGCATTAGATGGTAATTTTGATTTAATAGTTGCAGGTGCTTATGGACATAGAGGTTTAAAAGAATTAATGTTTGGTGGAGCGACTAGATACCTTTTAGAAAAATCGACGTTACCTATTTTTATGTCTCACTAGATTATGATATACTCTTTTTATGAAAATATTATTAATTGAAGATAATGAAACTTTAGCAAATGGTATTTATAAAAAACTAACTGAAGTTGGTTATATTGTTGATGTTTTTTTCAATGGAGAGTGTGGTCTTTATTCTTTAGAAACATCAGTTTATGATTTATTAATTTTAGATTTAGGTTTACCAATTATTGATGGCATAGATATAATTAAAAAATTAAGATCATCACAACAAAATTTACCAATTTTAGTTATTTCTGCAAGAGATAAACTTGACCAAAGAATATTAGGACTTTCTATTGGTGCAGATGATTATTTATGTAAACCTTTTGATCTTGAAGAAGTTATAGCAAGAGTTCAGGCACTTTTGAGAAGGAGTAAAAATCAAATTTCAAATATTATTAATTATAATGATTTATCATTTAATACTCAAACACTTATATTAACTAAAAATTCAGAATTGATAGAATTAAGTAAAAGAGAATTAAAAATATTTGAATTCTTATTACAAAATCAAAATGCAATAGTAAGTAAAGATAATATTGTTGATCACATCACTACAATTGATGATGAATTTAATCCTACTGCAGTTGAAACATATATTTCAAGATTAAGAAAAAAACTTGGAGATTCAATAAATATAAAAACTGTGAGGGGCCTTGGCTATATAATGAATTAATATGAAAGAAACTCAATCAATTCAATTTAATCTTATAAAATTTCTTACAATCCCATTAATATTATCTGCTTTATTTATTTGTACAGTTGTTTATTTTATAATAGTTAAAAAAGTTACATCTTTTTATGATAATAAATTATTAACATCTGTGAAAAATATTGAACAAAATATAGGTATTTTAAATGGTAACATATTAGTTGATCTTCCAAGTTTTTCTATAGAATTTTCACTAGATAATGAAGAGGGATATATTTATTACTCAGTACTTAATGAAAAAAAAGAAATTTTAATAGGACATAAATATCTTTTTGAAAAAAAATATTTAAATAGTAGTGATAAAATTTTTTTTTATAATAAAACATATGATGGTAAAGAATTAAGAGTAATAACTTATAAAAATTCAATAACTAATGCAGGTAAAAGAAAATATTATTATATTACAGTGGGTGAGACTACAGAACAGAGAAATAAAAATATAAATCAATCATTGATTTTTTTATTAATTATAATTGCTGTTATAATTGTTTTTACAATTTTTATAAGCATCTTTGCAGTGAAAAAAGGATTATCTCCTCTTTATAAATTAGAAGAAATAGTAGAAAAAAGAGATGAACGTGATTTAGAATTATTAAAGTTTGATGCTCCTGAAGAGCTAGAAGTAGTTGTAAATAGTATAAATATTTTATTAACTAGAAGTAAAAATACTATAGACTATATAGAACAATTTAATTCTGATATTTCACATCAATTAAGAACTCCTCTTGCAGAATTAAAGATGAAATTAGAATTCTTATTTAAAAAAGATTCACCTGATTATATTTCTTTAAATTCACTTTTGAATAATATGACACATCTTACAGAACAATTATTACTTTATGCTAAAACTAATCCTAATACTATAAAATTTACAAGATTTAATAGGGTTAATCTAAATGAAATTTGTAAAGAATATGCAATAAAAATAGCACCAAGAGTATATTCCAAAGGATTTGAACTTGCATTTGAAGACTTAGATGAACAAATTTTTATAAGTAGTGATGTAATATTATTAGAAAGTATGTTAGATAATTTAATTAACAATTCACTTCATTATGCAGTTGACACAAAAGGTAATCCAATTGGTACAATAACTCTATCAATAAAACGCCATAATAATACGATATGGCTAAATGTAAAAGATGAGGGAATTTCAAAAATGAGAAAAGAAGATTTACCTAAAATTTTTGATCGTTTTTATCGAGTAGATACAAATAAATCAGGTTCAGGACTTGGTTTAAGTATTGTAAAACAAATTGCAACTTTACATAATGCGAAAGTTTTGGCAAGTATGGATAATGGATTCATTGTTTCTATAATTTTTGAAAATAAGATTATTAAAGATTAGTTATCTGTTGATTCTTCATTAAAAATATTGAAAGTTTCATATAATATTTTTTCTGATTCAATAGGTCCTAACCAAATGGAACCAATTTTCATTTTTTTTAATTGATTTTGTATTTTTTTTTCTGATAATATATTTTTTAAAGATTTTGTTAACAAATTATATCTATTAGGATAATTCTCTTTAAATTTCGTGCTAACAGCAAATCCTCTTATTGAACCTTCTACTACTGGTATTTTTATATCTAATTTCATAAGTTCTTCATCTAGTGTGGGTGCATCCCATTTTCTTGATCTTGATTTTTTTATTACAGCTAATGGTTTGATAAAATTTCTGTAGTGTTCGCTTCCTTGTGCACCAATAACGATGAAATCGACTATTGAATTTTTTAAAGCGATTCTTGCTTTTTCTCCACCATCATAAAATTTTATATTTACATCTGATAAAGATAAACTCAATTTTTTTAATAATATTTTTAAAAGTAAATGTCCGCTTGAATCTTCTAATACAGCAACTGTTAATTTTTTATTTTTTTTATTTTTTATATGTTGAATAAGTTCTAGTATAGAGTTAAATTCTGAATTTTTATTCACTGCAATAAAATCATAATCAAACCACTGAAAATTAATAATACTAAAATCATTAATAGTAAAATTAGCATTTTTTTTCAAAATATTATTAAATAAATAAGGTGAAAAAGTTGAAGCATAAATTATATATCCATCATTAGGTTGTTCTAAAACAAATTTAGAAGCATTTAAAGAAGCATTTCCTTTAATATTAATTATTTTAATAGGTACTTTTAATTCTTCTTGAAGTGAATAGGCCATACTTCTTACCATTCTATCTGTACTCCCACCTTCACCAAAGCCAACAACTATAGTTATTGGTTTATTAGGATATGTTTCAGCATATAAAAAATTAAAATAAATTAGAAAAATTAATAAATAAATTTTCAAATTAATCAGACCTTTTTTTGAATTTTTATAATTAATTTACAATTATAGCTTCTAAAATTAGTTTAAATCCTAATATAAGTATTACAATTTTTAAAATCTTTTGAAAAAGTTGATTATTACTTTTATCTAAAAGTTTTTTTCCAATAAATGTACCTAAGTATGAAAAAAATATTAATAAAATTATTAGATATATCCACGGAAAATAATCAAAACCTATAGAACCTAATATGATAGCCTTACCAAAATTTTGAAAAGAGATACACCATGCAATTGTACCAACAATTAAATGTCTATCTTTTAAAAAAGAGTTTAAAACTGTACCTAGAATTGGTCCCATTATACCTAAAAACATTGTCAAAAATCCTGTTAGAGTACCTAATGAAAAAATAAATTTATTAGGTAATGAATTAATTGTAAATTTAGGTAAAAAAGCCAATATAATAATGCCTATTCCAAGTATAAGTTTTAATGTACTCTCTGTTAATGCCATAATAAAATCAAGTGATAAATAGTAACCTAACATAGTACCTAAAATAAAAATAAAGAAAAATTTTTTTAAAAATGTTTTTCTAAAAATATAAGCACGCATTATTCCAGCTCCACATTGAGTTAAGGCATGAATAGGAATAATTGCATTGACAGGGAGCAAGAGAGCCATTGTTCCAATAACTACTATCCCTCCTCCCATACCAACACTTGTAGTAATTGCAGAACCAAGGAAACAACAGAAAATAATCAAAATTAAATCTAGATTATTTAATCCATTTGATAATATTTCCATAATATTTCCTTTTATATTTATTAATTCTGATTTTGTCTATCAAATTTAGCATATTTAAGTAATGCACCTAATCTATATAATAAGTGTACAAATTTACAATATGGCATAATTAAAAAGAATGCTAATACAAAACCTAAATGAATACATAATAATGAAGGCATCCAAATTCCATCTCTAAGTACTAATAATAATAGACCTGTAATATTAACTAAAGCTAACATTGCAATGAATGAATAATCCATCCCAAGTAATTTCTGTGACATTGGAATAGGATCTGCTTTAATTTTAATATATGTTAAACCAATACAACCAATAACCATTAAAATACCACCTAATGTTCCAGTTATTACAACTAATGAATCAAAATCATAAGGAGCATGAATTCCTAAAAAATGATGATAAATGGCTGCTAATGTTGTAGAAATTAGTGTTAAAATAAATCCATACATAACCCCATGGTGATACCATTTTCTTGAGTGTCCAAATCTATCATCAATATGATTACAACCATGACCATTATCTCCTCCATCAAGGTGTTTTAATGTTGCAGCTGCACCCATAGCATATTTCCAAAGAGATAAATCAGCTAACTCAGACATTTTATCACCGTTTTCAGTCCAAAATCTTTTGAAACCAATAATGAAAGCCACTATTACATGAAAAAATATTAAACCTGAAACTAAAGTCATTATTTCATAAGGTATAACTTTGAAGAAAGAACCTTTCCCATCATATGCTGTAAATAATGAATCTGCACTATTAAAATATGCCCCAGCAATAAATAATAAACCTATACAAATTGCAATTAAAATACTTACAACAGTTCCATTTTTTGCAAATAGTTTTCCCAGAATATTTGGAAAAGCATATTGAATATATGAATCAACTCTTAATTCTGAAAAAGTTTTTGGTATATTTAAATTAAATTCGTGAGGTGGTGCATATTGACAACCATGGTAACAACCTTTACAGTTATGACAAAGATTTGATAAATAATTTAGTGTTGGTTTATCAAAAGTTCTAAATTGCGTAATTTGAGGAAATACAGGACATAATGTCTCACAATACCTACAAGCATTACATATTTCCATTGCTCTACTTGCATCTTTTAATCTTAATATACTATCTTCTTTATTAAACATTTGCTGCTCCTTTTCCTGCAATTCTTCCAAAAACTCCTCCAATAGTCATTCCAATACCTGCTAGATAACCTTGGCTTAAAATATTTCCTGCAACCATTTCTCCTGTTGCAAATAGATTAGTCATTGCTTTTCCATTTTCCATATATACTCTTGCATCTTTATCAATTTTAACACCAAGATAAGTAAAAGTAACTCCAGGTCTTAGTGTATATCCATAATATGGCGGAGTATCAATTCTCCTAGCCCAATGAGTTTTATTCACTTCTAATCCTTTAGTTATACAATTATCAAGTTGAGTTAAATCAAAATTACCATCAACAACTGCACTATTAAATTCAGCTATTGTTTTGATAACTTGATTTATTGGTAAATTTAATTTTTCAGCTAGTTCTTCTAATGTGTCTGCTTTAGTTGGTTCAAATACAGAAGGCATAAACAGATCAAAACTTTTACTGTCAATAATTACATGACCCACTTGATTTGGCTGAGATGCAACTAATCTTCCCCAAATTGCATATCTTTTTGGCCAAAAATCTTCACCTTCATCATAAAATCTTTTTCCTTCATCATTTAAAACAATACCAAAAGGAACACAGTCTAATCTTGTTACAATTCCTCCATCGTATAACGGAGCTCTACCATCAACAGCAACTGCATGACCTTGTTCTTCTTTTCCTATCTTCTGAATCCCTTGTTTTAAAAGTGATTTTAAAACTTTTCCTTGATTAAACTTAGTTCCTCTAATTAAATAGTTTTTAGAATTTTCTCCCCAAGCTTCTCTAAGCCATTCTCTATTTGACTCAAATCCTCCACTTGCAGCTACATAAGCATCTGCCTTAAATTTTTCAATTTTTCCATTTGGAAGTTTAACTTCTAAAAATTCAACTTCATTATTTTTAAGTTTTACATTTAAAACTTCATGTTCATATAAAATTTCAACTCCTAAATCTGTAGCAATCTGATATTCTCTATTTACTAAAGTTTTTCCTCCACCTAAAAAGAAAGCATTTGTTCTTGATAAACTTAGTGTTCCTTTTAAACTTGGTTGGAAATAAATACCTTTTTCTAACATCCAATTGTATACATCAAGTGAACTCTTTAAAGTTAATTTTGCAAGTTCTTCATTTGTTTCATTTTTCGTAACTTTTAGTAAATCTTCATAATATTCTTCTAAAGGATAACTATCAACAAGTGTTTCTGTTGGTTTAGGATGATAAACTCTCATATTTCTAGTATGTTGAGAGTTCCCACCTCTCCATAATCTTGGTGAAGATTCTAACAGTATAACTTTCGCCCCCTCATCAGCAGCTGATATTGCAGCACATAATGCTGCATTACCTCCTCCAATAACTATAACTTTATTCATGTATTTGCTCCTTATTTTATTAATTTACTTAAACGTAAACTTCTCCATCAAATAATAATCTTGCAGTTCTTGTTGTTATTCCTTCAACTTTACTAATATCTAAACTTGGGAAATTAACTCCAACTTGTGTTGTTCCTGATGGATTCTCTATTTTTATTATATGGTTGCCTAAAGTTAATTCTTTTGGATTAATTTGATTTAATATAGTTCCTTTTATGAAAGAACCAACGGCGATACAAAAACCTGCAGATACAGCAATTGCTGGATGTGCAGTTGTTGGTGTAAAATATCTAATATTAATATCTCCATCAAATTTAGGAGAGCTAACTGCTGCAATTTTTGGAATAACATTTCCTTTACAAGAACCTAGTCCCATAGCTTGCGAAGCTTCTTCTCTAATTTGTTCTAGTTTTTCAAATAATTCTTTATTTGAATCTAATACTTCAGGTGTTTCATAACCAGTAATTCCCACATCTTTTGCTCTTACAAAAACAACAGGCATACTAATATCTAAACATGTAGCTTCTATTCCACAAAAAGTGTCGATACAATTCTTTGTTGGTAAAAAATTACCTGTTTTTCCACCTGTGATATCTTTGAAAAATAGATTAATTGGCGCCGCAGTTCCTGGAACTCCTGCAATCTCCAAATTTCCTTTATATGTTATACATCTATTTGGTGTTTTAATTGTTTGTGAAATCGTTGCTCCTGTATTTACATCAAAAATATTTACAATAGTTTCATCTCCCTCTATATTTACTAATCCTCTTTCTAGTGCAAAAACGCCAACAGCTGTTAAAATATTTCCACAAGTTGGTTTATCATCAACAATTGGTTGATCAACCATAACTTGAATAAATTTATAATCAACGTCAATTCCATCTCTTTTTGATGGAGAGATAATTGCAACTTTTGTTGTAACAGAAGTCGCTCCTCCAATACCATCTATTTGTCTAATATCTGGAGAACCCATAATTTTTAATAAAAGTGCATCTCTCTCTTCTTTATTTTTTGGTAAATCATTTTCCAAAAAATAAGCACCTTTTGATGTACCTGCTCTATACATCATACATTTTATTCTATTTAAATCATTCATTTTATTAACCTTTTAATATTAAATCACCAATTAATCCAGTAGGAAGATGTAAAGCCATTACTTTACAAATTAACCATAATGAACCAATAGCTAGAGTTGTAATAGTTGCAATCTTTAGCCAAGAAGATTGCATTTTTATTTTGATTGTTATTGAAATTAAAAATATTAATGCAGGAATAAATCCTAAAATCCATACACCGAATAGGAATATTGGAAGAATTAAAAAACTTTTCCAAGTATCTTTCCAATAAGATGTAAATTCACCATCTTCCATTATACTTACACCTAAAACATCTTTTTGTTTTGTTCTAGATACTAATTGAAATGCTAAAAGTATTGAAAATAAAATCATTAATGAACTAATTACTATTGGAAAAATACCACCTAAAAAATCATGAGGTATTGAATCAAATAAAGCATAAACTCCAAAAATAATTAGTCCAATAACCATAAATAATTCACCTGAAAAAAATGTATAAGTATACTTTACGCCATTTGAATCAATTTCTTCTTCTTTTAATTCACCTTTTTTTATTTTCTCTTCTTTTTCTAATTTTTCTTTTTTATCACTTCTTTTTTTGAAATAAGTGCTTAATCCGATTGAAGTAATCATAAATAGTATAATTCCAATCACTCCTGGTCTATATAACATATCCCAAGAATAGAATTGAACAGCTTGATAATAATAAGTTTCAATAGTTCCAGCTAAAATAAATCCAATAAGAAGTGCAGGTCTTGGCCAATCAAAATGTTTAAATAATACACCTAATGCACCAATTACTATTAACAAAATTAAATCATCTAAACTTCTAGTTGCTTGAAGTGCAGCAAAAAAGATAATCATTAACATAATAGGAGCTATAAATCCATATGGAATATTTGTTATTTTTGCAATATGCTTAGCTAATCCTAAACAAACTAATGTTCCAACAACATTTGCGATAGCCAATGACCAAATAATTGTATATGATACTTCTAAATTTTGCCCAACCATTGCAGGTCCAGGTTCAATTCCTAAGATTGTTAATCCTCCTAAAAATACAGCCATAGAGCCACTTCCTGGAACTCCTAAAAGTAATGTAGGAATTAATCCTCCACCTTCTTTTGCATTATTTGCACACTCAGGTGCAATTACACCTCTTATATCCCCTTTACCAAATTGACTTTTATCTTTTGATGTTTGAACAACATGTCCATATGCAATCCAGTCAACAACACTTCCACCAAGTCCAGGAACTGCACCAATCATTGCTCCCATTGGTGCACAACGAGCTATAATCCATTTTGCTGCCCAAGTATCTTTTACCCCTTGAAACCAAGAACCACTTAATTTTCCATTTGATATTTTTTGATTTTTTACTAATAAATCTATAATTTCTGGAACAGCATATACACCTAATCCCAAAATTACTAATTTAATCCCATCAAATAAATAGTAACTATCAAAAGTCATTCTCCATTCACCAGTTGCAGGTGCACTTCCAATACAACCTAATAGTAAACCAACCGAAGCTGCAATAAAACCTTTGTATAAACTCTTACCACTTAAAACACCAACCATACTAAGTCCAAAAATTCCTAGTATAAATAATTCTGCAGTTCCCAATTTTAAGATAATATCTCTTGCAAAAACAATAAAAAATGTTAATATAACAGCACCTAATAACCCACCAACTAAAGATGAAGTAAATGCAGCTGCTAAAGCACGAGAAGCTTGACCTTTTTTTGATAATGGATAACCATCCAAAACTGTTGCTTGGGAAGCAGAAGAACCAGGTATTCCCATAAGAACAGAAGTAAAAGTATCAGATGTTGGAATAACAGCTACCATACCAATTAGCATAGCAAGTGCGGAAGTCACATCCATACCATACAAAAATGGTAACATGATAGAAAACCCAACAATTCCGCCTAATCCAGGAAGTATTCCTACTATTATTCCAAGTAAAACACCTCCACATAAATAAACCATATGCTGAATAGACATAAGTTCAAGAAAAGCATTTAATAATGCATCTATAGCCATAACGAATCCTTTTTAAGATTTAGATGAAGATTAGCATTAATAACTGTCATGAAACTTGCAATGTATAGATAATATTAGGAAAAATTAAGTTGTAGTAGTAGAATAAATAAGCCATTAAAATGGCTTATTGTTAGAATTTAATGTTATATTTGTCAGATAACCAGTTTTTAATCCATTCTTTATCTTCTGTATTAACAGTTGTCGCTAAATTTTTTAATTTTTGTGCGGAAGCGCCTATTACTTGAGGATATATTCCAAGTTCACTTTCACTTATTTCTTTAAATTTTGGATCAGCAATTAATTTTTCAAAAGCTTTTCTATAAGTTTCAAGAATATCTTCTGATACAGTTTTTGGTAAAAGAATCATCTTTTGAGCTGAAAATCCTGCTGCAAAGAAAGTTTTCCAAGCACTAAATGCTTGTCCATTTAATTTTTTACCATAAATTTTTTCGTATACTTCACCAAAATGTGGTAAATCAGGAAATGTTGGATCTCTTTGAAGATTACCATCTTCATCTAATGTTCCAAAAGAAAATAAGGGTACAGCTTTTCCTTGTTCTACACTTGGTGCAACCTCTAGAATATAAGACGAAGAAGTCTGATAATCAATATTTGTTTCTCCTCTTAAAAATGAAAGTCTTCCTTCTTTTCTTCCTTTCATACCGAAAATTGCTTCTACATTAAATCCTAAAATATCAAAAGCAAGTAAAGGAATTAAGTCTAAAGAAGTTGCACCTTGACTACCATATTTTAAATTAATTGTTTTTAATTTACCAATATCATCAATAGTTTTGATACCCAATGAAGCTGGTACATAAACAACTCCTCCTGTTGGAGAACCTAAAATTGCAGTCCAATCTTTATACTCATATCTAACTCTTTTATCTTCTAAAAGATAAGGAAATTGTGTTGAACCAGATGCCCCAAAAATATTTAAGCCATCAGATGAAGCATTATGTGCAAAATAATTTGCTCCTTTTGTGGAACCTCCACCTGGCATATTATTTATAATAACAGCTGGTTGACCAGGAAGAGCTTCTTTTATTAATGGAGCATAAAATCTTGCCCATTTATCTGATCCACCACCTGCTTGAAATGGTATTACCCATTCAATTACTTTACCTTCAAAATTTACTTCTTTTGCATTTAGTGTATTTATTAACATTCCTAATGCCAAACCTGAAGTCACAAGTGTTTTAATCATCTTCATCTTAAATCCTTTTTTTAAGTTTTATTATCTAAGTTAGATATAAGAGAAGATTAACATTGAAATCTTTCATGAAACTTGCATATTATTTAATTTTTCTATTATCAATTTTTATCAAAAAATTTTGCAAGTTTCTTGACAGAAAAAAAAGTTATATTAATAAAAAAAGGATTTTTATGTTTAAATATAAAGATATAAATATTAAAATGAAAATGATTTTAATTTCAATCATTTCTTTATTAATTGTTGTATTTATTATAGGTGGAATTTCTGTTGAAGAAGCAAAAAAAGCACTAATGAAAAATAATTATGATAGTTTAACTTTTTCAAGAGATAATAAAATTCAGCAAATTGAAATTTTTTTTAATCGAATAACTAATGATATAGAAGTTTTATCAAGTAGCAAAACGGTTGATCAATTAGTTTATGATTTAACTAGTTTATATGACCAAATAGACATAAATATAAAAGATAAATTTCCAATAAATAATTCAATGGTTAAAGATACTATTTCTTCAAGTGAGAATTTTTTTCAAAGTTATATTAAAAAGTATAACTATAATGATATCTATTTAATTGATGTACAAACAGGGCAAATATTTTATACAGCTAAAAAAAATGCTGATTTTGGAGAAAATCTAAAATCTGGAAAATTGAATAATTCTTTACTAGCTGATGTATGGAAAAAAACCATTGAAAACAATGCAACTACTTTTGTAGATATGAAACCTTATGAAATCAATGATAATAAACCTGTAATGTTTTTAGGAACACCTGTATATGAAAATGGATATAAAGAGGATGGAATGAAAGCTGTATTAGTATTTCAAATTGGAAATAATGATATAAATAAAATAATGAATTTTAGAAAAGGTTATGGGCAAACGCAAGAAGATTATTTAGTTGGGAATGACTATTTAATGAGAAGTGATAGTTTTTTAAGTCCAAAAACTCATTCGATAAATTCATCTTTTTCATCTCCTCAAAAAAATAGTATAAAAACAAATGCAACGATAAATGCATTTAAAAATCAAACAAATACAGAAATTATAAAAGGGTACGATAATTATAATGTTTTATGTGCATATAGTCCTATAAATATTTCAAAAGATATAACTTGGGCAATTGTTTCTGAAATTAGTGAAGATGAAGTTTTAATTACCCCACACTCTTTGAGAACAGAGATTATTATAGTTTCATTTATTGTTTTATTGTCTTTGTCACTTTTTGTATATTTCCTAATAAATAAAAATATAATATCACCTCTTAATAACTTTCAAGAAGGATTATTAAATTTCTTTAAATATCTAAATAGACAAAAAGATGATGTCTCACTTTTAAATATAGTTTCAAAAGATGAAATAGGAAATATGTCAAAAATTATAAATGAGAATATTTTAAAGATAAAAGATAATATTGAGGAAGAAAAAGAGCTTATTAAATCAACTATTTTTGTATTAAAAGAGTTTGAACAAGGTGATTTATCACAAAGAGTTACTAAAAAATCTTCAAACTCTTCATTAAATGAATTAACAAATTTATTAAATCAAATGGGAATAAATTTAGAAACGAATATCAATAATATACTTAATGTATTAGAACAATATTCAAATTATAATTATTTGAATAAAATCAACACGAATAACTCTAAAAAACATCTTCTTCAATTATCTGAAGGGATAAATTATTTAGGTGATTCAATTACTCAAATGTTAATAGAAAATAAAAAAAATGGTTTGGTTTTAGATTCTAATAGTGATACATTAATTGAAAATGTAAATCTTTTAAATAATAATCTAAATAATTCTGCTGCATCACTTGAAGAAACAGCTGCTGCTATTGAACAAATAACAAGTAATATAACATCAAATACACTAAGTGTTAAAAATATGTTTGAATATACAGAAATATTAACTAATTCAGTAAATGAAGGGAAAAATTTATCGTTAAAGACTGATTTGGCAATTGATATAATGAATGAGCAAATTCTTACAATCAATAATAGTATTGATATGATTGAACAAATTTCATTTCAAACAAATATATTATCTCTTAATGCAGCTGTTGAAGCAGCAACTGCTGGTGAAGCTGGACGTGGTTTTGCAGTTGTTGCAGCTGAAGTGCGAAATTTAGCTTCAAGAAGTGCTGAAACAACAAGAAAAATTAAAGAATTAGTATCAATTGCTATATTAAAAGCAAATGATGGAAAAGAGATAGCTAAAGAGATGATTGCTGGTTATAACACTGTTGATGAAAATATTTCAAAAACAATAGAATTGGTATCTCAGGTTAATATTTCTAGTAATGAACAACAAAAAGGAATAGAGCAAATAAATGATGTGATGAATTTATTAGATCAAAAGACTCAAGAAAATGCTGCAATATCCAATAAAACTTATGATGTTGCAATACAAACAGATAGATTAGCAAAGTTAATTGTTCAAAAAACAAATGAAAAAGAATTTAATGGAAAGGATATTTAAAAGTTAAAATTTGTATTAAATGCAAGTTCCATGACAGCGTTCAATGTTAGGATAACCTTGTTAAATTAACAAGGAGAGAAAAATGAACAAATTAATTAAAAAGAGTTTAATTGCTACTTTAGCAGTTACATCAATTGCAACATCATCATTTGCAGCTGATTCATTAGTTGAAGCTTTTAGTAATGGAAAAGTAAAAGGAGAGATTAAATCATACTATTTTAATGAAAATTATGATTCAGCGAAAAATTCTGATAATAGTATTTGGGTAAATGGAGGAAGTTTAAATTATGTTACAGATAGTTTTTATGGTGTAAAATTAGGTGCAACATTACAAACTTCACATGTTGGAACTATTGATGATGATACATCTAAACAAGCTAAATTTATGGATGCATCTGGTTCAGTCTTATCTGAGGCTTATTTAGAATATAAATATGCAAATACAAGCTTTAAAGGTGGTAGACAATTTATTTCTTTACCTTTAATCAATGGTTCAGGATCAAGACTTATAAAAGAATCTTTTGAAGGTTATTTCTTAAATAATACTGATATTCCAAATACATTAGTATCTTTGGGTAAAGTTACGAAATATCAAACAAGAACAGACAGTGTTACAAGTGGAACAAATGCAGCATCTTTTTCTAATACAGAAGTTAATAATGGAGATGTTGGTGGATTTAATAAAATAGGTACTGATGGTGCTGTTTCATTATATATTAAAAATGACTCTATAAATAATTTAACTATTCAAGGGCACTATGTAGATTTTATTGATGAAGTTAAAGATTTATATGTAGATGCCACTTATAAATTTGGTGGAAGTTTTAAACCATTTGTAGCAGCTCAATATTATGATTCAAATTATGATAAAGCTACAGTTAAAGATGGCTCGTTATATGGTTTTAAAATTGGGGCTACATTCTTTACAGTAGATTTTCATGCTGCTTATACATCAACAGATAATAAAGGAAATGTAAATAGAGGTATAGGTGAAGCTGCAACAGCATCATTTACTTCATCAACATCAACAACTGGAAACTATACAGCTGGTACTGATTCATGGCAACTTAGTGCTTCAAAAAAATTTGGAAATCTAACTACTAAGATTTCTTATACAGATAGTGATTCTTTATTAGTAAAAAATGATTTAAAACAGACGTATTTAGGTGCAAAATATAAATTCTCTGGATCACTTAAAAATTTGGCAATGTCAGCTGATTATACTATTTATGAAAATGGAAAAGGTAATGAATCTAAAGACAAAAATGAGTTAAGATTAAAAGCAATATATTCTTTCTAATAAAAATAAATAAAAAGTTTGAAGAAATTCAAGCTTTTTATATTTATAACTAAAATTTCAAAACCAAAAAAAGCGAACAAAAGAAGAGATTCTAATATCTCCTCTTTAAATTATTAATATTTAATTCTTCAGAACAAATAATTATCCCATCTTCATCAGCATATAAAAAGTCGCCACTATTAAAAGTAACACCTCCAAATTTAAGTTCAATGTTTCTTTCTCCTTTATTTTTTTCAAAATTTCTTAAAGGACAAGTTCCTAATGCAATAAGACCAATTTTAAATTTATTAGTTTCTTTAATATCTCTTACATATCCATTTATAATAATTGCTTTATAGTTATTACGCTCAGCAAATAACGATAGTTTATCTCCTACAATACCGTAAAATTCTTTATCAACATCAACAACTACAATTTTATCAGTTCCATCTTCATCTTTTAACATAGAAAGTAAATCCCAATTACTTTTGTTTAATTTTATAGTTCTTATTTGTCCCCAAAAACCAACTAATCCACCATAATTCTTAAATTCTGATGATAATACTTGTATATTTTTATTTTGGTTCTCATCACATAAATCTGCGGTACTAAAATACATATAGATACTCCTTTTTTTCTGAATAGTATAATATTAATCTTTCAGTAAGCTTGCAAACTAATTTATTATTTTAAGTTTTTATTAAATATTTGATGAATAAAAGTGAGAATTCTTAAAATAATATTTTTAAGTGGAATGTTTTTTCAAAATATTTTGCTGATTGATAATTTTTTGAAGAAGTTAATTTCTTAGCAAAAGCTGTAGGAAATCTAAAAGTAAAACAATTAGATGAAAGAATATATTCTTTGTGTAATCAAAAAACAGTAAAAATTATCTCAATATTTAATAACTTATTTATAACTAATAAAAGGAAAAATCAATATGAAAATAACACTTACAATTCTTGTAGTTCTTCTAACAGTTATTTTAAAATATCTCACATATGATGCTTGTGAATATAAGTCAAATATAAACTACTTGTTATTAAAAAATACAATAGTTAAAAAAATTTTACTTAGCTTATTAAATATAATAAAAAAGAATATAAAGCTTTTACAGTAAGTATTGATGAATATTCAACTAATGCTTATGAAAGTAATGAAAAAATTCAAAATGATGCTGATAAAAAAGCTAATGAATTATGTGAATTAAGTAGAAAAGAAATAAATATTAATAAAAATGTATTATATATAATGATTTGATATACTTGGATATTATTAAAAAGTCTTAATCTAGAATAGTTGTTAAAGGAAGTATATTTTAGAAATTTAATTTTTATGAAGCTTTAAAATATAGAGTTTTCTATAAAAAGGTGTAATATGATTTATGTAGTTTTTTTAAACTTTCTCAATATCTTTAACTTCCATCTCTTTTTCTTTAAAATTGATTTTGCAAAATTATGAAGTTTTGTGATGTTTTTATTTTTTCTTTGCAATAGTAGGTGGTTCTTCTCTTAGTCTAAACTTCATAAGTATTTCATTTTTTATTTGTTTAACGTAATTCATTCTTACACCTTGTGAGTGTTTACGTATTATTTTTAGTCCATCTAAATCATTTTTACGATATTTTATAATATGCGTTTTATCTATTTCTTTGCCATTTTCGTTTATAATGCTCTTATAAAAAATACCTTCCTCTTTGGGTAGGGATTCTTTTGATAAAGTTTTAAAATTTATCATTTTTAGTCCTTGAAAAGTCCTTGGGATTTGAAAATTATTGCTAAATATTGAGATTTTGTTTTACATACTTAAATCATAAGAATGCCTTAAAATACCGATTTGATGGATATTGTAGATTATTTATAGAAAAAGACAAAAGGATTATAATGGGATTAGGTGTAGGAATAGTAGGACTTCCAAACGTAGGTAAATCAACAACTTTTAATGCTTTAACAAAAGCTCAAAATGCAGAATCACAAAATTATCCGTTTTGTACAATTGAACCAAATAAAGCGATTGTTCCCGTACCTGATAAAAGACTTGATGAGTTAGCAAAAATTGTAAATCCAAATAAAATTCAACATTCAACTATCGATTTTGTTGATATTGCAGGGCTTGTAAGAGGTGCAAGTAAAGGTGAAGGATTAGGGAATCAATTTTTATCAAATATCAGAGAAGTTGAAGTTATTTTACATATGGTAAGATGTTTTGAGGATGGAAATATTACTCACGTTGAAGGAGATGTTAATCCTCTAAGAGATATTGAAATCATTGAAACAGAACTTATTTATGCTGATATTTCTCAATTAGAGAAAAAAATAGATAGACTTAAAAAACAAGCAAAAGCATCAAAAGAAGCTGCTTCTCAATTAGTAATCGCAGAAGAGTTATATGCTCATATTGGTGAATTACAACCTGTAAAAACTTTTGAAAAACTAGAAGATGAATCATTTAAAGCTTTAGATAAAGAGTTAAGATTTTTATCAAATAAAGATGTGATTTATGGTGCAAATGTTGATGAAGATTCATTAGCTGATGGTGGAAATAAATTTGTTGATATGGTAAGAGAACATGCATCAAATGTAAATGCTGATGTTATTATGCTTTGTGCAAAAATTGAAGAAGAATTAGTTGGTCTTTCAGATGAAGAAGCAACAGAATTTTTATCTGATTTAGGTGTTCAAGAATCAGGATTAGAGCAAATTATTCATAAAGCATTTGATAAATTAGGTTTAATGAGTTATTTTACAGCTGGAAAAGTGGAAGTTAGAGCATGGACTATTAGAAAAAATACAAAAGCACCTCAAGCAGCAGCAGTAATTCATAATGATTTTGAAAAAGGTTTTATTAAAGCAGAAGTAATCTCTTATGCAGATTTTGTAGCTTTAGGTGGAGAATCAAAATGTAAAGAATCAGGTAAATTAAGACTTGAAGGTAAAGATTATGTTGTTCAAGATGGTGATATAATGCATTTTAGATTTAATGTTTAAAATAAATTTATACGTAATTGATAATTTTTTAGTTAGAATGAACATAATAATTGAATTAGGAGTTTAAATTTGTTGTCTAATAATATCCTAGAAAAGATAGAATCTCTTCCTCCCTTGCCAAAAACAATAATAGAGATTGAAGAGTTTAGAAAAAAACCAAATAAAGAAGCCATTGATTTACTAAAAATAATTGAAAAAGATGCCTTAATAATATCAACATTGTTAAAAATCTCGAATTCTGCAATGTTTGGTTTTAGGTCAAAAGTTGAAACACCAAGTCGAGCTATTAATCTACTTGGAATCAATTTTACTATTTCTATTGCTATTGGTGGAACAGTACAAAATCTTTTAATGACAAATTTAGAACCATATGCTATTAATAGCGATGATTTTATGAGAGCTTCAAATATTTCTTCAACTTTAGCCAATATATGGCTTTCAAAAATTGATGCAGAATTAAAAGAAGATATTATTTTACCTGCGCTTTTACAAGAAACAGGAAAATTTATTTTAGCTGATATTATATCTAGTGAAGGAAAAGCAGATTTATTTAAATCAAAAATATCAGCTGGTGCATCTATTGAATCAGTAGAAAAAGAGTTATTAGATGTAACTACTTCACAAGTTACTGCTCAAATATTTAGATATTGGAAATTAAGTGAAAATCTTATAAATATGATTGAAAATGTAGATGATGTTTCAAAAGCTACACCTGAATATAAGAAAAAAACTCAGATTTTAGATGTTATTAAAACAGCAGCATATATAAAAGAACCATTAAGTGATGAAAATGTAGAAAGAGCTATAAAAAAAGCAACTTTATATGGATTTGATATAAAAAATCTAAAAAATGCAATAGAAACTCTACAAGATAGATTACTTGACGAATAGAATTTTTGTCAAGTAATTTATAAACCTAAAAGAATTATATTCCATAAGTATTCAACTTCTTCATCAGTTAGGTTTATAGTTTTTTTCTTTTCAAAGAGTTCTGAAATTTTATTTAACTTAAAAATTTTTCCTCTTGTACATTCATTATGAAGGGGTAAAAATCCTCTAACTAACGATACATCTTCATAAATTTTTGTTTCGCACAATAAACATTCAAAGTCAGAATGAAGTCTTCCTTCAAATTCAAGTAAAGAGATATATGATTCACAAATTGCTCTTAAAACATTTTGTTTAGACATAATATGAACTAAGTTTTCTAAGGAGTAAAAATAAAAAGAATCTAACTCTTCAAGTTCTTTTAAATGTGGATAAAATAGTTTAATATATCGTTGCCAACAATACATTTTTTCATTATCAAGTATCCAAGGGAAACCAAGTTGAATTACATCTTTTAATCTTGGAATATTAGCCCTTGTATTTTCTAGTTCAAAATCAATTTTATAGCCTATATTTATATTTGAATGTCTAGCTCCATAAAATCTATAAGTTGTAAGAAGTTCATTTTCAGTTATTATAGTTACAATTAAATCATCATCTTTAACAGGTTTTATATCTATAATGTAACCTTGCATAAAAGTTATTAGTCCTCTAAATCTTCTTTTCTCATTTCATTTATTTCATCAATGATTTCTTTACACTCTTCATCATCAATGTCTCCATGAGTTAAATCAACTAACATTTCTTCAAAATCTTTTTTCATTTCTTGTATTTGTTTTAATTCTTCTTTTATATTATCATCATCTTTTTTTGCTGCAATAATTTCAAATAATTCATCAATATAATCTTCAATCTCAATAAGAACTTCATTTTTTATTAAATTCTCTAACTCTTCTTGAATAGTCATTTTTACACCTTTTTTAAAAATTTGGAAATTATAACAAAAAAGAACTACTCTTTTGCTTCAATATAATCATATAATTGTTGTGTTAAAATATAATAAATAATAACGTAAGGAAAGTAAATGGCAGAGTTTAAAGGTGTTTCTATTGCAAAAGCAGCAAATATTCTTTTTGAAGGTAATATTACAAGTAGATCTATCACATTTGAAGATGGTTCTAGAAAAACTTTAGGAATAATGCTTCCAGGTGAATATGAGTTAAACACAGTTCATAAAGAAATTATGGATATTCAAAGAGGTGTTTTAGAAGTTTTATTACCAGCTCAAGAATGGGTAAAATATGAAGGACCAGCATCATTTGAAATACAAGCTAATTCAAAATTCAAATTGAGAGTTCATTCTTTAGTTGATTATTGTTGTTCTTTTATAAAAAATCATTAATTGTTATTTGTTTCTTACAAACAATGCGATAAAATCGCATTGTAATGTAAGTTAAAATAACATTTCTTTTTTTATTTCTTCAAATTTTAAAACTTTTTTCCCAAAATGATCTTCCATAAATTTTTTTGCTTGATTCTCATTTTTAAACGGAATTAACTCTTCTCCCATTGGACCATAAACATTTGAACCTATTACAAAGTAAGCATTTTTTGCATTTGTAATTTCTAAAGTATAATAATCAGTTATATTTATATCTTTTAATTCATCTTTATTGTGAGTATGACCATATTTTGAAGGTTCAAAATAGAACTTCATCATATCTTTTACTCCATCAAAATAATGAGAGTGACCATCTTTTGTAGTAATTTGGGCAGCCCATTTTGGATATTTTGATACAAACATACCACAAACTGGGCATTTTGCATCTTTTGGTGTATCAATCATTTTAGATTTTTCACTTGCTAAAAGAGGATTACTTAAATAAACAGAAACAGCTTGAAGCATTTGTTTATCTAAATTTTTACAAACTTTATTATCAATTAGATATTGTTTAGCTTCTCCAATCGAATTAAAGTCTTTTATTTTATTGATGTCACACATTGATTCAAAAATTTTTTTTCCTTTTTTAGCAATAGGAACTCTTTTTTCATCTAAGATTTTATTATCATTTGGTAAATCTTCTAACGCTATTTTCATTGTTTCATCAAAATTATGAATTTCACCACCAAACTCTTTTTGAAATTTTAAAGCATCATCTTTTGATATAAATGCATATTTACTCACTGGACTCATTGTCCCTTCTTTTGAACTACCAACAACATAAAATGCTTTTGTTGCATCAATTAATTTTAAAGAATTTGTATCTACCACTTGGATACTTTTTATTTTATCTTTGTAATCTCTATAGATTTCTGCTTGACAATGAATAGAACAATATTGCTCTTTATGACCATTTTTAAATTCTGTTACATGATTTGTTTTATAGTATTTTGATAAATGCATACCACAAACATTACAAAACTCTTTTGATGAATCACTTTTAACTAAAGTTGCATCTTTGGGTTCAACTGTTTGAAACATTTCATTTGCATTTAAGTTTGTAAAGATTAATGCAAATAAAAACATAAGTAAACTTAGACTCTTTTTCATAATTTTTCCTTATAATAAATATATGAAATTATAGTTAATAGTAGTTAATTTTTTGTTAAATCAATAAACATTAAAGTTAAAAAAATCTTAATTTATTTGCACCAAAGTACAATATACATAGTTTAAAAAAAATTATATACTAGGATAAATAATTTGTAAGGAGTATATTATGGCTGGAGAAATTGGAAAAATCATATCTTTAAATGGATCTTTTTTTATAAAACATCCAAATGGAAGTGTAAGTACTGCAAAAGTAAATGATATCTTAAATGATGGCGATATTATAATTGGTAGTTCTTCAAATACTAATTCAAATATGCTTAAAGTTTTACTTTCTGATAATTCTGGTGATATACAAGTTATTGGAAATAATGAACAACTTTTTGATGTAACTTTATTATCAGGAGAATTACCTGAAGATACTGTAGTTCAAAATAATGAAGTTAGTGATTTATTGGAGCAATCAACAAAAAATATTCAAGATAATTCTGCACAAACTGATGAGCAAGCAACCCTTACTTTAGATCAAATTGAGAAATTAGATGCAGCAGCTGGAGAAGATCAGACAACTACTTCCTGTAGGAATTATCCCTCTAAGATTGGAAGATAGAACAGCTGGTGAAACAAATATTACAACAGATTTAAGAGATGCTGTATCTACTACAACTATAGTAGATGATATAGTTGCTACAAATAATACAATTTTAGTAGATGCAACATTAACGTTAACAGATACAACTATTCTTGAAGGAAATGAAAATGCAACAGTATCTGCTAGTTTAGATCAAATACCAAGAACTACTTTAATAGTAACATTATCAAATGGTGCAACAATTACATTTGGAACAGATTATGTCCCTGAAACATTAGTAGAATCAACTTCATTTCCAATTCAAGGTGATGATGTATATATTGATGCTGAAGCATATACTGTTAGTGGAACATCTTATGTTGGAGGTGGATTTAATAGTATTGTAGGATATCCATCAACAGTAACTATTAGTGATACAAATGATACAGTAACAGCAACATTAACATCTTCTTTAGCAACAGGAAGTAATGAAGATGCAGGATCAATCACATATACAATAACGTTAACAAATGCAGATGGATTACCAGTAGCTCCAACAGCAGTAGCAGGAGAGACATTTAGCTTTACATTAAATGATGGAACAGAAGTAAGTGTAGTAGTACCACAAAATGGAACAACAGGATCAACTACGTTAAACTGGTCAGCAAGTGCTTCAGACTTTACAGCATTAGCAGATGCAGATGTATTTAGTGATACAACAACAGTTAGCTTGAATGGAACAATAACATCAACAAATAATAGTGGATATGAAAACTTAGTAACAGCAGGAACAAGTAGTCATACAGTAGTAGATAGTGAGGATACAACAATATTAAAAGTAAATGAATCATTAAACAGTGATGGTTCTTATACATATACAGCTGTAGTTTCAAATGCTCCTGATACAGGAAATAATTTAGTTATAACTTTAGATAATGGTAAAACAATAATTTTGGATAGTTCTGTTATTACAGCAAGTGTAAATAGTGATACTCAGGCTTTATCAGTAACTTCAGTAACAGGTGGAAATTATGAAGATTTAAAAGTTGTCTATGGATTCGGTCAAGATATAATCATGAAAATTGCTGCAAATAATTCATTAGATGATGTTGATACAAATACTTCATACTTTGATTCAGATACTATAAATACTGAAATTGCACTTTCTTCTATAAAATTAACGCCACAAGTGGATGTAAATGGATATGCAATAAATATTAATGGAGATAGAATAACATCAACAGATAATATTGGTACATCACAAGAAACAACATATTATATAAAATATGATAATTCAAATCCAGATAATATAACTGCATATAGAGTTAGTTCATCAGGTACAGAATATACTTCTCAAGTTGTATTTACAATTTCTTCTGATACAACAAATGAAAACTATTCAATAACTTTAGGTACATATCCTTTAGATGGTGCAGCGTATACAATGCAAAATATTTTTGAATCATCATCAACTTCATATAATGGAGGAAATGAATTAAGTTTATTATTTAATGCTAATGATTTGTATGTTTTAGCATCTGCTACAAGTGATACAGGTGTTGCTGGAAGTGGAAATAATGCGTATCAAGTAAATTATTCTACAGGTAATGGATTAGGTGTTGATGATGCTGGAACAATAGGTACAGATGAAAAATTATATTTAAATTTTACGAATAGCACAATGAGTAGTAATCTATTATTGGGTGGAAATGGTAATGATACAGATGGTAATGATAATACAATAACAGATTCTGTAGATAATAGAACTTATGCTCAAAATAATGAACAATATTTGACAAATGCTATTTTTTCATTACAAAAATGGCAAAGTGGAGATCAAGCTATATGGCAAGCATTTAATGGTACAGTATTAATTGCAGAAGGAACAAAAGATTATGTAGCAAATGATTCAACATTGGCTGTTTCATCAGAAGTTTCTAATATAAATATCACAACAAGTGGAATTACTTGGAGTATGTATGACAATGTATTAACTAATGATAGTGGCAGTGCACAAACAGCTGATGTAAGTTATACGATTAATGAAGGAACGACGCCATTAAGTACGACTATTACATTAGATGCAGGTGAAAGTTTTAATTTTAATGCATTTAATGAAATTCAGTTTACAGCTGGATCTGGGGATTATAGTTTATCTTCTATGAGTGCATCAAATACTGAAAGTATTCCTCCTGAAAATCAAGTAATAAATGTAGGTATAGACACATATATTAATGGTACAGAACATTCTAGTGGTGTAATGCAAATTACATTTGATGGAGATGGAGCAATAGTTGGTACATCTGAAAGTGAAGTTATTGATTATACAGATGTAACATCAATTGATGGAGGAGATGGAATAGATACTCTTGTTCTAAGCGGTAATGAATCAATTGATTTTTCTTCAATCCCAGATAATTCAATTGTAAGTATAGAACATATTGATCTAACAGCAGATGGAGCACAATCAGTTAGTAAATTGACATTATCAGATGTAGTAGATTTAGTTCCTAATATATCAGGTATTACAGATACATCTACAAATATTTCATCAAGTGACCACTTATTAAAAATTACAGGAGATGGAGAAGATAGTGTAAGTTTATTGAATACAACAGACAGTTGGACAAAAGCATCTTCTACATATACAGATGTAGATAGTATAGTATATGATGTATTTTCAAATAATGAAGATTCAAGTTATAAAGTTTTGATTCAACAAAACGTTCAAGATACAATTACAAATTCATAAAAATAAGAAAAGTAGATTTTCTACTTTCTTATAAAGAAAAAAAGGTAAAAGATAGAAATCTCTTACCTTTTTAATAAAAACATTATTCTAATTACTCAGTAACTTCAACAGTTACAGGTGTACCTTCCCAGATACCATGTTTTGTACAGTAACCGTGAGCAACTAAATTTAATTTTGAACCAGTTGGGATGATTGTAAATGTAGTTGTATTATGTGCTTTAACATTTCCTAATGTTCCTGGTACATAAGTAGCTTTTGCTAATAATGTTTCACCATTAAATAAAGAAACAGATTCGATGTAGTGATCAAAATCATCTGGATGAGTGTATTCGTTACCCATTTTAACAGTAACTTCAAATGGTTCACCTTTTTTTGCAGTTGAAGCACAGTGAATAAATGGACTGTGTCTATCAATTAAATCTTTTTTTGCTTCTCTTTCAACAGTATCAATATCAACATATTTGTTAATTTTTGGCATAGTATCTCCTAATAAAATTATTTTAAAAAGGGCATTATACTATAAATTTTATAAAATAAAGAGGATAGAATTTATCCTCTTTGTTAAATTTGCTAAAAATTTATTTTTATCAAGTATATTTTACACATCTTTGATATAATTGCGTATGAATAAAGAAGAGTATTTTATAAATCAATTTTCAAATAAAAAAATTATTGGTGATGATGGTGCTTTTATTGATGGATTTGTTTATTCAATGGATGCTTTTTTTGAAAATGTACATTTCAAAAAAGAATGGATGAATTTAAAACAAATCGCTTATAAATCAATGATTGTAAATATTTCAGATGCCATAGTAATGAATGCAAAACCAATTTATGCACTTTTGAGTGTAGCTATTCCTAAAACATATTCTGAAAAAGATTTAATAGATTTATCAAAAGGTTTTAAAAAAGCTGCAAAAGAGTTTGGAATAGAGATAATTGGTGGAGATACAATATCAAATGAAAAACTTGATATAAGTGTGACTATTATTTCTAAAACATCAAATCCTATTTATAGAAATGGAGTAAAAAAAGGCGATTTACTTTGTTATACTGGAACTTTGGGATTATCAAAAGCTGATTTAGAAAAACTTTTAAAAAATAAAGAGATTTCTAAAAAATCAAAATTTATTAAACCTGTTTTAAATCCAGATTTTTTTTATGAGATTTCTCCTTATATAACTGCATCAATGGATATTTCTGATGGATTATTTTTTGAATTAGAAAGATTATCAAAAGCAAGTAAAATAGGATTTGAATTTTTTTATGATATTGATGATGAGATAGGAACTTCAGGAGAAGAATATGAAATACTTTTTTCATTTAATGAAAAAAATTTAGAAAAAATAAAAAAAATTGCCTTAAAACATAAAATAAAATTAAATTTATTTGCAAAAGCAGTAAAAGGCAAATATAGAACAGATTGTAAAAATCACCATTTTTAAAATATAAGAAGGAAAAAAATATTGGAACAATTACAAAGATACTTAAATCACTCAAAAATTGATGTAGTATTTAAACAAAATAAAGATGATTTTGTGGTTACAGAAATACCACTTTATGAATTTTCAGGTGAGGGTGAGCATTTAGTTCTAAAAATAAGAAAAAAAGATTTAGCAACTTGGGATGCAATAGAAATTTTAGCTAATTATTTAGGTTGTAGCACTAGAGAGTTTGGATATGCAGGATTAAAAGATAAAAATGCGATGACAATTCAATCTATTTCAATTCATAGAAAATTTGAAGAGCAATTAAAATCTTTTCAACATGAAAATATAAAAATACTTGAAACAACTTATCATAATAATAAGATAAAAGTAGGGCATTTAAAAGGTAATAAATTTTTTATAAGATTAAAAAGAGTTGGTCTTGTTGAAAAAAGAAAAATAGAAGAAGCTTTTGGACAAATTGCAACTTATGGAATTCCAAACTATTTTGGATTCCAAAGATTTGGAATAGAAGGTGACAATTATAAAAAAGGTAAAGATATAATTGATGGAAAACTAAAAGAAAAAAGAAGAAACTTAAAACAGATGTATATCAATGCTTATCAAAGTTATCTTTTTAATAATTGGCTTTCAAAAAGAATTGAAATTTCAAAATTGATTGATGCTTTTGAACCAAAAGAGATTTACCAAAAATTAAATTTACCACTTGAAATTGTAAAAAGAATGAAAAAACAAAAACATCCTTTTAAATTAATAACAGGTGATTTGTTATCTCATTATCCTTTTGGGAAAATCTTTACAATTGAAGATTTAGAAACTGAATCTGAAAAATTTTATGAGAGAGATAGAGTTCCAACAGGACTTTTAAGTGGTAATAGAGTTAAAAATTCAATTGATTTAGCATATGATATTGAAAAAGAGTTTGAAGAAAAAACAGGCGAAGATGGAGCAAGAAGATTTGCTTGGATTTTTCCTGAAGATTTAGAAAGTAATTATAAAGAAGAAAAAAATTGGATGGAATTACAATTTTATCTTCCAAAAGGTTCTTATGCAACAGAAGTAATAGCAGAAATAATTCATTAATAATAAAATTTAGTAAAAATTATTAAGTAAAAATAAGCTAAACTCTTCATATATAATTAGTCTAAAAAGGAATTTTATGAAATATGAAGAGTTGATTGCCCAGTTATGTGAAGTAATAAAAGAGTCAGAAAATAATGCACAATTGATTTATGATAATGCTGAAATGCTTGATAATATAGTTAATGATTTAGTAGAAGTTCCTTTACATAAAAAAAATAAAATAAATGATCTTATTTCAGATATATACGGTTTATTGCAAAATCAAGATTTACATAGACAAAAGATAGAAAGAGTTGTAAACTTTGTTTGTGAAAAAAATAATATTGATAAGAGCCAATATAATCTAGCTCCAAGTGCTAAAAACATAGCATCAGAAGATGTATTATCTTCAGAAGAATTAGAGCTATTGATAAAACAAATGCAGGCGTAAACCCAATTTTTAGTATATTGTCAAAAACAATATACTAAGTTTAGAAAATGTATTTATATGTTAAAAATCCATTTCTTGGTGCACCATAAATCATTCCATCACTTCCAATACCTTCGTAATATTTTTTATCAAATATATTATTTACATTTAATTGAATTTTTGAATTTTTATCTACGTCATAAGCTAATAAGGCATTTGTTAGAATGTAACTTTTTTGTTCTATTAGGCTTTTCCCTTCTCCTGTGTAAAATCTACTTTTATAATTTAATCCAGCACCTATTTTAAAATCTCCTATTTTATAAGTAGTAAATAAATTGGATGTAGTTCTTGATGACTTCGTAGAATATTTTTCACCTTGTGCATTTTCAGCTGAAAAATTTGAGATACCATATTTTATATTTAATTTATCAGTAATATTCCCTGCTAAAATAAAATCAAAACCTTTACTCTCAACACCTTTTGCTGCTCTATAAGCTTGGGTAGAAGTTCCAGGGATATAAACTCCATCTATTGATTCTGCAACATTATCTTGTAGAATTTTAAATAAAGAAAATGAAGAATTTAATTTTCCATCAAAATATTCTCCTTTAATTCCCGTTTCATAGTTTTTACCTACAATTGGATCTAAATAGTTATCATTAATATCTCTTTGGGATTGAGGTTGAAAAATATCAGTATAACTTACATAAATAGAGTGTTGTTCATTTATATTATAAACAATACCAGCATATGGAGTTAGTTCATCTCTAAATGTTCTTGATTTATATCTTGGATCTTCATTTATTAGAGTATATTTTGATAATCTTGCACCTAATATCAGCTTTAAATTTTCTAATAGTGAGATTTTCTGATTTATATAAAAGGCTGTTTGAGTTGTATGATTTAGTGGTCTATATATTATCTCTGAATTTTTTGGGTATATTTCTTCAATGTAATAATTATAAAAATTTGGAATACTAATTTCATCCCAATTATTTAAATATGCTACTTTGTTTTTTAAAGTTGCATATTTATTGTATGAATATCCTAAAATAAATTCTTGATCCAAATTAGCAATAGTAAATGGAATTTTTGAATTTAAATCAAAACTTTCATCACTTACTCTTGATTCTCCTTCATAAGCTTTTGCAGACATTCCACTTCCATCAGTAGTATCTAATTGTCCCATAAACCATAACAATTTAGACTCTTTTTCTTTATTAGCAAAACTATAATTTGCATTTAATGAAATTTTATCTGTAATATATTGTTCTACATTTGTGAAAAAAGATGTAGTTTGAGTATTTGTATAAGTCCAATCTTCTGTAACAGATTGAGAACGATTAAAATCTATTCTATTATTATTTATATCAAATGCAGGAAGTCCTCCCCAAGCTACACCATTTTTATCTAATTTTTCAAAAGACCCACCAACTGAAAAATATGTTGTATCTGTTAAATCAACATCAATTATTCCATATAATAAATTTTTTTCTTTTTCATATTTATTCATAAAAGAGTCTTCTTCTTGATGTTTTACAATAATTCTTCCTCTTATATTTCCTTTTTCATTTAACGCAGATGAAACATCAATCATTGATAAATAATTATCCCAAGAACCTGCACTTAAAGTTAAATCACCTTTAAATTCTTTAGTATTTGCATGTTTTCTAATATAGTTTAAACTAATTGCAGGATTACCAGAACCAGTTGTTAAGCCATTTGCACCTTTTACTATTTCAATACGGTCAAACATTGCTAAATCTAAATCACTTGAAGATGAAAAACCATATTGAGTCATACCATCAATTTTGAAATAATCTATTGCAAAACCTCTTGATGTTGGACTAATACTTTCATCAACTCTATTAAGTGTAATTCCAGGAATCTCTTCTAATAATTTTTGATTTGTAGTAATATTCTTATCTTTTAATTCTTGTGTTGTCACAACACTTACAGATTGTGGAGTATCTTTTATTGATAAATCAAGTTTTGTTGATGTATTCATAGAACCAGTTGTATAAGAGTTTGTTCCTTCTGTTGTATTAAATAATTTATTTTCGTAAATAAAAATTTGTTCTAATTTTTCTTCAGAATGAAGATGGTTATTTAAAGTAATTATTGCGCATAATGAGAGCAAAAGAGGATTTTTTATATTTCTTTTCATATTATTCCTAAATGAATTGAATTAATAATGAATAAGTGAACATAATGTAGAAATTATAGTAATCAAAATTAAATCAAGCAATTGTAAGTTTTTTTTGTAAGATGAAATATTATTTTTTAACTGTTAATTAAGTGTTAAGTTAGGAATATAGGTAAAATAAAAGAAGTTAACTTCTTTTATTTTTTACAAGCTTCTCTTTTTACATTATTTAAATTACCAAAGATTCGCAATGCATCCATTTCAACATCTTTAGCTTTTTTATTTAGTTCTTCATTTTTTTCTTTATTTGAGTTTGCATCTACAAGTTCTTGAAGATTTTTATGGAATTTTATATTTAATTCTTCTATATTTTTCATTATTTCCATATCAATTCTTTTTCCTGAATTTACATGCTTTTCACACCAATCTTTTAAGCTTTGATTTTCTTCTATTTTAAAGGCTTTATAATCACCTAACTTTCCATAAACACTATCTTTTGTATTTAGTAAATCTACTTTTAGTAAAGCTGTATCATAAACTAGATCTACATCACAAACTTTGTCTAATGAATCTTTTAAGAAATTAGCTCTTGCAGCAGCTGTAACAAGAGAGTTTGACATTAATGCTATATTTGATGCCATTGTCGATATTTGATCTGCAACTTGTGCATTTTTTTGTGTTGCTTGATCTAACATATTTATTGCATCATTTATTTGAACAATTCCTCTTTCTTGCTCTTTTGAAGCGTTTGCTACTTTATCAATAGTTACAATTGTATTTGAAATATTTTCATTTAATTCTTTATAACCATTTATCATATTATCAGAAATTTCTTTCCCTTCTTTTGCTTTTTTACTTGCAAGTTCTACTATATTTTTTATTTCACGTGCAGCTTCTGCACTTCTATTTGCTAGATTTCGCACTTCTTGTGCAACAACTGCAAATCCTTTTCCTGCTTCACCTGCTGTTGCTGCTTCAACTGCTGCATTAAGTGAAAGTATATTTGTTTGGAATGCTATTTGATCAATTACTTCTATTGCTTCATTTATTGAACTTACTTCTACATTTATATCATCCATTGATTTTGCTGTTAAATTAGCTAATTCTTGACCATTTTTTGCAGAATGTGTAACATTTTGTGCAAGTTTTGACATATCTGTTGTTGCTTGAGTATTTGCTTGAATTGTTGCTGTTATTTCTTCTAACGCTGCAGCTGTTTCTTCCAAAGATGCTGCTTGTTGATTTGAAGATGTTGATAAATTATTTGATGCACCAGATAATATTTTTGTATTTTCATTTAATGAATTTCCTGTATTCATAACCATTGCTAAAATTTCTGAAGTATTATTCCCTACAAGTTTAATCCCAGAAGTTAGTGAACCTAAATTACCATAAATTCCATCATCATTTATTACAAAATCATATTTTGATTCAGAATAATATCTCAAAGCTTCATTTATTTTACCAACTGTTTCATTTGTTTTTAAAATCATTGAATTTAATTTATTTTTTAAATCTTCAACATGAGGGTTAGAAGCTTTCCCATTAACTTTATAAACAAAGAATCCATTTGCCGTTTTTTCTAATACATCACTCGCTTCTTCAATTACTTTTTCATCTTGTTTTAAGCCAGCTCGCACTTTATCCATGTAAGCATTAAATAAATTAGCAACTTCACCTATTTCATCTTTTGATTCTACATTTAAAGTAATGTTTGTATCGTTTGAATTTAATAAATTTTCAAATCCATCTTTTAATTTTCCTATTGGATTTGTCGCTTTTTTTACTATAAAAAATATCAATGCTATTGTTATAATTGCAAGAAGAATAGAAATAAATGCTATCCCAGTAACTAAACTTTTAATTTTTTTATCTGCCTCATCTAAAGAAAAAGTTAAATCCATTACTCCTATTACATCACCTTCATTTTGATTTGCATGACACATTAAACATTCACTTGTTGCAATCATTGGTTTTACCATTCTTAATGTATGTCCATTTTTGTCATCCGTTTGTAATAATAAAGGTTTTTTTGATTCAAAAGTACTAAGTATTGTTTCATCTGTTGTATAAGCTTCATTTGAAGGATAAAGTTCCATTAAAGATTTACTTTTAGCAACAGTTAAATTTCGTACACCTTTTATTTGTCTTGCATCTTCTTCAGCTTTTGCAATTTGAACAGGATCTCCTGTATTCATAGCATTTCTTAGACTTTGAAACATTGCTGCATTTAGCATTTCCAAGTTTTCTTTTGTTTTTACTATAGAATCTTCTGTTACTTTTGAGGTAGTAACAAATATAATTGTTAAGCTACTTAAAGACATTAATATAAATAATGCTACGATAATTTTATTACTTATCTTTTTTGTTATTATTTCTAACATCTCTCTTGCCTTTTTGTTTAAGTGTAATTATTATATAATGAAATTTATTTATTAAATATTAAATGGAAAATTTTATTAAACAAAGAGTAAAAATAATGATTGTAGGGCTTGTAGGAAAAATAACAAAGAAAGAACCGACGTTATTAAACATTAATGTAAATGGAATTATTTATGAAGTATTTGTATCAATTAATTGTAGTTCAAAAATTATTTCAGATGATGTGAAATTAGAAATAACTCACATAATAAGAGAAGATTCTCAATCTTTATATGGTTTTTTAGATTCAAATGAAAAAAAACTTTTTGATACAGTTATTAAAATAAATGGAGTTGGTCCAAAAGTTGCACTTGCAATTTGCTCCACTTTCACACCAACATCATTTGCTCAAATCGTAAATGAAAATGATGTCTCAATGTTGAAAAGAGTTCCTGGAATTGGACCTAAAGGTGCTAGTCGAATTTTAGTAGAATTATCTGGATTTATTGTAGATTCTAATGACAGTGATGACAGTTCTAGTTTATCTTCATCATTTGAAGCGGCTCTTGCCTTAGAATCTCTAGGATTTAAAAAAGATATTGTAACTAAAATTTTAAAAACTTGTGTTAGCTCAAATACGAGTGATTTAGTAAAAGAAGCATTAAAAAAATTACAAAAATAAAAAAATATATTTATAAAAAAGGAATATAATGAAAGTAGCTATAGTTTTTGGTGGTGTTAGTTTCGAACATGAAATTTCAATTGTAAGTGCAATTGCAATGAAAGATGTTTTAAAAGAAGAATTAATTTATCTTTTTTTAGATCCTTCAAGAAATATGTATCATATCCCCACTAATATTATAAAATCAAAGCTATTTAGTTCAGGTGATTATAAAAAATTTGAAAAAGTTTATTTTCAAAAAGGTGGATTCTATAAAAAAGGTGGATTTCTTTCAAAAGATAAAGAAGTTGATTTTGATGTCGTTTTAAACCTTTCTCACGGTGGAGATGGTGAAGATGGTATTTTATCATCAGCATTAGATTTTTATGATATTCCTTTTATTGCTCCAAGAACAGAAGCTTGTGTTATAAGTTCAAATAAATTTTTAACAAAAGGTTATGCTTCAAGTGTAGAAGTAAATACTTTAGATTACAAATATTATACAAAAGGTGAAATTGTTTGTGTAGATTCTTTTCCTGTAATATTAAAGCCAGTTAAATTAGGAAGTTCAATAGGTGTTTCTATTGTTAAATCGCAAGAAGAGTTAGAATACGCACTTGATGTGGCTTATGAATTTGATAATGCAGTTATAATTGAACCATTTATTAGTGGTGTAAAAGAATACAACTTAGCTGGAACAAAAGTAAATGGGGAATTTAGATTTTCAATTATTGAAGAACCACAAAAAGCTGAGTTTTTAGATTTTGATAAGAAATATTTAGATTTTTCAAGAACTTCAAAAGCAAAAGAGGTTGATTTAGGTGAAAAATTAAATACACAGATAAAAGAATCATTTAAAAGACTTTATAATACATTATTTGAAGGTTCAATTATCAGATGTGATTTTTTTGTTGTAGATGATAAAGTATATTTAAATGAAATAAATTCTATACCTGGATCTATGGCAAATTATTTATTTGAAGATTTTGCAAATTTATTTGAAGAAGTTGCAAATAATTTACCTCAGAAAAAGCACATTCCAATAACTTATGAATATGTAAATAAAATACACGCAAGTAAGGGAAAATAAACTTTGGCAACAAAAAGTTTAACTATTAATAACAAATTTTTTGAAATTTCATATGAAATTGTAAATCCAACTGCAACTAAAGATATGGTTTTTTTACATGGTTGGGGTTCAAATAAAGATATTATGAAAAATGTATTTTCTCCTTATTTGAAAAATTTTAGACATATTTATATAGATTTTCCAGGTTTTGGAAAAAGTAAAAATGAATATGTTTTAAATACAAATGATTATGCAAATATTACAAATGAGTTTTTAAAACTTTTAAACTCATCAAAAGATGTGATAGTTGGTCATTCTTATGGTGGGAAAATTGCTACATTACTTAATCCAAAGAATCTTGTACTTTTAAGTAGTGCAGGGATTTTAGAAGAAAAACCATTTGATGTGAAAATTAAAATATTTTTTGCAAAAGTTTTAAATTTTTTAGGATTAAAAAATATAACAAAAAAATTTCGAAGTAAAGATGTAAATACAATGAGTGAAAATATGTATGCCACATTTAAAAATGTTGTAAACGAAGATTTATCATCAAGTTTTTCAAATTTTTCAAATAATGCTTTGATTTTTTGGGGTGAAAAAGATAGTGCTACTTCATTGGAATCAGGTAAAAAAATAGCAAATTTAATAAAAAAATCAACATTTATATCATATGATGGTGATCACTTCTTCTTTGCTAAAAATGCAAAAGATATTACAACGAGAATCGAAAATGGAATATGTTAATATAATTACACACATAATATTGATTATGGCATTAGGTTGGTATTTAATTACTAATTTGCAATGGTATAACTATAAGTTAGAAAGAGTTGTTTTTAAACATCATAAATGGCAATGGCACATAACATATTTTTTATCACCAATAGTTTTATTTTATATTATTCCTGAGCCTTATTTTGCAATTTACTTTTTTATTGTTTACATGACAAGTTTTGTTTTGTGGAATAAAAAACTAGATAGACCAGTAGTTTTAACAGCTCGTGTAAAAAGATTTTTAGCTATTTTACTTTTTTCAACTTTTGCAATAACAGCACTTTGTTTATCAAATGAAAATTGTACAAATATGTTTATTTTTACTCCATTAATTTTAACTTATGCAATTTCAACTATTATGGAAAAAATATTCTTTATTTCATTTAAACACAAAGGGAAACAAAGACTTCAAAGTATAGCGGGTTTACGAACAATAGCAATAACAGCTTCATTTGGAAAAACATCAATTAAAAATTATTTATACCATATTTTAAAAAATAAATTTAAGGTTTACAAAACTCCAAGAAGTGTAAATACAATAGCTGGAATAGTTCTTGATGTGAATAGAGATGTTCCACTTGATACACAAATATATATAGCAGAAGCAGGAGCTAGAGTAAAAGGTGATATTGAAGAAATTACAATGTTTTTAGAACCTCAAATCTGTATTATTGGAAGTGTTGGAGAACAGCATATTGAGTATTTTAAAACCTTGGATAATATAATACATACAAAAATGGAACTTTTAAAATCTCCAAAAATGAAAAGAGGATTTGTTCATGAATCTGTTCCAATAAAAGATTACCCAACTATTACAAAATTCCCAAATAATTTGCATATTACAAAAAGTAATTTAGATGGAATATGGTTTGATGTTGAAGTTGCTGGAAATATTGAACATTTTCATGCTCCAATTTTAGGAAGTTTTAATGCAATAAATTTAACAGCAGTGATTTTGGTATCTCATTATTTAGGAATGACAATTCCAGAAATTAAAGTTGCACTTACAACTTTACCTCAAGTTGAGCATAGACTTCAAAAGATTGAAGCAAATGGAAAAGTAATAATAGATGATTCATTTAATGGAAATTTAGAAGGAATGCTTGAAGCCATAAATATTTGTTCAAATCATAAAGGAAGAAAAGTAATAATAACTCCAGGACTTGTAGAATCTACAGATGAAGCAAATATTCTTTTGGCAAAAGCAATAAATGATACTTTTGATTTTGTTATTTTAACAGGAAGTTTAAATACACATTTATTTATAGCAAATATTGATAAAGAAAAAGTTCATATTTTAAAAGATAAAGCTCAAATGGAAGTAACATTAGCTAAAACTACAAGAGTTGGTGATTTGATTTTATTTGCAAATGATGCACCAAATTTTATATAGATAAAAATAGGAAATTATATGGAACATTTATATGCACCTTGGCGATATGATTATGTAAGTGAAGAAAAAATTGAAGGTTGTGTTTTTTGTCATATAGGAAAAAATTTAGAAGATGAAAAATTACAAGTTTTATTTAGTGATGAATATTGTTACGTTGTAATGAATAAATTTCCATATAGTCCAGGGCATATGATGGTTATTCCTTTTTTTCATACTGATAAAATAGAAGAATTAGATGAAAATACTTGGCAAGCTATGAGTAAAAGAGTAAGACAAGGTGTTAAACTTTTAAAAGAAATTATGCCATGTGAAGGTGTAAATATTGGGATGAATTTAGGAAAAGCAGCAGGTGCTGGAATCGAACAACATGTTCATTATCATATGTTACCAAGATGGCTTGGTGATACAAATTTTATAAGTTCTATTGGAGGAATAAGAGTTTATCCTGCTTCTTTTGAAGAAATTTTTAATAAACTTAAATTAAATGCTCCTAAATATTTTTTATAAAAATAACTTAGGAGCATTCATGAAAAATTTTATTAAAAGTTTTTATACAAATAATTTTATCTATAAAGGTAAAGAAAAGTTATCTAAACTTACAATTTTAGCTCTTATTATTTTAGATATATTTGTACTAAGTACACTTTTCCAAGGAATAGATTTTCAAACTAAAGTTATAAATAATCCAAATACAAAATTCCCTTATGATTGTCAAGATGTTATAACTTATAGTTCTAGTATGGATGATTTTAATAGTTATCTATATAATAACTATAATTATGATTCAAAATACCAAAACATCAAAGATTTAGAAGTAGATGAAAGATGTAATACAATATTTGATAAAGTTGAATTGATTAAAAATAAAATTGATATTAAAAACTTAAAAAAACAAAATGAAGAACTAAATAATAAATCCTATAATTTAAGCAATCAGTTAACATATCTAAAAGATAACTACAATACTATTTTATTTGAAAAAATGAGTGAACAAGAGATCGATAAATCAATCATAAAAGGTGAAGTCTCAGCAGAAAATATAAAAGAAAAATATGAATTACTAACAAAAGAGTTAGAATCAATTGATGAAGAAAAAGAAAAATTATCAAATGAATTTAAAGAAGAAAATTTAGTAAAAGATTTGATAAGTTATTTAGATTCAAATAAAGATACAATTTTAATTGATATTGAAAAAGCACAAAAGTTTTATTCTATAAAATATGAATTAGTAATATTATTATTTTTAATTCCTTTAGTAGCTATTTTCTTTTATTTAATGAAAAGATATCTTCATAAAGATAGATATATTTTGTATATTATTTTTAAAAATATTTTAATAGTAACTTTAATACCAACTTTTATCTCATTTTTTAGTTTGATAAATATTTTTATTCCAAAGATATTTATTGAAAAAGTTTTGATGTTTTTTTATAGTTTAGAAATACCTTTTATAGTTTATTATTTAGCTATTGCAATTGCTGTTTTGATATTTATTTTTATAATAATAAAAATACAAAAAAAATTTAAAGAAGATAATGAAAAATTAAAAAATAACAATATATCAATAATAGATGCCTATAATAAGAATATTTGTATAAAATGTGGAAATAGGGTAGATTTTACTCTTATGAATTACTGTCCTTGTTGTCAAAATCAACTAAAAATAGAGTGCAAAAGTTGTCATACAAATACTATAAAAGGTTTGGATTATTGCTCTAATTGCGGTTCAAATATAGAAGAATAAATGTAGGAAATAACCTACATTTATTAATATTTTCCTTGATAAAAACCAGAAAATAAAAGAATATCATCACTATTTTTATTCTCTAAATCATTTACAATCAAATCTTTTAATATAGAAGCTAGTGCTGGACCAAAAGTCATTCCTAGCCAACCTAATCCCATACCATAAATCAAGTTTTTATATTTTTCATCTCTTCCAATAAGTGGCATATCATTAGGTGTTAAAGGTCTAAATCCAGTCCACTCAATAATATCTTCCATGATAAAAGGAACAGTATATTTTTTGAAATTTTCTTTTATACTCTCAATTTGTTTTTTTACTATTTGATGATTTGTTGAACCAATCTCTAATTTTGATGTAATTCTTACATCATCACGTCTTGGTGTCATAACAATAAATAAATCAGAAAATAGTGTAGAGGTAACTGGTTGCAATTCTTTAGGCATTTTAAAAGTGATACTATATCCTTTTGCAGGCGTCATCATAAGATTTTGATTTACTTTATCTGCTAAATGTGTCTGATGACCTGTTGACATTATATATGTATCTGCTTCATAAGTATTTAGAGCTGAACTAATAGATTCAATTTTTGAATCAGAATATTTGATATGTGAAATTCTTTCATTTAAAATAAATTCAGCACCGTTTTCTTTTAAATATCTTTTTAATTCTAACATTGTTCTTTTTGGGTCAAAGTGAGTATTTCTTTTAAAATGAATAGCACCTTTCGCATCATTTGTAATACAAGGTATAAATTCTTTTATTTTGTTTTTTTCAATAATTTCAAAAACATCATCATTTTTTATTGCATAATCAAGTAATTTTTTATCATAACTTTTTTCTTCAGTAAAAACAGATAACATACCCTTTCTATGAAAATCTAAATCTAAACCATCAATATTTTGCATCTTTTCATAAGCATCATTTGATATATGCCCATATTTTTCAAATAAAGCTAAAGTTCGTTTTAATCTATCTTTATTTGCACTATTTACAAATTTCCATAACCATTTATATATTTTTGTATCTAAAGTAGGATGTATATTTACAGGTGATTCACCTTTTATCATAAGTTTTAATGTATTAAAAACAATCCCTGGATTTGCAAGTGGTCCTTTATCAAATGCAGATAATAAACCAGCATTTCCAAAAGAGGTTGAATCTGTTATATCACTTTCATCTATAATTGTAACTTTTCTACCTGCTTTAAGAAGTTCGTATGCAGTTGTTAAACCCATAATCCCTGCACCAATTATTATAATATCTCGTTTCATTTATCAACTCCTTATTGAAGAAAAACTAAAAAATAATATACAATATTTATTCCTAAAAACAATAGTATTTGAGTTTAAAAAAAATAGTATTCTATATTTGTTAATAAAAGTAAAAGAAAAATTAGTAGAAAAACAATTTCTTAAAGAAAACTTACTATAGTACGATTAATAGTAATATTATCCTTTTCAAAAGGAAATAAAATTAGTAAAATTATTTATAAAGCCCCGTAATACTTGACATTTAACTACAATTAAGTTATAATCCGCGTCCACTAAATGTGGTTAGGGTGTTTTTTTACACATCTAACGAGTTCTTTAAAGGAAAATTAATGGAAAAAATCAGATTAAAGCTTAAAGCTTATGATCATAGAGTTTTAGACAGAAGTGTTGCTTCAATTGTTGAAGCTGTTAAAAGAACTGGTGCTGATTTGAGAGGTCCAATCCCTCTTCCTACAAAAATCAGAAGATATACAGTTATTAAAGGTCCTCACGTAAATAAGGATTCAAGAGAGCAATTTGAAATCAGAGTTCATTCAAGAATTATTGATATTATTGCTGCAACTCCTGATACTGTAGATTCGCTAATGAAACTTGACTTAGCTCCTGAAGTTGATGTTGAAGTTAGATCTATGGGTCAAGAATAAAAGAAAGGGTAATACAAGATGGAATTTATAGTTCAAAAAATCGGTATGAGTAGAACAGTTTCTGTTCCTAGTACAGCTGTTACACTTTTAAAAGTTCTTGATACTAAAGTATGTGAAGTATCTGAAGGTGTAGCACTAGTTTCTTATAGCAATGGTAAAAAATTTAACAAAGCTATTGAAGGTCAACAAAAAAAGTTCAACTTATCTAAAGAGTTTAACAGATTTGCAACAATTACTGTAGCAAATGGTGAAGCTGGTGATTTAGATGTTTCTGGATTAGGTGAAGCTAAATTAGTAAAATCAACTTTTAAAACTAAAGGTAGAGGTTTCTCTGGTGCAGTTAAAAGATGGAATTTTGCTGGTGGTAGAGCATCTCATGGTCACAGAATGGGTAAAAGAGTTGGTTCAATCGGTAACTGCGAATGGCCAGGTAGAGTTCAGCCAGGTAAAAAAATGCCAGGGCAATACGGAAATACAAATGTATCTGTAAAAAATGAAGTTATTTCATTTGATGCTGAGACAGGAATTTTAGTTCTTAAAGGTTCAGTATCTGGTGCAAATGGTTCATTAGGAAAAGTAAAGGTTGCTAAATGAGCAAAGCTATAGTATTAAACGAAAAATTTGAAAATAATGGTGAAGTAGTTTTACCAGCAAGTTATGAGGAAATTAACTCTCACAACTTATATTTATATGTAAAATCATATTTAGCAGCATTAAGATCAAATACAGCAAGAGCTAAAACAAGAGCAGAAGTAAGCGGTGGTGGTAAAAAACCTAAAGCTCAAAAAGGTTCTGGTGCAGCTAGATGGGGTTCAAAAAGATCTCCTTTATTCGTTGGTGGGGGACAAGCATTTGGACCTACTAAAAGAAACTATAACCAAAAAGTTAATAAAAAACAAAAAGCTTTAGCATTAAAATATGCTATTAATGCACAAGCTAACAATGGTTCGTTATTTGTTGTTGATTCTTTAAAAATTGAGTCAGGTAAAACAAAAGAGGCAGTTGCAGTTTTAAATAAACTAAATAAAAGAGATACATTAATAGTATGCGATGTTATTGATGAAAAAACATATTTAGCATTTAGAAATATTAAAAACTGTTATATGGTTGAAAAGCAAGAAGTTAACGCTTATATAATTGCTACATACCATTCAGTATTAATTGAAAAATCAGTGCTTGATGCATTAACAAAAGAGGCTTAAGATGGCAGATATTACAGATATTAAAGCAATATTATATACAGAAAAAACAATTGAGCTTCAAGAAAATGGTGTAATCGTTGTTCAAACTAGTCCAAGAATGACTAAAAGCGGTTTAAAAGAAGTATTTAAAGAATATTTTGGTGTTACTCCATCAAAAGTTAATTCTTTAAGACAAGATGGTAAAGTAAAAAGATTTAAAGGAAAATTAGGTAAAAGACCTGATTTCAAAAAATTCTATGTAACATTACCAGAGGGCGCAGCTATTGCGAACCTATCAGCTTAAGGAGTAGAAAATGGCAATTAAAAAATTTAGACCAATAACTCCTGCAAGAAGATTCATGTCTGTTATGGATAGTTCTGATATTACTTCTAAACCAACAGTTAAATCTTTACTTGTAAGAGTAAAAGCAGCAGCTGGTAGAAATAATAACGGTAGAATTACATCTAGACACAAAGAAGCAGGTGCTAAAAAATTATATAGAATTATTGATTTCAAAAGAAATAAATTCGGTGTTGAGGGTACAGTATCTACTATAGAATACGATCCATACAGAAACTGTAGAATTTGTTTAGTTACATATTTGGATGGGGATAAAAGATATATTATTCAACCTTCTGGATTAAAAGTTGGTGATAAAGTTCAAGCTTCTGAATCAGGTCTTGATATTTTACCAGGTAATGCAATGAATTTAATTAATATTCCTGTTGGAACAATGGTTCATAATATCGAAATGAAACCAGGAAAAGGTGGTCAAATCGCTAGATCTGCTGGTGGATATGCTCAAATTATGGGTAGAGAAGATAAATATGTAATCATGAGATTACCATCTGGTGAAATGAGAAAAATTCTTGGTGTTTGTATGGCTACAATTGGTGTAGTTGGAAATGAAGATTTCACAAATATGGTTGTTGGTAAAGCTGGTAGAAGTAGATACCTTGGTATTAGACCTCAAACTAGAGGATCTGCAATGAACCCTATTGATCACCCACACGGTGGAGGGGAAGGTAAAACTAACTCTGGTAGACATCCTGTTACTCCATGGGGTATGCCAACTAAAGGTTATAAAACTAGAAAGAAAAAAGCTAGTGACAAACTAATCATTTCAAAAAGAAAGAAGTAAGGGTTTAAGATGGCAAGATCGATAAAAAAAGGTCCATTCGTAGACGCACACCTAATGAAAAAAGTTATTAGTGCAAATAGTGCTAATGATAAAAAACCAATCAAAACTTGGTCAAGAAGATCAACTGTATTACCAGATATGATTGGATTAACTTTCAATGTGCACAATGGAAGAAATTTCGTTCCTGTAAATATTACAGAGAACCACGTTGGATATAAATTAGGTGAATTTGCACCAACTAGAACATTTAAGGGCCATAAAGGTTCTGTTCAAAGAAAGGCATAAGAATGGCTAAAGCAATATTAAAATTTATTAGACTTTCTCCAATCAAAGCAAGATTAATTGCAAGAGAAGTTCAAGGAATGAATGCAGAGTATGCAATTGCATCTTTACAATTTACTCCAAATAAAGCTGCTGGAATTATTTCTAAAGTTATAGCATCTGCTGTTGCAAATGCAGGTTTAGATCCAGTTGATGCAGTTATCACATCAGCTAGAGTTGATAAAGGTCCAGTTCTTAAGAGATTTACTCCAAGAGCAAGAGGTTCAGCTTCACCAAAGCATAAACCAACTGCACATATTATGATTGAAGTAGCTGCTGCAACTAAAGGAGATAAGTAATGGGTCAAAAAGTTAATCCAATTGGACTAAGATTAGGTATTAATAGAAATTGGGAATCAAGATGGTTTCCTAAATTTGAAACTATGCCAGCAAATGTTGCAGAAGATGACAAAATCAGAAAGTATGTTAAAAAAGAATTATACTATGCTGGAATTGCTCAAACTATTGTTGAAAGAACAGCGAAAAAAGTTAGAGTTACAGTTGTTGCAGCAAGACCTGGTATTATCATTGGTAAAAAAGGTGCAGATGTTGAAAAACTAAAAAATGCACTTTCAAAATTAGTTGGTAAAGAAATTGCTGTTAACATCAAAGAAGAAAGAAAACCACAAATTTCTGCTCAATTATCTGCTGAGAACGTTGCTCAACAATTAGAAAGAAGAGTTGCATTCAGAAGAGCTATGAAAAGAGTTATGCAAAATGCATTAAAAGGTGGAGCAAAAGGTATTAAAGTATCTGTTTCTGGAAGACTTGGTGGAGCTGAAATGGCAAGAACTGAGTGGTATTTAGAAGGTAGAGTTCCATTACATACTTTAAGAGCAAGAATCGATTATGGTTTTGCTGAAGCTCATACAACTTATGGTTGTATTGGTATTAAAGTTTGGATTTTCAAAGGTGAAGTATTAGCTAAAGGTATTCCAACTGAAAAAGCTGAAGAATCAACTTCTAAACCTAAAAGAAGACCAACTAAGAAAAGAGGTAAATAATTATGTTAATGCCTAAAAGAACTAAGTTCAGAAAAATGATGAAAGGCCGAAATAGAGGTATGGCTCATAGAGGAAACTCTTTAGCATACGGAGATATCGGTATCAAAGCAGTTGAACACGGTAGAATCGATTCAAGACAAATTGAAGCGTCAAGAATTGCAATGACAAGAAAAGTAAAAAGACAAGCAAAAGTTTGGATTATGGTATTCCCTGATAAACCACTTACTGCTAAACCATTAGAAACAAGAATGGGTAAAGGTAAAGGTTCTGTTGATAAATGGGTTATGAACATTAAGCCTGGAAGAATTTGTTTTGAAATGGCTGGAGTATCTGAAGAATTAGCGAGAGAAGCTTTAACTTTAGCAATGCATAAGCTACCATTTAAAACTAAAATTGTAACAAGAGATAGCGAAAATGAACTATACTGATTTAAAAGACAAAAACTTGAATGAACTTCAAGTATTATTAAAAGAGAAAAAGGTGCTTCTTTTTGAATTAAAAGCTAAGCTAAAAACAATGCAGTTAACAAATACTTCTGAATTAAGAGTTGCTAAAAAAGACATCGCTAAAATTCAAACAGCTATAACTGCTGCAAAAGCTAACTAAGGATCTAAGTATGACACATAAAAGAGAGATTCAAGGTGTAGTGGTAAAAAAATCAGGTGATAAAACTGCTTCTATTTTAGTTACAAGATCAGTTTTACATCCAAAATATCACAAAACTGTAAAGAGATTTAAAAAATATTTAGTTCACGATGAAAAAAATGAATTAAATGTTGGTGATAGTGTTATCGCTGTTGAGTGTAGACCATTGTCAAAGACTAAATCTTTTAGATTAAAGACGATAGTAGCTACAGGAGTTAAATAATGATTCAAAGTTTTACAAGATTAAACGTAGCTGACAACACAGGTGCTAAAGAGATTATGTGTATCAAAGTTTTAGGTGGGTCTAAAAGAAGATATGCAACTGTTGGTGATGTTATTGTTGCTTCAGTTAAAAAAGCTTTACCAACTGGAAAAATTAAAAAAGGTCAAGTTGTAAAAGCTGTTGTTGTTAGAACTCATAAAGAAGTTCATAGAGAAAATGGTTCATTAATTAGATTTGATGATAATGCAGCGGTTATTCTAGATGCAAAAAGAGAGCCAGTTGGAACAAGAATCTTTGGACCAGTTGCTAGGGAAGTAAGATATTCAGGTTTCATGAAAATCGTTTCACTTGCACCGGAGGTATTATAATATGGCAATTAAATTAAAAATCAAAAAAGGTGATACTGTAAAAATCATCGCTGGTGATGATAAAGGTAAAACTGGTGAAGTTTTAGCTGTATTACCAAAAGAAAGAAAAGTAATTGTAAAAGATTGCAAAGTTGCTAAAAAAACAGTTAAACCTGATCAAGAAAAAAATCCAGAAGGTGGATTTGTAAACAAAGAAATGCCAATTGACATTTCAAATGTAGCAAAAGTAGAGGGTAACTAATATGGCATCAAGATTATTTGAAAAATATAAATCAGAAATCAAACCAGCATTAGAAGCTGAATTTCCAAAAAACAAATGTTTAACAGCTAAATTAGAAAAAGTTGTTATCTCTGTTGGTGCTGGTGAAGCAATGAAAGATTCTAAATTAATTCAAAATATTGAAGATACAATCTCTTTAATTGCTGGTCAAAGAGCAGTTAAAGTAATTGCTAAAAAATCAGTAGCTGGATTTAAAGTTAGAGAAGGTATGCCAGTTGGTGTTAAAGTTACTTTAAGAGGTGAACAAATGTATCATTTCTTAGATAAATTATGTAACGTTGCATTACCAAGAGTAAAAGACTTTAGAGGTCTTAACAAAAATGGTTTTGATGGTAGAGGGAATTTCAATTTTGGTTTAGACGAGCAATTAATGTTCCCAGAAGTTGTATATGATAATATTATCAAAACACACGGTATGAATATTTCAATTTCTACAAGTTCTTCTAATGATGCTGAAGCATTCAGATTATTAGAATTAGTAGGAATTCCATTTACAAAAGGAAGAGCGTAATGGCAAAAAAATCTATGATCGCTAAACAACAAAGAACACCTAAGTTTGCTGTAAGAGCATACACAAGATGTTCTGTTTGTGGAAGACCTCACTCTGTTTATAGAGATTTTGGTTTATGTAGAGTTTGTTTAAGAAAAATGGCTAACGAAGGTTTATTACCTGGTGTTAGAAAAGCTAGTTGGTAGGAGAAAAAAGCTATGATGAATGATATAATCGCAGATGCTTTAACTAGAATTAGAAATGCTGCAATGAGAAAATTAGAAGTTGCAACATTATTACACTCAAATACAGTAGTAGGTGTTTTAAACGTTTTATTACAAAAAGAGTATATTACTGGATTCAAAGTTATTGATGGACAAAACAACAAAAAAACAATTCAAGTTGAATTGAAATATGATGATAATGAGAAATCAGTAATTAATGAAATTACAAGAGTTTCTAAACCAGGAAGAAGAGTTTACAAAAACGCTTCTGAAATTAAAAACTTTAAAAATGGGTACGGTACTATTATCGTTTCAACTAACAAAGGTGTAATTGCTAATGATGAAGCATATGCAGCTAATGTTGGTGGTGAAGTACTTTGTACTGTATGGTAGGAGAGTGTAATGTCAAGAATTGGTAAAAAACCTATCGCAATTCCTTCAGGAATTGAAGTTACAGTAAGTGGTACAGTAATTAGTGTAAAAAAAGGAAACAATGTTTCTACAGTTGAAACTCATGGAAGAGTTGGTATTGAAATTGCTAACTCTCAAGTTGTATTAACTAGAAATGGTGAATCAAAAGAGTCTTCAGCATTTTGGGGAACTTATAGAGCTTTAACAGCTAATGCTATCAATGGTCTTAATGTAGGATTTACAAAATCTTTAGAAATCAATGGAGTTGGTTATAGAGCTGCTGTAAAAGGTAATGTATTAGAATTATTATTAGGTTATTCTCACCCAATTAACTATGAAATCCCAAAAGGATTAGAAGTTACTGTTGAAAAAAACATTATTAATGTAAAAGGTGCTGACAAACAACAAGTTGGTCAAGCTGCTGCAATTATTAGAGGCTTTAGAAAACCAGAACCGTATAAAGGTAAAGGTGTTAAATATACTGATGAGAAAATCATCAGAAAAGCCGGAAAAACTTCTAAGAAGTAAGGTGTAACTATGAGTAGAGAAAAAGATTTAGCTAAAAAAAATGCTTTAAGAATCAAAAGAAAAAAAAGAGTTAGAAGTTCAATCTTTGGTACAGCTGAAAAGCCAAGAGTATCAATTTTTAAATCTAACAAATACGTTAGTGCACAAGCTATCAATGATGTTGAAGGTGTAACTTTAGCAGCAGTTAGCTCAAAAGCTATGGGTTTAAATGTGAATAAAGAAAATGCAATTAAAGTTGCAGCACAACTTGCTGAAAATTTAAAAGCAGCTGGAATCGAAGCAGTAGTTTACGATAGAAATGGTTATCTTTATCATGGTGTTGTAGCAGCATTTGCTGACGCATTAAGAGAAAACGGTATCAAATTATAAGGGTTAATGATGGCAGTAAATAGAGAAGACTTTCAAGAAGCAATCGTTAAAATCGGAAGAGTAACAAAAGTTGTAAAAGGTGGTAGAAGATTCAGATTTACAGCTTTAGTTGTTGTTGGTGATAAAAACGGTACAGTAGGATTTGGAACTGGTAAAGCTAAAGAGGTTCCTGATGCAATTAAAAAAGCATTAGATGATGCATTCAAAAGCTTAGTTACTGTTTCTATTAAAGGAACTACAATAGCACATGATATTGAACATAAATATAATGCAAGTAAAATATTATTAAAACCAGCATCTGAGGGTACTGGACTAATCGCTGGGGGAGCTGCAAGACCTGTTCTTGAGCTTTCAGGGGTTAAAGATATTATTGCTAAATCTTTAGGTTCAAATAATCCAAACAACCTTGTACAAGCTACTGTTGAAGCATTAGCTAAGATAAAAGGATAAGAATATGGCATTAGAAAATTTACAACCAGCAGCTGGTAGTACAAAAAATGTAAAAAGAATTGGTAGAGGTCAAGGTAGTGGTACAGGTAAAACTGCTGGAAAAGGTAACAAAGGTCAAAAAGCAAGATCTGGTTACAAAATGAAAAGAGGATTTGAAGGTGGTCAACAACCACTTTATAAAAGACTTCCAAAAGTTGGTTTCTTTTCAAGAGTAGTTAAACCTTATTCTATCAATGTTGATAAAGTATCTCAAATTGCAAAACTTGATGAAATTACATTAGATTCTATTAAATCAGTGTATAAATTATCAAAATCAGTTGAAAAAGTTAAATTAATTGGTTCAACTGCAAAAGATTTAGTAGCTAAGATTAAAGACGAAAACGTTACAACTACTGGAAAATAGCCATGAGTAAAGATCTAATAAATAAGATTCTTATTACATTAGGCTTTATTTTCCTTTACAGGTTATTGGCATACGTGCCAGTACCTGGAGTTAATATAGACGTAGTTAAAGAATTTTTCGACTCAAATGCAAATAATGCATTAGGTCTTGTTAATATGTTTAGTGGTAATGCAGTTGAAAGACTAAGTATTATTTCACTAGGAATTATGCCTTACATTACTGCTTCTATTATTATGGAACTTCTAGCAGCAACTTTCCCAGCACTTGGTAAAATGAAAAAAGAAAGAGATGGTATGCAAAAATACATGCAAATCATCAGATATACAACTATTGTTATTACATTAATACAATCAATTGGTGTTTCAGTTGGTCTTAATTCATTAACTGGTCAAAGTGGACAAGGTGCAATCTCAATTGATATGAATACATTTATTGCAGTTTCTGCAATTTCAATGTTAACTGGTACTATGCTTTTAATGTGGATTGGTGAACAAATCACACAAAAAGGTATTGGTAATGGTATTTCATTGATTATTTTTGCAGGTATCGTTTCAGCAATTCCAAGTGCAATTGGTGGAACTATTGAGTTAGTAAATAATGGTCAAATGAATTTCCTAACAGTTATTGGAATTTTAATTGTAATTCTTGCAACAGTTGGTGCAATTATATATGTTGAGTTAGGTGAGAGAAGAGTTCCTGTATCATATTCTAGAAAAGTTATGATGCAAAATCAGAAAAAAAGAGTTATGAATTATATTCCAATTAAAGTTAATTTAAGTGGAGTAATTCCAGCAATTTTTGCAAGTGCTATTTTAATGTTTCCTGCAACTGTGTTACAAGGAAGTCAAAATAAATATTTAGTTGCAATAGCTGATTATTTAAGTCCTAGTTCATATACTTTTAATTTATTTATGTTTTTATTTGTAGTTTTCTTTGCATTTTTTTATGCATCAATTACTTTTAATGCAAAAGATATTTCAGAAAATTTAAAAAAACAAGGTGGATTTATCCCAGGTGTTAGACCAGGAGCAAGTACAGCTGAATTTTTAAATGAAGTAGCAAGTAGATTGACTTTTTGGGGTGCAATTTATATGGGATTAATATCAACTTTACCTTGGCTTATTGTAAAAGCTATGGGGGTACCTTTCTATTTTGGAGGAGTTGCAGTATTAATCGTTGTTCAGGTTGCAATTGATACAATGAGAAAAATCGAAGCTCAACAATATATGAATAAATATCAAACATTAAGTGCGGTTGGACTGTAAAATGGCAATTCCATTAAGAAAACCAAATGAAATAGAAAAACTTCGTGTTGCAAATATTGCAGTTGCAAAAACTTTAAATTTCTTAAGAGAAAATGTAAAAGCTGGTATGACTTTAAAAGAAGTTGATGCTATGGGGGAAAAGTTCATGAGAAATCTAGGAGCTAGACCTTCATTTAAAGGTTTATACGGTTTCCCAAATGCAATTTGTACTTCGTTAAATGAAGTTATAATACACGGAATTCCTAGTGATGTTATTCTTAAAGAAGGTGATATTCTTGGTCTTGACATTGGTACTGAAATTGAGGGATGGTATGGTGATTCCGCAATAACAATGCCAATAGGAAAAATTTCAAAAGAAGATGAAGATTTGATTGCTTGTGCAAAAGATTCTTTGTATTATGCTATCGAACAAGTGCAAGAAGGTCTTAGATTTAAAGAGTTATCTAAATTAATCGAAGATTTTATTGTTGCAAGAGGTTATCAACCGCTTGTGAGATTTTGTGGGCATGGAATTGGTAAAAGACCACATGAAGAACCAGAGATTCCTAATTATTTAGAAAATGGAAATACAAAATCTGGACCAAAGATCAAAAATGGAATGGTATTTTGTATAGAACCAATGATTTGTTGTAAAGATAGAAATCCTGTTATTCTAAAAAATGGTTGGGATGTTGTCTCAGCTGATGGACTAAGAGGTAGTCATTATGAACATACAGTTGCTGTTATTAATGGTAAAGCAGTTATTTTAAGTAATTCGGAAGATTAAGGGGAAAATGTGGCAAAAGATGATGTAATTGTAATTGATGGTAAAGTAATTGAAGCTCTACCAAATGCTATGTTTAGAGTTGAATTAGATAATGGACATGTAGTTTTATGTCATATCTCAGGAAAAATGAGAATGCACTATATCAAAATATTACCTAATGATACTGTAAAAGTAGAAATCACACCTTATTCACTAGATAAAGGTAGAATCACTCATAGATATAAATAAATATCTATAACAATATTAAATAAGGAAAGATTTTCCTTATTTATGTCTAATATAAAATTCTTATTAAAATTTATTTTAAATACAAAAAACTATGAAGCCAAAATAAATAATACTTCGCACACTTTAAAAAAGTTATATTATTATGTTAGCTCCATAACTTTTCATACTAAACTATTCTATTCTTTGTAATGTCAATCTCTTTTTCAATAATTTCTTTTTGTTCCATCAATAATTCTAAATGCTTTTTTAGAATTTCTCTATTTTTATAAGATTCCATAATAAATTCAAATAATTTTGGTCTATTTCTTTTCCAATTGTGTAAAGTTGTCTTATTTACTTCTAAATCAAATTCTAGTTTTCTTAAACTAGGCATACTCATTTTTATTCCTATTATTAAAACATTTATTATTTTATAAAATATTGGAACAAAAGTCAAGTAAAATTATATTTTCGTTTCATATATCGGAACAAATAATTGTTCAAGAAGTTTTTTTGTACAATTCCATATGACAAAATTAGTTAAAAATCAATTATTAAAGTATTTATACAATTTAAAATCATTTGGCTTTGAGTATCACGAACCTTTAGATTTTTTTTCAACAGAATTAAAAAATATTAAATTGCCCAATAATTTAATAGAATTAAAAAATAGTGTTGATCACTGTTATTTATGTGAACTTTCAAAATGTCGTAAAAATGTTCTTTTTGGTTATGGTAATTTTAATTCAAAAGTTATGTTCATAAGTGATGAACCAACTAAAACAGAAGATGAGTTAGCTTCTTATTATGTTGGAAAAACTGGTGAACTTTTGGCTAAAATGATAGAAAATGTATTAAATATTAAAAAAGAAGAGATTTATATAACAACTTTGGTAAAATGCAAAAGTTTAAATGGTGCTACAAACTCTAATATGGATGTTTGTAATGATTATTTGTTAAAACAAATAGAGCTTATTAAACCTAAATTAATAGTGGCTTTAGGTGAAAAAACATACACTTATTTGTTCAAAAATAGTGATAATTTTTCACAAATAAGAGGTAAAGAGCTTAGTTTTAATGGAATTAGTTTACTTCCAACATTTTCACCAACTTTTTTGTTGAGAAATCCATCTTTTAAAAAAGATGCATACTATGATATGTTAAAAATAAAAAATTTTATGGAGGCTTTAAATTGAAACAAATATTAGCATTAATTTTATTTGTATTCGTTTTCTTTGGGTGTACACAAAAACAAGTTGTAGAGTTGAAATTACCAAATAAAAACAAAATAGAAAAACAAGTTCAAAAAGAAAAAAAAGTTGAAGAAGATTCAGTTACAGTTGTGGAAGAATTTACTCCTATTGATATAAAAGAAAGTGATATTAAAGAAGAAACTATTCCAAATGGCAGTATGAATACAATAGATGAAGAAAATATAAATATTCAAATCGATGAAACAAAAGCAAAAATCAAAATTGCATTTATTTATCCCTCATCTTTAGTTTCAAAATATGCAAAAAATTCTATGAACACTATTTCAGGTTATTTATCTTATAAAAAAGCTGATTATAATTTAGTAGTAATAGATTGTGAAAATGAAAGTTACGATAAAATTAGTTCTGCCTTCTCAAAAATTGAAGAAGAAGGCATTACTAAGGTTATCGCATTATTTACTCCTAATGCAATAAATACTCTAAACAAAGTTGTTTCAAATGATTTAAAAGTGTATCTTCCTTTAATTGAAAAAAAAGATTCTTTAGAAAATAATGATAATTTAATTTTTGGTTCTATTTCGTATGATGAGCAACTTAAAAAATTAAGTTATTATTCAACTGGAAATAATGCGATGTTTTATCAAGACACATATTTAGGTTCTAAACTAAAAAGAAGTTACGATAATGTTGTTACTAATACAACAGTTAGAAAAGAGATAAAAAAAAATGAAACAAATTTTAAAAATATAGTAAATGATTATAGGTTAAAAAATTCATCACTTTTTTTAAATACTGACTTAGTAAAAACATCTTTAATTTTATCTCAATTAAGAGCTTATGATGTTTATCCTAAGATTATTTTTTCAACTCAATTAAATTATGATCCTATGCTTATGATATTAACACAAGATAAAGATAGAGAAAAGCTTGTAATTGCAAATTCAATTGATAGTGTTGATGCAAAACTTAAAGATGAAATAACAACTTTTGGAGGAAATATAACTTATGAATGGGTTGACTATTCAACTTTAGTTGGAATTAATTATTTGTATAATGATAGTAATTCATCTTCAATCCCAACACAAATAGTAGACAATGAAGTTATTTACACTCCTAGATTATTTAAAAGTACTGAAGTAGGCTTTTTAGAAATTAAGTAAAAATTAGATAAAATCGCGAATATTTATAGAAATGGAGTTAGACTTGAGAACACATTATTGTACAGATGTAACTGAAAATATTATAGGAGAAACTGTAACTGTTGCTGGTTGGGTAAACAGTAGACGTGACCATGGTGGAATTATATTTATTGATTTAAGAGATAAAAGTGGATTAGTTCAACTTGTAGCAGACCCACAAGATTGTAAAGATGCTTTGGCTGTTGCTGAAAATGTAAGAGATGAATATGTATTAATTGCAACAGGAAAAGTAAGAGCAAGAGGTGAGGGATTAGAAAATCCAAATTTAGTTACTGGAAAAATTGAAATCATTTTAGAAAAGTTAGTAATTGAAAATAAATCAAAACCTATGCCATTTGATATTAATGATGAAAAAGTAAATGATGAGATCAAATTAAGAAATAGATTTTTAGAATTAAGAAGTAGAAAATCATTTGAAATTTTCCAATTAAGATCTAAAGCAACTATTCAAGTAAGAAATACACTTGATGAATTAGGATTCTTAGATGTTGAAACACCAATTCTTACTAAATCGACTCCAGAAGGTGCAAGAGATTATTTAGTTCCTTCACGAGTTCATCCAGGTGAATTTTATGCACTTCCTCAATCTCCTCAATTATTTAAACAATTATTAATGGTTGCAGGTTTTGATAAATATTTCCAAATTGCAAAGTGTTTTAGAGATGAAGATTTAAGAGCTGATAGACAACCTGAATTTACTCAAATCGACGTTGAAATGTCTTTTTGTACACAAGAAGATGTTATCGCAGTTGCTGAAAGATTAATTTACGATGTATTCACAAAATGTGGTAAAAATGTTCCTTCAACTTTTAGAAGAATGAAATATTCTGAAGCTATGGAAAAATATGGTTCTGATAAACCTGATTTAAGAATTGACATGCCACTTGTTGATGTTATTGATATTTTTGCAAACTCAACAAATGAAATTTTTGCTGATATTGCAAAAGATAAAAAGAATAATAGAATCAAAGCTTTAAAATGTAAAAACGGGGATAATATTTTCTCAAAAAGACAAATGAAAGGTTTTGAAGATTACGTAAGAAAATTTGGAGCTAAAGGTTTAGGTTACTTCCAAATGAAAGAAGATGGATTAAAAGGTCCATTAACTAAATTCTTTAGTGATGCTGATTTAGAAGAAATTGTAAAAGTAACTGAACTTGAAGTTGGTGATGTTGTATTCTTTGGAGCTGGAGCTAAAAAAGTAGTTTGGGATTATATGGGAAGATTTAGATTATTCCTAGCTCAAGAGATGAATATAGTTCCTGAAGATGCTTATGAATTTTTATGGGTTGTAGACTTCCCTATGTTTGAAGTTGAAGATGGAAGAACAAAAGCTTTACACCATCCATTTACAATGCCAAATGTTGAAAAATATGATTTAGATAATATCGAAGATTTAGAAGAAATTGAATCAATTGCTTATGATATTGTTTTAAATGGAACAGAACTTGGTGGAGGAAGTATAAGAATCCACAAAGAAGAAATTCAATCAAAAGTATTCAAATTAATGGGAATAAGTGATGAAGAAGCTAAAGATAAATTTGGATTCTTACTTGATGCTTTAGCTTATGGTGCACCAAGCCATGGTGGATTTGCAATGGGTCTTGATAGAATGATTATGCTTTTAGCTGGAACTGATTCAATCAGAGATGTAATTGCATTCCCTAAAACTCAAAAAGCTCAATGTTTATTAACTCAAGCTCCATCAACTGTTGATGAAGAACAATTGAAAGAACTAAATATTAGATTAAGAAAAACAGTAGCTGATATTTAATTTTTTTGGAAAGAAGAGTATGAAAAAATTTTTATTTATTTTATTCTTCTTTCCAGTTTTTTTATTCTCAAAATACCAAGTTATTACTTATTTCCCTTTAGAATCTTATTTAGTTAGAAAAATAGCACATGAAGAGGTAAAAATAAGAGAAATTTCCAATAGATATATTTCTGAATATCAAGAATTACCTTATTCTGAGATTTCAAAACTTTCAAATGCAAAAGCTTATTTTCATTTTTCTTTAGATGTAGAAAATAAATATGCAAAAATATTAAAAGAAAAAAATCCAGAAATAATTCTTGTTGATCTTTCTTCTAATATTTTTAAAATTGATGATAATCCTTATATTTGGACAGATCCTTTACTTTTACGTGAAGTAGCAAAAAATATATATGAAACATTAGTAATCATAAACAAAGATAAAAAAGACTTTTATAAAAAAAATTATGAAATTTTTTTAAATGAAATTGATGATACATTTTTAAGAATCAAACAAAAATTTAGAAGTAGTGAAACAAATGTGATTTATGTTTTTGATGACTATTGGGAATATTTTACAAGAAGATTTAGAATTAAAGCTATTAGACGAGAAAAAAGATATATAAGTATACAAGATGTACCAGAATTAATTAAATTTACTCAAAAAAAAGATGTAAAAAAAATATTATTTCTTGATAATTATGATTACAATCTTGCCCTTTCTCTTGGTACAAATTTAAATATTCAAATTGTCCAAGAAGATATATTTAATTCAAACTGGCAAATAAATTTATTAGAACTGACAGATAAACTTTCAAAATAAGCAAAAAAAATTATTTTTCATAATATGTTATTTTATATACAGCTGTATATTTAAAAAAAATTTTAATTGCAATATAATCTTATTATAGAAAAAAATAGGAAATAACAGATGTCAAATAATAATATTATTAATTACAAAGGAATTAATATAAAAGCTGATTTGTATCCAATAATAAAACATATAGAAGATGTTGATAAATACAAAGATGAATTAGGAAGATTGAGCTCTTCTTGGGATATGTTAGCCCTGTTAGGACAATTAGGTGATATAAATATTGATATAGGTAAAACAAAAGAAAATTTTTTAAATTTAACTTCAACTTTATTAAATCATTTAAGTGAACAACAAGTAAAAAGAGTTGCACAAGAAATGAAATTTAAGGCACAAGTTGCAATAGATGTACTTATTAGAAATCTTTTTGAAAGAACAGCAGATATTGGATTTTTAGCAACTGATGATGATATAAGAATATTTATTCAAAATTATGTTTCAAAATATAATGATGAAAGTTTAGTTTTAAGACAAAATATACAAAAAAGATTTAAAGAATATGTATCAAAATATTCAGTATATTTTGATATTGTTTTATTAGATACTCATGGAAAAATAGTTGTAAGATTAAATGATGATATTAAAGTAGAAAAAGTTGATACTTCATTTGTTCAAAAAGTTTTAAATTCAAATGATGATTATGTTGAAACATATAAATATCATGATTTTATTCCTCAATATAAAAAGTCTTTAGTTTATTCATACAAAGTTACAAAATCAAATGATTCAAATTCAGAAAATTTAGGAGTATTAGCACTTTGTTTTAAATTTTCAGATGAAATGAATGGAATTTTCAATAATTTAATTGATGAAAAAAACAAAGAGTGTTTAGTAATATTAGATGAAGATGGATATGTAATAGCAAGTAGCGATAAAGAACATATTGGTTTAGGCGCAAAACTTCCAATTATTTTAAATGAAAACTATAAAATCATCTCTTATGCAGGACGTGATTATATAGCAAAAACATGTGAAACAAATGGTTATCAAGGTTTTTATGGTTTAAAATGGTACGGACATATTATGATTCCACTTGAATATGCTTTTTTAAGTGATGAATTAAATTCTATAAAAGTTGATAATAAAATCATAAATGCAATGATGGAAAATGAACAACATTTTTCAAAAGAGTTAAAAGAAGTTTTTAATAAAAGTAGAACTATTCAAGATAATTTGACAAGAGTTATCTGGAATGGAAATATTGTTCAAAGTAAATTAAATTCTGTAAATAGAGAATTTTCAAAATCTTTATTAAATGAGATAGGAATTACTGGAAATAAAGCAAACTCTTCATTGGAAAATTTAAATCAAACAATCATATCTGCAATATTAAAAGATAGTGAATTTTTATCATCTTTAGCAATTGATATAATGGATAGAAATTTATATGAAAGAGCTAATGATTGTAGATGGTGGGCATTAAACTCATATTTTAGAGAAACATTTGATAATTATTCAATTTTACATAATAAAAAAAGTGAAATTACATCAATTCTAAAATATATAAATGAACTATATACAGTTTATACAAATCTTATTATTTTTGACAAATCAGGAAAAATAATAGGTGTTTCAAATGAAAAAGAAGACCATTTAGTAGGAAAAATTTTAACTCAAGAATGGGTAGAAAAAACTTTAAATTTGAAAGATACATCAAAATATACAGTATCAAAATTTGAAAAAACAAATCTCTATAACAATGAATCAACATACATTTATAGCAGTGCAATTAGATCTTTAAAAGATGAAAAACAAATTACAGGTGGAATTGCTGTTGTTTTTGATTCTACTCCACAGTTTTATTCTATGTTAGAAGAGACAATGCCTAAAGATGCAAATGGAGAAAAAGTTTCTGGTGTATTTGCTATATTTACAGATAAAAATAAACAGATAATTTCTTCAACAAATGATGATTTAGAAGTTGATTCTTATTTAAATATTGATGATATGTTTTTTACTTTAAAAAATGCACAAAATATGAGTAAAATTATTGAATTTAATGGCTCATATTATGCTGTAGGTGCAAAATGTTCAACAGGATATAGGGAGTATAAAAGTAGAGTTGATGATTATAAAAATGATGTAATATGTTTTGTTTTTGTTTATATTGGAAGTATAAATTGTTATACATTTCTTGAAAATACAAAATCTAAATTTTTATCTTCAGTAAAAACAAAATTTACTCCTTCAAGTATGGAGTTAGCAACTTTTTATTTAGGAAAAAAATTTTTAGCTGTAAATGCAAAAAATGTAATAGAATCAATTGGAATTGAAGAGTTACAAGAATCAATAGATATGGACAAAAAGAACCATTTTAAAGGTATGGTTTTATATAAAGATAAATTAGTTTCAGTTTTAGATATAAGAGATTTTGTAAATGAAGAAATTACAAATGAAAAACTAACAAATATAATTTTAGTTGAATATGATAAAGATAATATTCAACATTGTGTTGGAATTATGGTTTCTTCTTTAGAAACAGTTTGTGTTGTTGAAGAAAAAACTATTCAACATATTCAAAATCATTTCTTAGGAGCAGGAACTTTAATAGAAAGTTTAGTTGAGATTAAAGAGTTAGAAGATTCAAAAATAGCAATGATGTTAGATATTAAAAAACTTGATACAAATTTAACAAAAAGAGTTTAATTTTTTATAGTAGGGGTTAAAATATATTCAGGCACAATACGAAAAAACTAATATATTTTATAAAGAAGAAAAATGAATAATTCAGAAAAATTAAATAAATTTTTACCTACTACAAAAAAAGAGATGAATGAACGTGGTTGGGATGAACTTGATGTCATCTTAATCACAGGTGATGCCTATATAGATTCTCCATTTATGGGAATTGCAGTTGTTGGAAGACTGCTTGAAGATATAGGACTTCGTGTTGGAATTATAGGTCAGCCTGATGTAAATAGTGATGTTGATATTAAAAGATTAGGCGAGCCAAAACTGTTTTGGGGAGTTAGTGGTGGAAGCATCGATTCAATGGTTTCAAACTATACTGCAACTAAAAAATTTAGAAATGATGATGACTATACTCCTGGTGGAAAAAACAATAAAAGACCAGATAGAGCTACTTTAGTATATACAAATCTAATCAGAAGATATTTTAAAAATACTGTTCCTATTGTTCTTGGTGGAATTGAAGCAAGTCTTAGAAGACTTACTCATTATGACTACTGGACAAATAAACTTAGAAAACCAATATTATTTGATACAAAAGCTGATTATATGGTTTATGGTATGGCTGAACAAGCAATAATGGATTTAGGTAATTATTTAAAAGAAGGGAAAGACCCAAGAACTATAAAAGGACTTTGTTATATCTCAAAAGAACCAGTAAATGATTATCTACAAATTCCATCACATCAAGAGTGTTTAGATTTTAAAGAAAAATATATTGACCTTTTTAAAACTTTTTATGACAATAATGACCCAGTTTATTCAAAAGGTTTATGCCAAGAGATTGATGGACGATATTTAATCCAAAATCCACCAAGCAGGCATTTGGAAGAAGAAGAGATGGATCATATTGCATCTTTTCCATATCAAAGAGATTTACATCCATATCATGCAAAAGAGGGAAAAGTAAAATGTCTTGAAACTATTAAGTTTTCTATTATGACTCACCATGGATGTTGGGGAGAGTGTAACTTCTGTGCAATTGCTGCTCATCAAGGAAGAACTATACGAACTAGAAGCGAAAAAAATATTTTAGCTGAAGCAAAACACTTTACAACAATGAAAGATTTTAAAGGAATTATTTCAGATGTTGGAGGACCAACTGCTAATATGTATGGATATGAGTGTAAGAAAAAAATAAATCTTGGAACTTGTGTTGATAATAAAAGATGTGTAGATGCTCACAGACTTTGTCGAACGATGAAAGTTGACCATAGTAGAAACATACAACTACTAAAAGATATTAGAGCTGTTCCTGGAATTAAAAAAGCATTTGTGGCTTCAGGCGTTCGATATGATTTAATCACAGCTGATAAAAAGCATGGAAAAGAGTATTTAAAAGAGATGATAGACCATCATATTTCAGGGCAAATGAAAGTAGCACCAGAACATACAAATGATGAGGTTTTACATCATATGGGAAAACCTGGAAAACAAACGTTAATTGATTTTAAAAAGATGTATGATGATTTAAATAAAGAATCTGGTAAAAAACAGTTTTTAACATATTATTTAATTGCTGCACATCCAGGTTGTGAAGAAAAACATATGCATGAGTTAAAGCAGTTTACAACACATGAATTAAAAATGAATCCAGAACAAGCTCAGGTATTTACTCCAACACCAGGAACTTACTCAGCTGTTATGTATTACACTGAAATGGATCCATTTACTAAGAAAAAAATATTTGTTGAAAAAGACCAAAGAAGAAAAGAGAAACAAAAAGAGATTGTTGTTGCAAAAAATAAATTTGCAACAAACAATAAAAAGCCATTTACTTCTGGAATGCAAGGCTAAGATTTTTAATAATTTTAGATAAAAAAAGGGGCAACTAAAATTAGTTGCCCCTTTTTACTTTTTTAAAAAAGAGTTTACGCTAAAGCGTTGAACATATCTGCTGTAACTTCTGAAACATCTTTTGTTCCATCAAGTTCCATAAATACACCCATTTTTGTATAGAATTCAATTAATGGTGCAGTTTGTGTGTGGTATGCATCAAGTCTACTAATAACAGTTTGGGCATTGTCATCTTTTCTGATGATTAATTCACCACCACAGTAGTCACAATCATTTTCTTTTTTAGATGGATTAAATTCTACATGGAAAGATGCTCCACATTTTGAACATACTCTTCTTCCTGTAATTCTTCCAACGATTAATTCATCAGGAACATTTAATGAGATAACTTTATCTAAAGAGATTCCCATATTTTTCATTAGTTCATTTAAAGCCTCAGCTTGAGCTAAAGTTCTTGGAAAACCATCAAGAATAAAACCATCTTTACAGTCAGACTCAGCTAATCTATCTTTAATAATACCAATAATAGTAGAATCTGGAACTAACTGTCCAGCGTCCATAAATTTTTTTGCTTCCATTCCCATATCAGTTTTATCTGCAATAGCTGCTCTTAAAATATCGCCTGTTGAGATTTGTGGAATGTTATATTTTTCGATTAAAAATTTTGCTTGTGTCCCTTTACCAGCACCAGGTGCTCCAAATAGCATTAAATTCATATTTCATTTCCTTAATTTTTCGTGTATTGTATAAAAAAAGCTTTTAATAATACATAAGCTCTAAATACTACATCAAGAATTTAAATGATTTTTGATACAATTATTCCCTCAAAATTCAACTAAGGTTATAAATGAAAAAATTATTTTTAATTATTGGGGCACCTGGCAGTGGCAAAACTACTGATGCAGAATTAATTGCAGTAAATCACAATAATATAACTCATTATTCAACTGGTGATATGTTTAGAGCAGAAGTATCAAGCGGGTCTCAAAGAGGTCAAATAATTGAAAAATATATAAGTGCAGGAAATATTGTACCAATTGATATAGCTATTGAAACAATTATTGGAGCTATAAAAAAAGCATCAACAGATATTGTGATTATCGATGGATATCCAAGAAGTATAGAACAAATGGTTGAATTAGATAAATATTTAGCAAATGAAGATGAAGTAGAGTTAGTAAACTGTATAGAAGTTGAAGTTAGTGAACAAGTTGCAAGAGATAGAGTTTTAGGACGTGCAAGGGGAACTGATGACAATGTTGAAGTATTTAACAATAGAATGAAAGTTTTTGCTGAACCATTAGAAGAAATTAGAGCATTTTATTCAAAAAAAGATTTATTAAAAGTAATAAATGGGGAAGGAACTATTAAAGAAATTGTAGATGAAATGGAAAAATTTATCCAATCGAGAATTTAATGAGTACTCAAAAAATCAATTTTTATTCAGTAATTATTGGTACTGAATTACTAAATGGACGTCGTAAAGATGCCCATTTTTCTTTCTTAAATGAACAACTTTTAAAAAGAGGTTGGGAACAAAAAGGCTCTTTTGTAATAGAAGATGACCAAAAACTTATGTTTGATATTTTTAATCTTATAAAATCTGATCCAAATTCTGTTATGTTTTGTTTTGGTGGGATTGGAGCAACTCCTGACGATTATACTAGAGTTGTAGCTGCAAAGGCATTTACAAATGGAAAAATGGAATTTCATGAAGAGGCAAAAAATAGAATTATAAATCAATTTAAAGAAGAAGCTTATCCTCACAGAATAAATATGGCATATTTGCCAATAAATGCAAAACTTCTTACAAATGTAGTAAATAATGTAGCTGGATTTTATCTTGAAGATAGATTTTTTTTCACTCCAGGTTTTCCATCTATGAGTCAAGCTATGGTAATGGAAGCATTAGATAAATTATATCCAAAATCAAATATTGAAAAATATAGAAATACAATGACTATAGAAACAAGTGAAAATGATTTGATTGATACTATGAAAAAAATTCCTTCACATCTTGATTTTTCATCATTACCTAAAATAATAGCAGATAAAAGAAAAGTTGTGATTAGTCTTGCTGGATATGATAAAGATGAAGTTGATAAATATTTTCAATATTTTATAGAATTTTGTGAAAAAAATGAAAAAGAGTTTATCTTAGAAGATATAAGTTTATAGTTTATTTAACAGGCTCATTATAATCACCAATTTTCCAACCATCATCTTTTGGATATTTTCCTAGATTATAGTCATTCCAAACTTTTACACAAAGTTTGTTTCCTTTTTGGTACTCATCATTTGCAAAAACATGAGCTCTTCCAAAATTTGGAAAAACTCCCATTCCTGCTGCATACATATATGCAATATAGCAGTTTGCTTCGTACTCTTTTTGTTTTGAAGCTAGTTTGAAGTAGTGTAAAGCTTTTTCATAATCTTTATCTACTATTTCTCCCATCAAAAGAAATCTTCCTATCATCATTTGAGATTTAGCATGACCTTTATTTGATGCATCAACAAAAAAATTATAGGCTTTTATTAAATTATAATATTGAGTTGATTTTGATAGATGAATTTTTCCAAGAACATAAGTCGATTCTAAAAATCCTAAATTTGAAGCTTTTGTGAAATATTCATATGCTTTATTTACATTTTTAGCTATTCCATCACCAGTTAGATAAATAATACCTAATTCATGGATAGCTTTTGGATTATTATCTTTCTCTAACTCTTTATAATAACCCAACGCTTTCATTGTTCCTTGCACTTTATGAATAGTATAAACTTCTTCAAATGTCATTGCATTTGAAAGAGTTACTAAAACAAAAAGTGAAAGAACAAATTTTTTCATACTATTTCTTTTTCTATATTTGGATTTAGTGTTGTTGTGATTTCATAAGTAATTGTATCATGAACTTTTGCTAAAGTATTTACATCATCAAAAATACAAACTTTTTCATCATCTGTATTTAAAGATAAATTATCCATTGATACTCGACCTAAAACTTTATAACCTTTTGGAGTAGTATAAGTTTTTCTTTCATTTAATCTTAAAAAACCATCTCCATAACCAACATCATAATTTGAAACAATCATATCTTCAGTTGCTGAAAATTTACCACCATAACCTACACTTTGACCTTTTTTTAAAGTTCTAGTTGAAATTCTATTTGCCCAAAGTGACATAACAGGTTTTAATTTTGGAAATTTAAATACATCTGCATTATCTATGTATCCATAAGTTGCTATTCCAACTCTTGCAAAATCTTCGTCAAAATCTGCTGTTCTAAAAAGTGCTGCTGAGTTACAAGAATGGAAAGCCGGAATAGGTAAAGAAAGTTGTTCACATATTTTTTTCACATTCTCTTTAATACTAGAAAAAACGGCTTTTTGCCAGAAAAAGTTTGTTGATAATTCATCAGCACCTTTATGATGTGTGAATACTCCTGTAATGTGTATATTTCTTTTAAAAAGCCCTAAAATAGCCTTTTCTAGCTCAGAAGGTTTTATTCCACTTCTATGCATTCCTGTATCAATTTTGATATGGACATTTGAATTTATGGGTAGTCTTTCAATGTCTTCACATGTGTTGAGTGCTATGTGAAAAGTATGTGAATAAGTGTGAAAAGATTTTTCTGCAAGTATTACAATATAATCAAAGAATTTTTCAATTTTAAGTGCATCATCTATTGTTCTAACGACTGCTTTTTTAATTCCATATTCACTTGCAAGTTTTCCTATTTCAATAAGTCCATGTCCATAAGCATTATCTTTTAAAACAACTGCAACCTTTTCAATTGAGCCAGCTTTTTTTGAAATAATATCTAGATTGTAAAATAGATTTTCTTTACTTAATAAGATTTTTGCCAAAATTAATCCTTTGAGGCTATAAAATAATTTAAAATTGTATTTGCATCTTTTTCATTTAATACATTTTTTAATTCTTCTAAAGATGCATTTTTTATTTTTTCAAATTCTCCAAAATATAAAAGAAGCTTTTTGATTTTTGCTTCACCAATTCCTTTGATTTGTAATAAAGAAATTTGTTTATCTTGGGCTCTTTTTTGTTTTTTATGGAATGTTATAGCAAATCTGTGAGCTTCATCCCTTTGTCTTTGAACGAATTGTAATCTTTTATCACTTGTTAATAAGTTAAAACTTTTAAATTCACCATTTTTATTTTTATAATGAATTATATCTTTTGCTGCACCTTTTGCTCTGTGAGCTTTTGCATCAAGTTTTTCTTTTGCAATTGCAATAATATCAAGATTAACTCCAACAGATTGTACTATGTCATATGCCAGTTTCAAAAGAGTTTCTCCACCATCTATTATCCACAAATCAGGTGCCGGATTTTTTTCAAAACTTTCAACTCTTCTTATTAACATTTCTCTCATTTGAGAGTATTCGTCTTTTGATTCAAGATTATAGTGTCTAAAAGCTTTTTTATCAAAAGAGTTTAAAGTTTCATTCCAAACTATCATAGCTCCAACAGTTGCTTGTCCCATCATATGAGAGTTATCGAAACTTTCAATTATATATGGAAGAGTTTGAAGAGTAAATAACTCTTTTAAATCCTCATAAATAGAAGTTTGATTTTTTGATGATTCTAGTCTTAAAAGTTCATCACAGTTATTAAAGGCAATTTGAACAATATCTTTTTTCTTATCTTTTTTAGGATTTATAATTTTTATCTTTTTATTAAATCTTGTATATAAAAATTCTTCAATCTCTTTTGTTTCTTCTAATTCACATCCAACTAAAATCTCTTTTGGTAAAAGAGGAATTTCATTGTCATAATAGTTTATAATAGCTCTTTTATAGGCCTCTTCATAATCAAAATCAAATTCTTGTGTAAAATTATCAATTTTTAAAAAGTCATGACTTGATGAAGTTAATTTTCCATCTCTTAAAAACATTCGTACAATTACTGCTTTTTTATTGTTTGTAGTTATTACGAAGATATCAATATCTTCATTTGTAGCTAAATCAATTCCAGTTTTTATTTGTGATTTTTCAATAGTTTTGATTCTATCTCTTAAAGTCATTGCATCTTCAAATCTAAAATCATTTGAATATTGAAGCATTTTTTCATTTAGTTTAGAAATGAGTTTTGTTTTATTATAGATAAATTCTAAGGCATTTTCTACTATTTTTGCATAATCATCTTTTGAAATCTTATTTTCGCACGGAGCATAACATTTTTGTATTTGATGAAATAGACAAGCTTTTTTACCTTTTACACAAGATTTTTTTTGAACTAATGGAACAATCTCATAAATGCTATCAAGCATATCTTTTGCACCTGTTGAATAAGGTCCAAAATATTTTATATTTTTGCTTTTATGTATTTTTCTTGTGATTTCAAGTCTTGGAAAATCTTCATTGTAATCAATAAAAATATATGGATATGTTTTATCATCACGAAGTAAAATATTATATTTTGGTTTTAATTGCTTGATTAATGAATTTTCTAAAATAAGTGCATCATGTTCATTTGGTACAACAATCCACTCAAGAGCTTCAACTTCGCTAATCATTTTATAAATTCTTGGACTTAGTTTATCTGCTGGTTGTAGTTTTGGCACAAATTTAAAATATGACTTAACTCTATTTTTTAGAACTTTTGCTTTTCCAATATAAAGTAAATGACCATCTTTATCAAAGTATTGATAAACTCCCGAATCATTAGGAAGTTGTTTTAGTTTCTCATGTAAATTCATTTTAGAATAATACCCTAAAGAGTTTTAAATATGTAAAAAAAATTCATGTATATAATATAAACAATTAATATCTCTAATCTTTATAAAATAAGACTAGAATGAAAAGAAGGATAAAAAATGAAAGTTATTGAATTAAACAGAGAAGAGTATCTTATCTCAGTAAAAAAAATTGCTGATTTTAAAAGTTTATCATTTTCAAAAAATGCTCTTGAATGGTGGGATAATTATTATAGTTGGGAAAAATTCCCACCAATTTGTTTAATTAATGATAAAAATAAACATTTATGTTATTTATTTTATTCTATTTCAAAAGATAATGAATATTTAACTATTCATAATTTATTAACACCAAATATACATAGACATAATGGATATGCTTATAAATTATTAAAATATCTTTTTAATCATTTATCAAATCAAGATATTAAAAGATTTAAGATGAATTGTGTGAGTTCGTCTTTAGATTTTTATAATAAACTAGGATTGGAATATTGGGGAATAAATGATTTATCTCAATATTATTGTGATTTTAAAATGCCAAATTTAGATATTAGTGAAATTCCTCAAATAGTAAAAGATTCAAAATTAAGTGAATTAAGTGATGAAAGAGTTTTACAAATATTTGAATCATTAAAAAACAACGGAACAACATTGGATGATAAGATGAAAGAAAAATTTGAAGATTCTAAAGAAAAACTAAAAGGTAAATATCATTTTGATTTACTTCTAAAAAGAGCTATAAAAGTTAAAAATGATATATGACAGTTTTATTTCTTGAATCTTTTTTTGCAATATAAAGCGCTCGATCTGCTCTTAATATAATAGAATCTAAATCTTCATCATCATCTTTTAGTTGGCTAATTCCTAAGCTAATAGTAATTTTTACATCAATTTCATCATTTTTATAACTTGAAGTTTCGACTATATTTCTTAGTTTTTCTGCAAGAATAAATGCGCTATTTTCATTAGTATTATTTAATAAAATAGTAAACTCTTCTCCACCAGTTCTTGCAAGAATATCTGATTTTCTTACACATTTTGACATTTTATTTGCAATAAGTTTTAAAATTTCATCTCCAATATGATGACCATAATTATCATTTATTTGTTTAAAAAAATCAATATCAATACAAATTATTGATAAATCATTTTTTTCTCTTTTTGCTAAATGAAAAGCTTTTATTCCAATATCAAAAAAATGTCGTCGATTTGATAAATTTGTTAAATAATCAATAGTTGAAATTTCTAGTAATTTTTTATTTGCTCTTCTTAACTCTTTTGTTCTTTGATTAACTTTACTTTCAAGAGTTTTATTTAGTTTCATGATATTTAATTCTCTTGTATAAATAGAATGAATTGTAAATGTAATAATTATTATGAATATAATCGAAGTAAAAAATGTAACAAGATAAAGTAAATTGGTTTTTGAATTTATAATCTCTATATTTTCTGTATAATGTTCAGTTGGAATACTAACTCTTATTCCTCCAATTATATCTCCAACTTTATAGTTATTTGTATTATGACACTCCAGACAAGATACTTCAACTTTTAAAGGTGCAACAAAATCATATTTATATTTTCCTATACTTGTATAAAATTCTTCATTACTATTTTTCAAACTCTTTAATGCAAGTTTTTCAAAATCATCAGGAGCATTTATTGGATTCAGAGGGTTCAAACTGGTAATTTTGAAAAAATAATTTTCTTTTTTGTTAGACATTTCTGATATTTGTCTTGTCATCCAAGCAGGATTCATTTTTATAAGTAATTCACCATTTTTAGTATATTCATGATTATCTTGTAAATAAGGATTTGGTTTTATTCCATCATGTGCTTTTATATAAACTGCACCGTGATCAGAACTCCATTTTCTGGTATTTACTATGTTATTAAATAGTGTTGATGCTTGTTGAAATAATATTTTTTCAGAAATCTTTTGATAATCATCTTTTGTATCACTTATATACTTTATTATAAAAAGTGTAAAACAAAATATCATTGTAACTGTAAAATAAATAAGTAAATTTTTATTTTTCATAGACATCTTTTTAATTATTTTATAATAATTATAACATAAAAATAATTTTTTATGCTAGTAAAATATAATATTGTTATTCATAATTTATAAACCATAAAGTACAAAGATTTTTATATATTTTTTTATAAAGTTCTAATTTTTTAATATCATTTTTTTTAATTTTTTTTAAATATGTTTTTAATAATATTTTTTCTTCTATATTATTTAATGAAAACTCTATACAAACAGAAGCTAAATCAAAAAATTTATCATTTGTTCCAACATATTCCCAATCAATTATTTTTATTTTATTATTTCTAAAAATTATATTTTTGGGATTTAGATCATGATGCGTTAAAGCTAATTCTTTTTTGTACTTTTTTAATATATTGAGATTTTTAAAAGAGTTTTGTAAAAGTTTTTGACTTTTTTCATCTTTTAGAATTTTTTTATATGAAAGTAAATCTTTTTTTATATTATAAGATATAGTTTTTATTTTTATTTGATGTAGTTTTTTTATTTTTAAAACAAGAGTTTTAAGTTCATGAGTTTTCAATTTTGTTTTATGAAATCCCTTTTGATATTCATAAACCATAAATTTATTATTTAAAAAAATAGGTTTTGAACAAATATCTTTTTTGTATGCAAGTTTTTGGATTTTAAATTCAAATTCTCTACTAATATTTACACTACTATTTGATTTGAAAACTCTTATTACATATGATTTAATAGATGTTTTTAAAAGATAACTTATATTATTAAACCCTTGATTTTTTAGTAATTCAAGGCTTAATAATTTTTCTTTAAAAATATTATATGTTTCTAATTCTTCAATAGTCAAAACTTAAATACTCTTTTTTCCATTGTTTAAATGCAATTATTGCAAGAATAGTATATATCGAAAATAAAACAGCTGTTAAATAAAAACCTTTATGTATATAAATATAAATCGAAACAGCATCAATAACAACCCAATAAAGCCAATTTTCTAATACCTTTTTTGTAAGCATATATGTTGCAAAAACAGCAAAAACAGTTGTAAATGTATCTAAATATGCATAATCTGCTCTTGTATAATTTGCCATATAATATCCCAAACATAAAGAGATAATAGTCAAAGAAAGAATAATTTTTATATTTTTAGAAAAACTATAACTACTTATTTCAAGTTCTTTTTCTATTTGGGTTATATTCCCAAATTTCCAAGAATACCAACCATAAAGAGCCATTATTAGATAAAAAATATTTAAAAAACTATCCATCAAAAGTGAAGCATCAAAAAACAAAATACTATAAATCAATGTACTAAAAAATGCAGCAGCCCAACACCAAAGATTTTGTTTTATAGCAAGTATTAGATATGTAATTGATAAAAAAACTGCTAACATTTCCCAAGAAGTCATATATGAAATTGCTTCTTGGATATTATTTAAAAAATTTTCTATTTTTTATCCTTTTATAAAAGATTTAATATATCTTTTTCTATTGATTCTGGAGTTGTAGAACTTCCGTATCTATTTACAATATTTCCATCTTTATCAACTAAAAATTTTGTAAAGTTCCATTTTATATCTTTTGTTCCTAAAATACCTTTTTGTTCATTTTTTAAAAAAGTATATAAAGGAGATTCATTTTTTCCATTTACATCTATTTTGGCAAACATATCAAATTTTACATCATAAGTTAAACTACAAAACTCTTTGATTTTTTCATTTGATTCAGGTTCTTGATTTGCAAATTGATTTGATGGAAATCCTAAAACCATAAAATCTTTATTTTTATATTTCTCAAAAAGAGTTTCTAATCCTTCATATTGACCTGTAAATCCACATTTACTTGCAACATTTACAATCAAAAGAACTTTGCCTTTATATTTTGACATTGAAATCTCTTTACCATCAATTGTTTTTACATTAAAATCATAAATACTCATATTGTTCTCCTTTGAAAATAATGAACTAAAAATCAGCAAAATTAAAAGTAATATCTTTTTTATCATTATAATTCCTTTATCTAATTTTATCTTATCTAAGAGAAATTTTATCCTATTTATCTTTATTTAATATAATGATATATTTACGCTATATTTGTTTGATATTAAAGATTAATTTAAAAATGATACTTTTATAGTATTATCGTTTAGTATTATTATAATTTAGAATTGAGTCATAAAATAATGGGAAGGTTTGTATATATATATAAGAGCTTCTAAGCTTTTAATATAAATTTATAATAGGAAAAAAAATGCTTAAAAATTTAAAAGTTGCAAAAAAACTTATTTTGGGTTTTGGAATAGTATCTTTATTAATAGTTGTTTTAGGAATAGTTTCAATAATAAAAATGGAAACTGTTAATGAACAATCTACAATAATGGCAGAAAACTGGATGCCAAGTATTGTTATAACAAATAAAATCAATACAGAAACATCGGATTTTAGGATATTTGAATATGACCATATTTTATCAAAAAGTGATGAAGAAATGGCAAAAGATGAAGTTCAGATGAAAGAAACTTTGGAAGTTATGAAAAAAGATTTTCAAACATATGAAAGTTTAATATCTTCAGATGAAGAAAGAGCAATCTATGGAAAATTTACTGAAAGATTCAATGAATATTTAAGACTACATGAAAAGCTTATTTCTGCTTCGAGAGAAAATAGAACAGAAGATGCACTTAAATTGGTTAGAGAAAGTAATAAGGTATATAATGAATTTTCTTCAATATTAATAAGTTTAGTTGATTTAAATATTAAAGGTGGACAAGAGTCAAGTCATGAGGGTGATGTTATATACTCAAATGCAAAAATATTACTTATAAGTATTATTGTTATTGTTATTTTAACATCTATTATAATTGCATTTTTCATTACAAATTCAATAACAAATTCTCTTAAATATTTACAACAAGGTTTATTTAGTTTCTTTGCATATTTAAATAAAGAATCATCAAATGTTGAATTAATTAAAGCTGATTCAAAAGATGAATTTGGAGAAATGGCTGTTGTAGTAAATGAAAACATTGAGAAAACAAGAACAGTTATTGAAGAAGATAATGCTTTAATTGAAGATGCAAAAGTAGTAATGAGCAGAGTAAATAATGGATGGTATGGACAATTTATTGAGAAAAAAACTTCAAATACATCATTAGAAGAGTTTAAAAATAATGTAAATAAAATGATTCAAGACACTAGAAATAGATTTACTCATGTAAATGAAGTTTTAACTCAATATTCAAACAATGATTTTAGAAAAGCTCTTCAAATGGAAGAAAATGATGAAAAAGGTGGAGTTTTTGAAAACTTAGTAAATGGGTTAAATTCTTTGCAACAAACTTTAACTCAAATGTTAATAGATAATAAAACAAATGGATTAACATTAAACGCAAGTTCTGATATATTGTTATCAAATGTAGATAAATTAAATTTAAGTTCAAATGAAGCAGCAGCATCTTTAGAAGAAACAGCAGCAGCACTTGAAGAGATAACTTCAAATATTAGAAATAATACGCAAAATATAGCAAAAATGGCAAAATTATCTAATGAAGTTACGTCTTCAGCAAATCAAGGTGAAAAACTAGCAAATCAAACAACAAATGCAATGGATGAGATAAATAATCAAGTAAATCTAATCAATGAAGCTATAAGTGTAATTGACCAAATTGCTTTTCAAACAAATATTCTTTCACTTAATGCAGCAGTTGAAGCTGCAACTGCTGGTGAAGCAGGGCGAGGATTTGCAGTTGTTGCACAAGAAGTAAGAAATCTAGCATCACGAAGTGCTGAAGCAGCAAAAGAGATAAAAGCAATTGTTGAAAATGCAACAAGTAAAGCAAATCAAGGAAAAGAAATAGCTTCAAATATGATTGATGGATATAAACAACTAAATGAAAATATATCTCAAACTATTAATTTAATTCAAGATATAGATATGTCTAGTAAAGAACAATTAAGTGGAATAGAACAAATAAATGATGCTGTGAATCAATTAGACCAACAAACACAACAAAATGCTATGGTAGCAAATCAAACTCATGATGTAGCAGTTGTTACAGATGAAATTGCAAAATTAATTGTTGTAAACGCAAATGAAAAAGAGTTTAATGGTAAAAATGAAGTAAAAGCAAAAGATATGAATTTAACTTCTAAAAAAGATACTCATACAATACTCGTGAAAAAAACTACATCAAAACCTTCTTCAATAACTTCAGTAAAAAAAGATACAAAAGTAGTATCATCAAAAATAAGTAATGATGAGTGGGAAAGCTTTTAGGCTTTCCTTTCATTTAAAAAATAATTCTTTTTCAAAATAGTAATAATTTAAATTTTTATATAAGATATATTTATCATACTTTTAATATTTATTTGAAATTCTTCTAAAAAGATATTGTTGTAATACTATTTTTCGCTATAATTGCGAAAAATTATACAAATAGTTAAAAAATAATCAGGAGTTATTAATGTTGCAGAATTTAAAAACCAAACTAAAGTTATCAATACTTTCTTTTGTTGCTTTGGTTGGAATTATCATTTTAGGTGCTTTAGGAATAATTCAACTAAAAGAGGTAAACAATGGTTTAGAAAGAGTTTATAATGATAGAGTTGTTCCATTAGAACAATTAAAAATAATTGCAGATGAATATGCTGTAAATATTGTTGATACGACACATCAAACAAGAAATGGTAACTTTGAATTTGAAAAATGTATATCAAATATCAATAGTGCTCAAGAAAAGATAAAAAATAATTGGAATAAATATTTATCAACGTCTTTAACTAAAGAAGAAGAAACATTAGTAAAAGATGTAAATCATTTAATGGATATCGGTAATAGTGAAGTAAATAAAATAAAACAAGCCTGTGAAAATAAAAATCTTGATTTAATCTCAAAAATAACTATTGAAGAACTTTATCCAACTATAGATCCAATTGGTGAAAAAATTTCAGCATTAATTACACTTCAACTAGATGTTGCAAAAAGTGAAACTCAAATTGCAGAAGATATTTATAGTACAAGTATAACAGTGATTATAATGACGATTTTAGGTTCTTTTTTAATAATTTTATTTTTATCATATACGATTATTGCTGATATTACAGGAAAACTAAATAGCTTTAAAAAAGAGTTATTAAATTTCTTTTCTTTTTTAAATAAAGAGACTTCAGATGTAACTCTTTTAGAAATTAAATCAAAAGATGAATTTGGTGAAATGGCTGATGTAATTAATGAAAATATAATTAAAACTCAAAAATTAATTCAAGAAGATAATTTCTTAATAGATGAAGCAAAAATAGTAATGACAAGAGTTAATAATGGTTGGTATTCACAATTTATTGAGAAAAAAACTTCAAATAGTTCTTTAGAAGAGTTTAAAAATAACGTAAATAAAATGATTGAAAATACAAGAACAAGATTCGAGCATGTAAATGAAGTTTTAAATTCTTATTCTCATAATGATTTCAGACCTAAGTTCAAAATGGAAAAAGATGATGAAAAAGGTGGAGTGTTTGAGACTTTAGTAAATGGTTTAAATACATTACAAGAAACATTAACGCAAATGCTAAAAGAGAATAAAACAAATGGATTGACGTTGGATGAAAGCTCGGATATATTATTGGCAAATGTAGATAAATTAAATCTAAGCTCAAATGAAGCAGCAGCAAGTTTAGAAGAAACAGCAGCAGCAATAGAACAAATAACATCAAATATAAGAAATAATACACAAAATATAGCAAAAATGGCAAGTTACTCAAATAATTTAACAAAATCAGCAAATGATGGAGAGAAACTTGCAAACCAAACAACTCAGTCAATGGATGAAATAAATAATCAAGTAAATCTAATCAATGAAGCAATAACTGTAATTGATCAAATAGCATTCCAAACAAATATACTTTCACTTAATGCAGCAGTAGAAGCAGCAACAGCAGGTGAAGCAGGGAAAGGATTTGCAGTAGTAGCACAAGAAGTAAGAAATCTAGCAAGTAGAAGTGCAGAAGCTGCAAAAGAGATAAAAGTAATAGTAGAAAATGCAACTTCAAAGGCAAATCAAGGAAAAGAGATTTCAAATAATATGATAGTTGGATATAAAGAATTAAATCAAAATATATCACAAACAATAAACTTAATACAAGATATAGAGATGTCAAGTAAAGAACAATTAAGTGGAATAGAACAAATAAATGATGCAGTAAATCAATTAGACCAACAAACACAACAAAATGCAGCAGTAGCAAGTCAAACACATGATGTAGCAATAATAACAGATGAAATAGCAAAATTAATAGTAAATGATGCAAATGCAAAAGAGTTTGAAGGAAAGAATGAAGTAAAAGCAAAAGATATAAAAATAAATAAAAAGGATAATTCAAATCCAATAAAATCAAATTCAAAACAAAAAGATACACAAACAAAAAAAGATACAAAAGTAGTATCTAACAAAACAAACAACGACGAGTGGGAAAGCTTTTAGGCTTTTCTACTTTTTCAAAAAAACTATTCATCCCAAAAAAATATTTACAACTGTTTAAAAAATAATATATTTAGAAGTTTTATTTTTTAATAAAAATGATATTATAATGTTATTAAAAAGAATTATATTTCTAAATAATAATTCTATACCAACTACTCGAGGAGTAAGAATGAATAAGTTGAATTTTGGGACAAAATTATTACTAATTTTAGTTTCAACAAGTATAGTTTCTCTTAGTTTAATGATATATATTGTATCTTCATATTCTTATGAAAATTCAAGAAATGATGCTCAACATTATATAAATGAATTAGCTAAAAAGAATGCTTTAGATATTAGAAATACTCTTGATAAAGCAATAGTTATTTCAAATACAATATCGAATAAATACGAAAGTGCTATTGAACATCATGAAAAATTGTCAAAAGAGGGAACAATAAAATATTTTAAATCTCTTTTAGAACAAAATAAGTTTATTTTAGGTGTATGGTTTACTTTTGAAGATGGAACATTAGTATATGAAAAAAATGATGGTACAGATAAAGAAAATTACTATACAAAAAAAGGTGCATTTCAACCTTATGTTGTAAGAAATAGTGATGGTTCTTTCAATATAGAGCCTTCTTCTGATTTTAACATAAACTCTGAATGGATAAATCTTCCTTATAAAAATAAACAAGTTTCTATAACACAACCATATGATTATGATATAAATGGGAAAAAAGTACTTTTAACTACAGTTTCTTCTCCTGTGTATTTTCAAGGTAAATTTATAGGTGCAGTTGGAGTTGATTTTTCTTTAGATTCATTTAATAAAAAAGTTAATGAAATTAAATTATTTGATACAGGATATGGAACAGTTGTTGATGCTTATGGAAAAATAATTAGTCATGCAAATTCTGAAAATTTAGGAAAAAGTTTAAAAGATTTAACAAAAAATGAAAATATTTTAAAATCGCTAGAAATGTCTAAAAAAGGTGAAGATTATTCATATCTTGCAAAAAATCTAAAAAGTGGTGAAGATTCTTACTCTTATGCTTATCCATTTGAATTTGGTGAAACAAAAAATTATTGGACATTTATAGCTACTGTTCCAGAAAAAGAGTATTTAAAACAATCAAATTTTATTAGAAATTTTTCGATAGTTTCAGGTTTAATAGTATTAGTAGTTATTGTTCTTGTATTGATTTATAGTATGAGAATTTTAAATAAAAATTTAACAACAATAAAAAATGGATTATTAGATTTCTTCTCATATTTAAATAAAGAGAGTAAAGTTGCAAAATCAATACAAATAGATTCGTTAGATGAATTTGGTCAAATGGCAAAAATGATAAATGAAAATATCAAGAAAACGGAAAAATTAATTATTCAAGATAATGATTTGATAGAAGATGTAAAAAGAGTTGTTAATGAAGTAAAAAATGGAAAATTCAATAAACGAATAGAAAAATCAACTGAAAATGAAAATCTTGAAGAGTTAAAAAACACATTTAATGAAATGCTTGAAACAACTAAAAATTCTGTATGCGAAGATGTAAACAACGTAATAAAAGTTTTAGATAATTTTGCAAAACTTGATTTTAGAGGAAGAATTGATGATAAAGGTAATATTTCTGTTGGAATAAATAACTTAGCTCAAATAATTAATACAATGCTAAAAGAGAATAAAACAAATGGATTGACGTTGGATGAAAGCTCGGATATATTATTGGCAAATGTAGATAAATTAAATATAAGCTCAAATGAAGCAGCAGCAAGTTTAGAAGAAACAGCAGCA
>Ga0265295_1000535_pt1 | contig 76157 bp, 72 predicted proteins | sample Munlansysbiofilm_FD_192503 | JGI IMG/M metagenome (GOLD analysis project Ga0265295, IMG submission 192503) | Leachate microbial communities from a municipal landfill in Southern Ontario, Canada - Methane capture system biofilm | ecosystem: Engineered > Solid waste > Landfill > Unclassified ...
TCTTAAAACCTCTTCAAAGCCCCTTTTTATGGGCTCTTTATAGGTATAATTATATCCTTTAGGGGCTGTTGACGGTGTTAAATAGCTACTTTTTTAGATGCTTTTTTTGGAGTTCTTTCACAGTCTCAAATAATGAGAACTAGGAAAATTATCAATACTCTATTGATGTAATTGTGGTGTAGTGGTCAACTGAAGCTTCAGTGCATGAAGTACTTTCATGACCGTATCAAAGCGTGGTTTTGCGTTGGGACGAAACGCTTTATACAGACTTTCTCTTCCCATACCTGTTTCTTCAGCTATTTGCGCCATACCTTTAGCTTTGGCGATGTGGCCTATGGCTCTTAAAAACTCTTCATTATCTCCATCTTCAAGTACTTGTGAAAGATATTCAGCTATTGCTTCTTCGCTATCTAAATACTCGACTATGTCAAAAGGAACTAATTCTTTATGCATCATTGTACTCCTTTAGCAGTGCTTCTGCTTTTTCTATATCTTTTGATTGGGTAGACTTGTCTCCGCCAACCAACAATATGATAATTCTTTCTTCTTTTTGAGTGAAATATACTCTATATCCTGGACCTGTCGTGATTCTAAGTTCGGAGATAGATGTGCCAACGGATTTTACATCACCAAAGTTTCCGTGACCCATCCTCTCAATACGACGGGCTACTGCGATACGACCCTTCATATCTCTGAGTTTACTCAACCACTTTGAAAAGGTCTTTGTCATTTTCACTTCATACATCATACGATTGTATCTAAATGGATACAAATATGTCAAGTGTACTCAAGTACTTATGAGATAATATATTTAAGCAATGATCGCCAAAGTATTGGGTATATCACAACCAGCTGTGTATGGCGTTATCAAAAGAGGAAGTGGACAATGAGTTATCATTATCACCCCTAGCACTAGCACTAGCATTCTAGCATTCGAAAAATTCGAATAGTTCAAAAAGAAGGGAGTAAGTTGTCATTATCACCCGACCCCTGGAGTCCTACTCTGTCTGGAGAGTCTTTTTATATAAAAAATGAAAGCGCTACTTCTATTCATTGCAGGTCTGTCGGTCGGATCTCTCTATTTCGGCCACCTCTACCTCCAGCTTCAAAATCTGAAAAAAGCCTCTAAAATACCGCTCTTCTTCACCTTCCCTGTACGCTTTCTGCTGCTAAGTATCGTACTGGGGATGCTCTTCTACCGTTTTGATACTTTGGCGGTCTATGCAGTGTTCGGGATATTGCTCTGCAGGTTTATGATATCTTTAAAATACAGGTATCGTTGATCGGTTTGAAACAAACGGTGAAATTGTTCCAGGAAACCGCCTTTCCCCTTGAGAATTATCAAGTTTCTAATAGGTTTTTAAGGTGGCGACTGACCCTAATTTTTTAATTTTCCTGACAGCCAAAAGTGATCCAATGCAAAAAGAGACAGTGGTTAACTTGATAGTCAATATATTAGAAGGGTAGAGATATGAGTATTCTAAAGTAAAGTTTTTATCAATAAGTATAGATAACTTTATACGAATTTAAGCTAAAATAAACTACTCAATCAAGGAAGAAGGGTAGTAAATGGCGTTTACGGAAGCGGATACACGTGCCAAACTTATCGATCCAAAGATTAAAGCCAGTGATTGGCTTGAGACAAATATTGTTCGTGAGTATTACTTTACCGACGGTCGTAAACTGATCGGCGGCAAGCGCGGTAAGCAGTACTATGTCGACTATCTTCTTACCTACAAAAATACCAATCTTGCCATTATCGAAGCCAAGGCGGAGAACAGAGATCCGTTGGACGGTTTGCAGCAGTCTATCAACTATGCAGAAAAACTCAGGATCGATTATGTCTATGCGACCAATGGTCACAAGATCTATGAGCACTCTATGAAAGAGGGAAAAGGTAATTGGATCGATGCCTACCCGACGCCTGAAGCACTTTTTGAACGCAAATACGGCAAACCGACACCCAAAACCGAAGCGGTGATGACCTATCCTTTCCATATCGAAGGGAGTATGAAGCCGAGGTTTTATCAGCAGATCGCCGTACAGAAAACGATAGAAGCGATAGCAGATGGAGAGGATAGGGTACTGCTGACCCTCGCAACGGGTACAGGAAAGACCTATATCGCTTTTCAGATCGTCTATAGACTCTTTCAAGCTAGATGGAATAGAGACAGTGTAGAAAGACGTCCTAAAGTACTCTTCTTGGCAGATAGAAATGTCTTAGCAGATCAGGCATATAATACTTTCAATCCTATCGAAAAAGATATCATCCGTCTCAACGGGAAAGAGATCAAAAGCAGAGGTGGCAAGGTGCCGACCAATGCCAATGTCTTTTTCGCGATCTATCAGTCTATCGCTGAGAGAAAGTCAGATGAGTTTGATGCCGAGAATGATGTGACGGCATACTACAAACAATATCCGCATAACTTCTTTGACCTTGTGATCATCGATGAGTGTCACAGGGGGAGTGCCAACGATGAGAGTTCATGGCGTGAGATACTCAACCATTTCGGTTCGGCTGTCCATCTGGGGATGACGGCTACGCCGAAGCGTGATGACAACGGCGATACCTACAGGTATTTCGGCGATCCGGTCTACGAATACTCGCTCAAAGACGGGATCAATGACGGTTTCCTGACGCCCTACAAGGTGAAGCGTATCCAGACCAATATCGATGAGTACAGGTTCAACCCCGACGATATCATCACCGGAGAGCTGGAAGAGCAGATCGTGACACTGGATAAGTTTGAACGGGAGGTGGTCATCCCCAAGCGTACCGAGTTGATCGCCAGGACGATACTGGAGCAGATCAACCCGATGGAGAAGACGATCATTTTCTGTGTCAACCAGCAGCACGCTTCGGATATGAAGATAGCGATCGACAAGTTCAAAACGATCAGGGACAACAACTACTGTGTGAGGGTCACTTCGGACGAAGGGCAGATCGGGCGTGATTTCCTCGAAGCATTTCAGGACAACGACAAGACGACACCGACGATCCTCACCTCTTCGAAGATGCTGACGACGGGTGTCGATGCCAAAAACGTGCGCAATGTCGTACTGGCAGCGCCTATCCGATCGATGACGGAGTTTAAGCAGATCATCGGGCGCGGTACGAGGGTCTATGAGGGTAAAGACTTCTTTACGATCATCGACTTTGTCGGTGCGACCAATCTCTTCTACGATGAACGCTGGGATGGTATCCCCGAAGAGCCTGTGACGACCACGACGACAGCCGATCCTGATGATACGATCGGAGATCCCAAGCCGCCTTACAATCCAAAGCCTAAAGAGGATGAGGATGAAACTGAAGGCGGCAATCCAAAGCCGAAAGAGAAGGTCACGATCGATATACGCGGCAAACAGCTCAAGGTGATCGATATCGAGACGACTTATGTGGGTGCTGACGGTATTCCGCTCAGGACGCAGGAGTTTTTGGAATTCCTGCTGGGTGTGCTGGACAGTCTCTATCATGATGAGACAAAGCTCAGGGAGATATGGAGCGATCCGAATACCAGAGAAGAGCTGCTGCAAAAGCTTCGGGAGATGCATATCGATGAGGCACAGCTGGATGAGTTGAAGCATATGTTTGAAGCGGATGAGAGTGATATCTATGATGTACTGGCACACCTCTCGTTTAACCTTGATATCAAGACGAGAAGCGAACGGGCGTTTGCGGTGCATCATCGTCACTATATCGATAAGTATCATACGGATAAGGTCAGAGAGTTTTTGGAGTTCATTTTGGAACGTTATGAGAAGGATGGGGTCAAGGAGATGGGGAGCGATAAGCTCTCCACGCTTATTAAGTTGAGCGGGATGGATCTCAGAGAGCTGAAAGAGGCGTTTACTGTGGATGGTACGAGTGTGAGGGAGGGGTATTTTGGATTGCAGAGGGAGATTTATAGATGAGTAATATAGTGTATATTGGAAGTGTGATAGGTATACTTTTTTTCATAGCATACTTAATATATCAAGTTAAGATCAAAAATAATAAGAATTATCCTATTGTATTGGCAATGACACTTGGTTCACTGACTTTTTTGGGAAATATGAATATAAAGTGGATTATTGAAAATATAAATAAATATGCAGATATAAATTTGTCAGTTCCTGAAAAAATATCCTCTATAGAACTTTTTCTATTTTTGTTGTTTCTATACGGTAGTATAGGAGTATATTATAAATTTGTTTTTAACCAAAATCAGCAAAAAAATACTGTTTTTTCCTTCTTTATAAAGGGAAATGTTGAACAAAAAAACGAAAGTAATAAATAATGGAAAATAGTGTCAACGCAGGATATATTAGTGGGGATGTTAATCAAAGTAACACGATAGTATATCATGCCAAGATAGATACATCAGTAAAAAGACTTGTAGAAGATTTTAATAATGGAAACATTAAACAAGCATTAGAGGATTTACACTCTCTGCTAGAGGAAAATAATGATATTCCAATAATAAAATATCAATTATTAGTTAAAAAATCTTCTTTTCTATTTGCTTTACGTAAATATGATGAAGCTATTAGTTTAATTGAAAGTATTGAAAAACATTATCAAGACTTTCTAGATGTAACTTATGAAGAAGTTAAATTAATTGTTTTATCATTAAACAAAGCAGAAGAAGAGTTTTTTGAACTTACAGATAAAATAATATTTGAGTCAACAAAAGATCTTAATAGAGTTAAATTTGAATTGATGTATTGTCTTAATACCGATGATCCAGAAAGAGCAAAAACAATTTTTGAAAAATTAACTGATGAAGAAAAAGAGAGCAAAGACCTATCTATCATAGGAGGACATATATATTCAAGCATTAATGATTATGAGAAGGCAGATACATATTATCAAATAGCTTTATCTCATGACATTCCCTTTTTAGATAGAGTAATAATTTATGGATTTTATGGAATAGATATTATTAATAGGTTTATGTATGGTAGAAAACTAAATGATAACTACAAAGATATTGTAAGAACTTATCAAAATCTGATTGAAAAAATTTTTAATAATGAGAAATATTTTGATACTTCATATATTTCTAATCTAAAAAATATTTACCTTTATTTACTTATGGTTCTAGATGATAAAGATACTTATAAAAAGTATTTTGAAGAAGAGAATAGTGATCAGCTAGTTTTTATTAATCATTATTTTCATTGGTGTAATTTGACACAAACGGAAATTGATCATCGTAAAATCCAAAATACTATTTTGGAAGAGGAAAATAAAGTACTTTTAATGCAGTATTTGCATATATTGGATTTAAAAAATAATGATACACGGGAAGTTTTAAATTTTTTAGAAGCGAATAAAGATTTTATAAACGATAATAAGTTTGTTACATGGCTATACATACAAAGTAAATTACAAGTGAAAGACATAGTTGAAAAAGATATTATTGATTTTGTAGCTTTGAACAAATATAAAAATATTGAATATCTTTTATCTCATATTAGGCTTTGTCAATATCAATGTATCGACATTGATGAAGATGATTTGACAAGATTAATCAACTTTGCACATAATGAATACACAATATCTGCACGTATAATTGAAGCTTTAGATCTTTTATATGATTTAGGTAAAAGAAAAGAATATTTAGATTTAGCTATCCAAAAGCAAGATGACTTTGATCAAGTGATACCACATACCCTCTATCTCTGTTTTGAAGATCGTGATTTGCTTTATGATAACTTTGAATCTTTTGTCATCAATATTCATAATATTGAATTGTATTTTGGAAAGTTGGGAGACATATACACAAAGTTTAATGACTATCCTAAGGCATTTGAATACTATTTTAAATTTCAAGAAAATAATACAGATAATACGTTATTAAAGTTGAAGTTATTAGAAGTTGTCATACGACATTTTATTAAAACAAAAAGTATTCTAGAAGATTCAAAACAACAAGAAATCTTTGATTCAATTGTTCAAAAAAAGGAAAAGTTAGAGATTGGTGAATTAATATTTTTATTACAATATTCTATTTTAATTATTCAAGATACTAAACAAATTCTCCCTACTTTAAATAAAAAACTTTTAGCTATTGACATTGGTATCATAGACCAAAGATTAAAAATAGAGCTATCAAATCTATATACTCAAACATTCTTTGGCACAATAAATAATTTCGATGATCTATTCTTATATGATGATAATATATGTCTAGAGAAGAATAAACTGCTTGAAAAACTAAAAAAATTAAAATGGTCAAGTGATGTATTCAAGCAAGGCTTAAAAGATTTTCAATATCAATTTAGTGAATTCCGTAACAAGACTTATGATGTATACGTTAAAGATAATTATTCAATTTCTAATGAGAACATTCACAGGTTTGGCTTTATTACAACTAATGTTGATAAATACTTTTTAATGTTACAAGATGAAAAAATAAAGAAAAAATCTTTATTTCATCAAATTGTTGGTTCATTTGCCTATAGAGTTGGTAATCCAAACTTGATTCCTATTGAAATTAATATGGATAGCGATGAACCTTTTAGTAAATTCTTTTCTTTTATAGATGATCAGCACAACAATACAATAGAGTTGTTTCAAAAATATAGCAAGGAAGAATATATTGGTTTATTCCCTCTCGCAAGCTATGAGTATGAAAATTATTTTACATTAATTCCATACTTGTTAACTCATCACGAGTTCCAATTAAATAGTTTGAAACCAACTTTACTTAAAGATAAGAAAAAAATTTTAACTTTATCTTCAATCATATTTTTAGATCATATAGGGTATTTAGATGATGTACTGCAAAGAGATGATATTGTTATTCAGAAAACATTGATTAATTGGCTTAAAAATTATATTAAAAATTATCAATCTATAAATAGACCCAAGGACTATTCATATATGGATGATACTAATCATACTTTTATACCTTTTACTGAAGAAGAAGCAAAAAAAGCAGAACTATTCAGAAAAGATATGATTAGCTTACTAACAAAGTTACTAAATTGCAACTTAATAGATGATACAACTGTTAATCTTCCTATCGGAGGTGCATATGAAATACTTGTAGAAGAGATGGGGGGTCAAGAATATCATGCATTAGCTTTTTGCTTAGCTAATGATTATCAAATTATTTCTGAGAATAATATTTTTGACATGTTATTTAGTCACTTTAAATATAATAAAAATTATATAGGTAATAGTATAGGTTTATTAAGAGACTTACTAAAGCAAGATGATATGTTTCAACTAGAACAGCTTTTGTTTCAAAAGAAGTATAGATATTTGATTCATTGTTTAGAAGAGGAAAAAATAATTGAATATCTATCTTATGATAAATTTCAGTCTATTATTAATGCACAAATCATTCTGCGGTTTAAAATTTGGTATGACTATGGATGTTTAGACAATATTATCGATAAATATTTGCATTTAGAAAGAATTATATATCCAAAAAGTATTTTGACTAAAGAAGATATTTTTTACATAAATATGAAGTATTTACTTAAAAAAGCAAATAGGGATAGTTGATTAGATGGAAGAAAAAATAAATAGGATAACAGACATCTTAAGTGAACGGGTATTTACGGTTGATGGTATGAATGTGAGTGAAGAGTATGTGGGATTGCAGAAGGAGATTTATAAATAATGTATCAGATAGATTTAAAATTAAATTTACAAGTTCCATGGAAAAATGAAAATTTTGAAATGTCAGAAATAGGATATATTAACTATTTAGTAGGTCCAAATGGGACTGGAAAATCACAATTTTCAGAACAATTAAAAAAATTCTTTAATCGAAAAAATTTAGAGTGTAGGGTTCTTTCTGCTGATAGATTAACAGGATTTGGTTTTTCATCTAAAAGTGATAATATTCATGAACATAATGGACATTTTGTCGTTTCAAGAGGCACTTTTTATGAAGGTTATGACAAGAAAAATTTTGAGCATTATAAAACAGGTGCAAAACATTGGGATACTGGAGCTGATGCCTTTGTTTTACTTGAAGAAAAATTAGATTTAAAAATAAAAATTGAAGCAATATTATCACAAGTTTTACACAGAGATATAAGACTTGAATGGGATAGTGGGAAATTAGTTCCAATGACATATAATATTAAACAAGCTTCTGAATACGAACTTAAAAAAGAATCTCATGGAGTAAAAGAATTATTGATTTTACTAACTCATCTTTATGATGATTCACATAAAGTTTTGATTATAGATGAACCAGAATTAAATCTACACCCTCAATACCAAGCATTTTTGTTAGAGCATATTCGAAAAGTAAGTGGTGATCCAAGTGATGGCAAAAAGATAATATATCTTATAAGTCATTCTCCTTTTATTTTGGATTTTCAAACTATTGATGACTTAAAGTCGGTTATATGTTTTCATAGTGATTTTAGAAAACCATCTTTTATAGAAAATTTAGAACCAACTAATGAAGAAAAAATAAAACAAATCATTCCAAAACTAAATGTACATCATAAACAGTTGTTTTTTGCAAATACCCCTATTTTTGTAGAAGGGATTTTTGATGCACAGTTTATCAAGGCTATACAAGAAAAAAGAGGAGTTTCTTTAGAGGGTAGTGGAAGTACGGTCATAGATGTTGGAGGTAATGAACAACTTTCATCTTATTATTTATTATCCAAATTACTTGGCAAAAAATCACTTTTTATTTATGACTTAGATAGTATTTTCTTTTCAAGTCAATTAAGAATAAATGCTGAAGGGAGTGATGACATTAATCAATTCCTGATTAATCTAGGGATAGGAAGTAATTTTAAAGATATTTGGGGTCAGTTTTCTAGCACATTAGCAAGTTTAAAATCTGATTTAAAAGAGAAAGATAGCGAGTATAAATCTTATATTGATCAACTAGATGGTGATAAAAAAGCGAAAAAAGAAAGTTATGCTTTATTGATTTATTTTAAATATTTTAGAGATGAAGCAAATATAAAAGTAACTACTGCATCACAAATCGATTTATTACTGAATAAATTGGAAAATGTTATCAAGTCTTTTGAAGAAATAGGAGTTTATATTTTAAAAGATGGTGCGATGGAAAACTATTTTCCAAGTTATGATGGAAATAAGTTTAATATTGATGATAATAAAAAAAGAGATTGTCTCAATAATGAGATTGATTGGATGGTTAATGAATCTCAATCAAATGATGATTTAAAAAATAGATATGGTGAACTCTATGAAATAATGGAAAAGCTACCATCTGGAGATAAGATAGACTATAAAAAAGTTATAGAGAGTAATTTAAAAGATTTGATTCATAAGATTCAAAAAGGTTTATTTGAAAATAAAATTATTGATGAATCGAGTTTACCTTCGTATATTGGTAAAGAATGGAGTTCTTTTCAAAGAATTTTATTAGTGAGTAATATAAATACCAATAATCAAACTTTTACTTTAACTTTAAAAGACTTGTGGGAATTTGGGGAAAAAGTTATAAATATAGAGAAAAATAAAAACTATTCCAGTGAAAGCTTTTTGTAAATAGGAAAACAACTTGGAACAAAAAATAAACAGAATAACAGATATTCTTCGTCATGATGATGGCATTTCCAGTGCGATGATGTATACGGAGCAGATCTCGTGGATATTACTGAAGGACAAAAAGGCAGAACTATGACCCCATTTATTCCAACGCATTTACCTTTATCACAGATCATCGAAACCCAAAAAGTCCTCAAAAAAGCCATCTCTGCCAATAGGGCTTTGGCGAGGCTCAATGGTACTGCGTTAAAAAAACACGAAAATGTTAACATAGTTTCCGATCTATGTTAAAAAAATGCAAAAAAGTTAACATAGCTTATAGAGTTATGTTAGAAAATAGTAAAATTTCGACATAAAACTATATCTATATTGAAATAATGAAATAATTTACCCATAGGTTGACAGCTATGAGTAAAAAATAGAAAAATTTACCCATAGTTTTAACTCTATGAGTAAAAAGCACTGAAATCTACTCATCACAAAAGGCAAACATTGGAACAAAAAATCAACAGAATAACAGACATCCTACGCCGAGACGACGGGATATCCGGTGCGATGATGTACACCGAACAAATCTCATGGATACTTTTCCTCAAGTTTATCAACGATCTGGAGATCAACAAGGCTGAAGAGGCTGAGTTGGATGGGAAAGTGTATAGCTATATCATCGATGAAAAGTATCGTTGGGATGTGTGGGCTTGTCCGAAGGATGCGAAAGGGAAACTTGATCTGATCAATGCGAAGAGCGGGGATGATCTGCTGGAATTTGTGAACAGAGAGCTGTTCCCTTATCTTAAAGGCTTTAAGTCGATCACCGAAGATCCGAAGTCGGTGAAGTATAAGATCGGGGCGATCTTTGAGTTTATCGACAACCGTATCGCCAATGGTCATACGCTCAGGGAAGTGCTCGATATCATCGATGCGATGGATTTCCACAACCAGTCCGATCTCTTCCAGCTTTCGCTTGTCTATGAAAAACTGCTTAAAGATATGGGGAGTGATGGCGGTAACAGCGGGGAGTTCTATACCCCTCGTCCGCTGGTCAAGGTGATCACCGATGTGGTCGATCCGAAGATAGGGGAGACCATCTACGATCCTGCGGCGGGGAGCTGCGGGTTTCTCATCGAGGCGTACAACCATATACGCTATGAGGATATCGCAGCCAACAAACAGAGAGAACTCTCGACCGAGCAGTTGAAGTTTCTCAGTGAAGAGACCTTCTTCGGTAACGAAAAGACCCCGCTCAGCTACGTGATGGGTGTGATGAATATGATCCTGCACGGGGTAGAATCGCCCAATATCTCCAAGTCCAATACCCTCACCAAGGATATCCGTGGGTTAGAGGAGAAAGACCGCTATGACTGCATCCTCGCCAATCCTCCGTTCGGAGGGAAAGAAAAGGATCAGATACAGCAGAACTTCCCCGTCAAGTCCAATGCGACGGAGCTGCTCTTCCTCCAGCATATGATGAAGAGTCTTAAAGTAGGCGGACGATGCGGCGTGGTCGTGCCTGAAGGGGTGCTCTTCCAGACCAACAACGCTTTCCAGTCAGTCAAAAAAGAGCTTCTCGAGAACTTCAATGTCCATACGATACTCAGCCTTCCGGCAGGTGTATTTCTGCCGTACAGCGGGGTGAAGACCAATGTGGTTTTCTTTGATCGAAAGGGAAGCACTTCGGATATCTTCTACTATGAGGTGAACCCGCCTTACAAGCTCACGAAGAACAAGCCGATCAAGTATGAACACTTCAAAGAGTTCCTTGATATCTGGCAGGAGCGCAAGGAGACGGAGAACAGCTGGATCATCCATGTCAATGACATCAAGGAGTATGATATCTCTGCGAAAAACCAGAACAATATAGAGGTGATAGAGCACAAGTCACCGATAGAGCTGGTGGAGAATATCAAAGACAATAACAGAGAGATCAATGATCTGATGGATGAGATCGAGGCGATACTTATCACCCGTCATCCTGAACTTGATTCAGGATCTAAAGAATGAGTGAGTTGTATAAACTTCCTGATGGGTGGGAATGGAAGAAAATTAGTGATACATTTAAAATAAAAAGCGGAGACTTTTTACCAAAAAAAACTATGGTGGAAAGTGGAAATTATAATGTATATGGCGGAAATGGTATTAATGGAAAACACAATGAATATAATTTAAGCGGTGAAAATATTATAATTGGAAGAGTTGGAGCATTATGTGGTAATGTTAGATTTGTAAAGGAAGATATTTGGATAACAGATAATGCTTTTTACGTATCTGAATACAAAAAAGAAATTAATAAACAATTCTTAACTCAATTTTTATCCTATATTGATTTAGGTAAAACTGCAAATCAAGCTGCACAGCCTGTTATCTCATACAAAAGTATATCTCAGGTTTACATTCCACTCCCACCTCTCCAAGAACAAAAACGCATCATCACCAAACTCGATACACTCTTCGAAAAGATCGACAAAGCCATCGCCCTGCATCAAAAAAATATGGATGAAGCGGATGCTTTTATGGGGAGTGTTTTGAATGAGGTTTTTGGGGAGTTGGAGGAGAGGTATGAAAATCATCAATTAGGTAGTTTAACAAAAACTACAAGTGGTGGTACTCCAAAAAGAAATGAGAAGTCCTATTGGGGGGGAAGTATTGGATGGTTAAAGAGTGGAGAGCTTAATGATGGATATATTACTGAAGTAGAAGAGTTTATTACTGAAGATGGACTCAATAAATCATCCGCTAAATTATTTCCAGAAGGAACATTATTGATCGCGATGTATGGAGCCACAGTTGGTAGATTGGGAATTTTAAACATAGAAACTACTACTAACCAAGCGATATGTGCCATTTTAAATGATAAAAATAAATTTGAAACTCTCTATATGTTTTATTTCTTGAAAAAAATTAGAGAAAAAATGCTAAAAGATTCATTTGGTGGAGCACAACCAAATATTAGTCAAACATACATCAAAGAATTAGAAGTTCCACTTCCTCCACTTGATATTCAACAAAAAGTTGTTTCATATCTGGATGAGATTTCGCAAAAAATAGAAAAAGTCAAAGCAGTCCAAAAAGAGAAAATGGAGAGCCTCAAAGCCCTCAAAGCTTCTATCCTTGATCAGGCGTTCAGAGGGGAGTTGTGATGGAATGGGAAAAGGTAGCTTTACTACTCATTGGAGGGATCGTAGGTTTTCTCGTAAATGTTATATTGATGAGAGTAAAAAACAAAGATGAATTCCGTAAAGAACGACTGAAAAATCTTTACTATCCATTGCAAGCAATCATTGATAAAAGATATAAAACCGTTAGATTGATGAAGCATCACTTTTCTAAAGACTTTGAGAGCTTTGCTATAGCGTACTATAAGTTTTTTCTAGCATTGAGGGATACTTATCTGGACAATAGAGTTTATGCCTCTATGGAATTAGTAGGAGCATTTAATAGGGTTCTGCATAATCACGAAATGGAATCGTTAAACTATAGTCATAGGATTTCTAATGAAGATGAACTTTTGAAGCGTTTAGCACTTTTTGAACTCAAACATAAAATAAATGAAGATGGTTTAAGTGAAATGGAACGTAATCTTGAAAAAGTTCTCGAAGTGATTTATACTGATATCGAAAAACTTAGTTCCGCCTCTTAATATAATTCTAATCTCAAAATACCTATAATTGGTTACCAATAGGTTGCCAAAGTAAAATACATTGAATCTATAAAAGCTCTGAAACAACGGTTTTTAGGGGATTGTATGAGTATATAGGTGGTGGGTCCTCAGGGACTCGAACCCTGGACCACTCGGTTATGAGCCGAGTGCTCTAACCAGCTGAGCTAAAGACCCTTGGTTAGTGAAAATCTTTGTGTTGCATTGTGATTTTCGAGTCAGAATTATAGCGACTGTAGTCTTTAAATGCAATTAAGTTTTGGAGAATTCCGAAAATAACCGCAAATATGATAAATGAGGTCCCTCCGTGGCTGAACATCGGCAGCGGAAGCCCCACGACGGGGGCGAGTCCGATGATCATATAGATATTTACCCCCATATAGACAAATATCAAAAATGCCAGTCCTGAGGCAAAGGTTTTGATGAGATAATCCTTGGCGTATTTGGCAGAGATATAGAGCAGGTTGAAGATGAGCAGGATATAGAGCGCTATGACAGCCATCATCCCCTTAAAGCCCAGGCGTTCTCCGAGATAGGCGAAGATAAAGTCAGTCGAGGCAACGGGCAGAAAATCAAGCTGTGTCTGGGTTGCTTCGTCTTTGGGTTTCCCTTCAATCCCACCCGAACCGATGGCGATGAGTGCCTGTCTTACCTGATAGCTCGGCTTGTTGAGGGCATCCTCGATACGTTTTTTCTGGTAGGGCTTCAGACCGTACTGGTAGACCACAGGGGCGCTGAAGCCTGCGATGATAAAGATAGTGAACCAGATCTTCCAGTTGATCCCGATAATAAAAAGGATACCATATCCCGTGATCAGCAGTACAAGCGCGGTACCGAGATCGGGTTCTTTTGCGATCAGTACGAAGGGAATGACGATCAGGAGGGAAAGCAGCAGAAACTTCCAGAGGCCATACCCCTTTTCCGGCGGAGGCGTTTTGTGTATGATATACGCCAGCGTCATCATGACCGAGACCTTGATGAACTCCGAAGGCTGTATCGTAATACCGATCCCCGGTATCTCTATCCAGCGCTGCGCACCGAGTATCGTCTTCCCTACAAGTTCTACGGCGATAAGCAGACCCAGGTTTGCGATATAGAAAAGCGGGGCAAACCACCACATGATCTGCCTCCAGGGGATAAAGACCGTGACCAAAAAGGCGATACCCCCGATGGCATAGTAGACCATCTGTTTGGTAAAGAGGTAAGGGTTGATCTCGTTGACGAGATAGGAGGAGATGGCAAGCAGGGGAATGATCTGGAGGATTAAAAGATAGTTGAAATGTTTAAAAATACGTTTGTCAAAATCAAACCAATGCTCCATACCGTGCCTTCATTTTTTGGGTATTATATCAAAAAATGTTAGAGGTAAGGGATGGCCGGGTTTTACCGTTCGGGATTGCTGGATAAATATGAAGGGTGTTTTCATACTGTCACCACGAAAGAGAGCGCGCTTTTCTGTCAGGGATCGTTGGCGCTGCATACCGGGGAACCGGCAGAAGAGATCATCGCAAACAGGCGGGAGGTTGCACGCAGGCTGGGGATCGGGCAGCAGGCGTATTTTGTCGTAGCAGAGCAGACCCACAGCGATCATATTACGATCATAGAAGGCGGGGAAAGCAGAGGATGGCATACCGCCGAAGATGCGGTAGCCAACTGCGATGCGATGATCACCGCTCAAAAAGGGATGGTACTGACGATCCTGACCGCTGACTGTGTACCTGTGCTCCTTTTTGACCCTGAAAAAGAGGTCGTGGCTGCGATCCATGCAGGATGGAGAGGTACAAAAGCCAATATCACTGGGAAAACAGTGCAGAAGATGGTCGATACTTTCGGCTCGAATCCCAAAGATATCGTTGCTTTCATTGCGCCCTCTATCGGGAGATGCTGCTATGAAGTGGGGGAGGATGTGGCGCAGCATTTCGATGATGAAGCGCTATGCGATCAGGTCGGGGAAAAATATATGCTTGATCTGCCGCTGGCCAACCAAAAGCAGCTTCTGGATGCGGGGTTAAACGCTGAAAATATAGAGATGAGCGGTCAGTGTACCGCATGCGAGGCGGAGAGGTATTTCTCCTATAGAAAGGAGCAGGGGTGCAGCGGCAGGTTTATGAGTATGATAGGACTCCGTTGATGCACTAGGCATCAACTCTGAGGTCCTCATGCGCTTCGAGCTCCAGTACCTCCCACGGAAGCCCCTGTTTCATCAGCTCTTCCATAAACGGATCGGGATCCATCTCTTCCATGTTGAAGACACCAGTTCCCTGCCATACACCCTCAAGCATCAGTTTCGCACCGATCATTGCAGGAACACCCGTAGTGTAGCTTACACCTTGACTCATTACTTCTGCATAACACTCTTCATGGTCTTTGATCTGGTAGATATAGATCGTTCTCGGTTTCCCGTCTTTGATCCCTTTTGCGAAGATACCGATATTGGTCTTTCCTTTGGTACGCGGACCGAGGCTTGCCGGATCAGGAAGCAGCGTTTTGAGGAACTCGATAGGAATGATCTGCTGGCCTTTGTGCTCGACCGGTTCGATACCGAGCATACCGACGTTCTGAAGCACTTCCATATGCTTGAGATAGCTTGCACCGAATGTCATAAAGAACCGGATACGCTTCAATCCCCTGATATGTTTGACCAGTGACTCCATCTCTTCATGGTAGAGCAGGTAGCTGTCTTTCGGCCCCACTTCAGGGTAGTCCCATACCTGCTTGATCTCCATCGGCTCGGTCTCGATCCACTTCCCGTTTTCCCAGTATCTTCCTTTCGCACTCACTTCACGAAGGTTGATCTCAGGGTTGAAGTTGGTCGCAAAGGGATAGCCGTGGTCTCCCGCGTTGCAGTCAAGGATATCGATCGTGTGAATCTCGTCAAAGTAGTGCTTTTGGGCATAGGCACAGAAGACATTGGTCGCACCCGGGTCAAACCCGCTTCCGAGTAGACCCATGATATCCGCTTTTTTGAACTGCTCATCTCTCGCCCACTGTTCTTTGTACTCGAACTTCGCTTCATCGGGATGCTCGTAGTTCGCTGTGTCAAGGTAGTCAACCCCGCACTGGGTACACGCATCCATAATGGTCAGATCCTGGTAGGGCAGCGCCACGTTGATCACGATATCCGCATCGGTCTTCATGATCAGTGCGACCAGCTCTTCTACGCTGTCCGCATCGACTTTTGCCGTGGCGATCTCTACGCCTGTTTTTGCTTTCACATTGGCTGCGATCTCATCACATTTGCTGAGTGTACGGCTTGCGAGTGTGATATTTCCGAAAGTCTCGGCATTCATCGCACATTTGAACGCAACGACATTTCCGACACCGCCAGCACCGATAATAAGGGTATTTGTAGACATGGAAACTCCTAATAGTAAGTATGTAATTCTATCACAAATAGAAACGATTTACGATGTAACTCAGCACAAAAAGCATGGGAATGAAGAGCAGGGTGCTGATCATGATGAGCGAAGTGACCTCTTTGGGGCGGCAGTCATAGAGTGAAGCGAGGTTGATGTTGGCCACTGCCAGAGGTACCATCATCTCCATCAGTATCACCCCCTGTACAAAGAGCGGCAGGGAAGTGAAACTCAGAATCGCTGCGCTCAGAAGCGGTATGAGGATAAACTTCTGAGAAAGGGTGGAGAAGATCAGAAGGGGGCGAAGCTCCCTGAGCCTGATCCCCTGCAGAAATGTCCCCAGGAGGAAAAGCTGCAGTACGATCCCTCCGTAGGCGCCCATCTTGAAAAACTCCTGGATCTGCGGTGTGAGGGGGATATCATAGATATTGATCCCGATCGCTACCACAGAGGCCGGGATGATCGGGATCTTGATAATATTCAGAAGCGAATCTTTGATACTGAACGATCCCCGCGAGTAGATGTAGACCCCGACAATGTAGACCACAAAGACATTGGCGATATTGATCAGGGTCGTGTAGATGACGCTGGCCTCCCCGAAGAGGGCAATTCCCAAAGGGATACCGATATTCCCCGTGTTCCCGACAAATCCGGCGATGGAGAAGATGGAACGCTCTTTGGGATTGCTGAAGATGATCTTCCCCAGTGCGATCGTCGGGAGGAGCAGCAAAAAGATGATCCCCAGATAGACCAGCGGTGTGTAGATATGGGCAAGTTCCAGCTTGGCGGTACTGAATCCCCATACGGTGACAAAAGGCTGCAGAAAATAGACAGAAAAAAGTGTGAGTGTTTTGGAGTTCATATCCTCTTTGAAGATACGCTTGGCGAGGTATCCGAGGGCGATAAAAACATAGACAAAAAGAATGCTCATAAGTGTATCGATCATGAGCGGAATTATAACATTAACCAATTTTAGATATGATTTTATCCATAGAATTATAAGGGTTTTAGATGGATTTTTCTTCTTTGGAGACGTGGGGATACCTCGCGGTAGCGTTTTTTTCGTTCGGGGGTTCGCTTTTTATCGTAGCGGCGGCAGGCGTCTTCTCTTTTATGGGCAATATGGATCTTACCACCGCGCTGATCATCGCGATGATCTCCAACTTTATGGGGGACAACTTTCTTTTCTATCTCGGTAAGTATCAGAAAGATCAGATCAAACCCTACTATGCCAAACACAAGCGAAAGATCGCACTGGCGACGCTGATCATGCGAAAGTACGGCCCGTTTGCCGTGTTTATCCAAAAGTTCATCTACGGGGTAAAGACCCTGGTACCGGTTTCCATGGCATTGGCAAAATATGATTTTAAAAAATTTATCTTCTTCAATATTTTTGCTTCCATTGTATTCGTTCTGACGATCGGTCTGAGTGCATACTATGCGAGCGAATCGATCATCGCATTTTTCGGCTATGTGCAGCAAAACCCATGGATCGCACCGGTGGTACTCTTTACGATCATCGGACTCATCTGGTTCTCTTTGGAAAATATGACGAAGAGGAGATAGCGTTCAGCGTTCAGCGTTGAGTGATTGGTGATCCGTTTTGAGTTTTGAGTTTTGAGTTGATCGAATGTGAATCTTTATTTTGAAAATCCATAACATATTTTTTTCCGTCATTCCCGACTGTGATCTGGAATCCAAAAGTGGATGTCGCTGTAGACTTTTAATCTGAAAGGCAGTGGGGTGCTGCTCTTTGATAATAAAAAACTTGTATGTGTTTTAAGATGGGTGGAAAGATCTGTATCAGTGTCGGGGTGAGGACACCCCGACCTACGAAAAGATATTTTTTAAGGACTGGTTAAGGAAAAAAGCGTCAGCGTGCTAAACGCTCTATTTGCGTTTGCTCTCTACAAACTTTTTGATACGGCTGATCCCTTCCCGGATCGTTTCGATATCCGTCGCAAAGGAGAACCTGAAGTACCCTTCCGCACCAAATCCGATCCCCGGTACTACCGCAACACCTGTCTCCTGAAGCAGTTCTTTGCAGAACTCGATGGAGTCGTTTGAGATCTTTTTTGTGTTGACAAAGAGGTAGAATGCACCGTCGGGTTTGAGTACGCTCAGACTGTCGATCTCATTGAAGAGTTTTACCGCTTCAGCGGCTCTTGCATCAAATGCCTGTCTCATCTCTTCGATCTCTGCATCAACCTCGCCGTTGAGTGCAACGATCGCTGCTTTTTGTGTGATAGAGTTGATATTGGAGGTACTCTGGCTTTGAAGGTTGTTCATCGCCGCGATCAATGCTTTGTTTGGTGATGCAAGGTATCCAAAACGCCATCCTGTCATTGCCACAGACTTGCTCAGGCCGTTGATGGTGACGGTTCTCTGGTACATATCTTCCGAGATACTCGCAGTCGCTACAAAGTCGATCCCGTAAACCAGCTTCTCGTACATCTCGTCACTTGCGACGATGATATTCGTACCTTTCAACACTTCTGCAAGTGACTCCAGTTCCTCTTTGGAGTATACGGAACCGGTAGGATTGGAAGGAGAGGTGAGTACGATCATTTTCGTTTTGGGCGTGATCGCATTTTTGAGTTGTTCCGCTGTGATCTTGAAGCCGCTTTTCTCATCGGTTTCGATAATGACAGGTTTCCCCTCTGAATAGATCACCAGTTCTGGGTAGGTTACCCAGTAAGGCGCAGGAATGATCACTTCATCACCCGGATTGATGACTGCTTGAAAAAGATTGAAAAGCGACTGTTTCGCACCGTTGCTGACAATGATGTCAGAAGGTGCATACTCCAGGTTGTTCTCTCTTTTGAGTTTTCCTGCTACTGCTTTCAATAGTTCCGGGATACCGGGTACTGCAGTATATTGTGTAAAGCCGTCATTGATAGCTTTGATGGCCTCGTCTTTGATCTTTTGCGGTGTACCGAAGTCAGGTTCACCCGCTGAAAATGAGAGGACATCTTTCCCCTCTGCTTTAAGATCTCTTGCCAGTGAAGAGATAGCAATCGTCAATGACGGTGATAGTGATTGTATGCGATCTGATAGCATTATAACCCTTGTAAATAATAAAAATTAGAAAATCCAACAATTATAGCAGAATAAGCGTAAAAATATTTTGATAAGCGCAGAAGAAAAAGAGGGAAAGGAGCGGATTGTTTCTTATTGCTCCACGATCAATCCATACTGTGGATGAAATCGTCGTAGTCTATCTCGAGATCGTGGTCTTTTTGCCTGATATCTTTGCTCTCGCCGCTCTCGATGGCGCTTTCAAGGATCTCGATACGTTTGAGAAGGTATTTAAAGATCTCTTTATTGATATCCGGCATCTCATCATGGCTCAGTTTGGTTGCGGATTTTTCATACTGGAGTACACGCGCGGGTATACCGACCGCGGTGGTTTTCGGGGGGACATTTTTAATGACCACGGAGTTCGCACCGATCTTTGCATCATCCCCTATCGTGATATTTCCCAGTATTTTGGCCCCTGCACCGATGACCACATTGTTTCCGACCGTGGGGTGCCGTTTTCCCTTCGTGAGACTTACTCCGCCCAGTGTCACCTGCTGATAGATCACGACATCATCTCCGACGATCGCTGTTTCGCCGATAACGACACCAACACCGTGGTCGATGAAAACCCTGCGTCCGATCTGTGCGGCGGGGTGGATATCGACGGTGGTGAGGAACTGTCCTATCGCTGAGATAAATCGCGGCAGAAAACGCAACCCTTTGTTGTAAAACCAGTGTGCGATCCTGTGAAAAAGGAGCGCCCAGAGTCCGGGATAATTAAAAAAGAGTTCGAAGGTAGAGTGCAGGGCAGGGTCATTTTGTTTAACATTGGTAAAATCTTCTTTGATCAGGCTGAAAGGGTTCAACGTCTCTCCTAAACATTCATATCCGACGATCTCAGTTTGACTCCTCGATCGCCTGTATGGTCTTAAGATAGCTATTTTCACTTAAATGCAGGTAAAGTTTGCCCAAAAGTTCGCGTTTCTCTTCGGAAGTGAGTGTTTCTGAAAGCTCAATATGCTGTTTGAGTGTTTTGTCGATCAAATTGGTATCATAATCCATGTCATCCAGTACATCCATCAGGTTCTGTGCTTCGATCAGTCCCTCGATTTTATAGTTCCCTGTTTCATCGAAATTGATCAGGCACTCTGTCGGATGCGTAAAGAGGTTATGCTGCATTCCCAGTACTTCCTGATAGGCGCCGGTGAGGAAGAAACCGAGAAAATACTCCTCTTTATCCAGATCAATATCATGCAGGTAGAGCGGATAGTCACGGTTGAATTCTATTTCCCCGTCACTGTCGCAGGTGATATCCCAGATACTTGCCGGATTGGTCGGTATTTTATTGAGATGCGTGAGCGGCATGATGGGAAACTCCTGCTCAAGCCCCCAGAAATCCGGAAGAGACTGGAAGATGGAGAAATTCACCAGATACTTTTCCTGGATACGGTCCTGAAGCTGTTTGAGCTCATCGGTATCTTCGCTTCTGAGCAGGGCGATGGCTTTTTTCACGATCAGGTTTACCAGTGTTTCGGTGTTGGAGCGGTCTTCCAGATCAATATACCCAAGATCGAAGAGTGTCAGCAGACTCTCCATACGATCCAGGGCATCGTGAAGGTACTCTCTGGCATTCGTGCGGCTCATTGTATTGTAGAGGTCATGCAGCTCCTGGATCAAAGGCGGGTTTTCCGACTTGAGCCTCAGGCACTTTTCGTGGTACTCCTGGCTGAAGAGCTCAAGTACGGGCGCAACCAGTACCGAGTGGGAGGCAGCGATATAGCGGCCGGACTCTGTAAAGATATTCGGCTGCGGTACATTTTTGTTTTTTGCGATCTCCTGCATGAGGTAGATGACGTCGTTGGCAAATTCGTTCAATGAGTAGTTACGCTCTTTGTCATGAGCATGCTGGGAATACTCCACCGCCAGACCGCCGCCGATATTGATCGCGCTCAGGCTGTCGGCACCGCGTTTTTTCAGTTCCGCGTAGATGTTTCCCGCTTCACGCAACGCCTTTTTGAGCGGAGCGATATCTCCCATCTGCGAGCCGATATGAAAATGGATCATCCAGAGCGCTTCGAGCAGGTTATGCTTCTTGAGCAGTTCGTAGGCTTCGATCAGCTCAGTCGAGGTAAGTCCGAACTTGGAGTTGTATCCGCCGCTTTTTGCCCAGATACCGATACCTGAGCTGTGCAGGCGGATACGCACACCGATATTCGGCACAATCGGGTTTTCGGACTCATCGTTAAACTCTTTGTTGACCTGAATAATACTTTCAAGTTCATCAAGCCCCTCAATGGTGATCGTAATATTGTGCCCCATCTTGGCCGCGATAAAACACATGGAGATCATCTCCTTGTCTTTAAACCCGTTGATCGTGATCGGTGCACCCAGAGGGGTTTTGCTCATTGCAATCACCAGTTCGGCCTTGCTCCCGGCCTCCAGACCGTAGTTGTACTCTTTGGAAATATCCATCAGAGCATGGACAAAGTTGGGAAACTGGTTGACCTTCAGCGGGAAGACTGCATTGAAAGTCCCCTGGTAGTCGAAGGTCTCCCTTGCAGCGTTGAAGGTCTCGAACAGTGTGGAGATCTGTTTCTTAATAAGATGAGGAAAACGTAGAAGCAAAGGTCCTTTGTATCCCTGGTTGCGTATCTGTTTTGTGATCTCGTAGAGTGAGGGCTCAAGCCCGTAATTGATGTTGATCGTATCATGTTTAATGATAAAATTGTTGTCACTCCAGACATCTATGCCAAAATCTTTCATCATATACTCACTTAATTATAATGGGTATTATACCTAAACTTAATCGAATCTTACCTATAATTAACGTATGATAAATGAATATCTCAGTATCGAAAAGAACAATGATCGGCTTGTGTTGAAGGCAAAAGGTGAGTGGACACTGTCGAGTGTCCCTGAGATTGAACGGATTCTGCAACGAATCACCTATGAGCTGCCGATTACGTGGGATGTTTCGGCTGTCAGAGAATTTGATTCAGCCGGTGTTTTGCTTTTTACCGAATACTTCAAAGCGTTTTCAGGACATACTCCGGTGGAGGTTGCCGGTTACACGAAAAATCAAAAAGAGATGTATGATCTTCTTAAGGAAGATGGACATGTCGTGATCAAACCTCCCAGAGAAGAGAATCTGCTTGAAACGGTAGGAAAGAATACAATCATGCTTCTTAAAGACATGAAAGAATTTATCGAATTTCTGGGCCATGTGTTTTATGCATTTCTCCATATGATCATACATCCCAGAGAGATACGGATGAAAGAGATCGTCTATCATATCCATCAAGCAGGATTTAATGCACTGATCATTATCGGGCTGACCTCATTTCTGGTAGGGATGGTGATTGCCTACCAGGGAGCAGTACAGTTGGCCAAGTTCGGGGCAGATATCTTTATCGTAGATACAGTAGCGATCTCCATCACCCGTGAACTCGGGCCGATGATCACAGCAATCGTGATTGCCGGAAGGAGCGGCTCGTCCTATACTGCCGAGATCGGTGCGATGAAGATCACCGAGGAGATTGCCGCGATGAGGACAATGGGATTTGATCCTTATGCCTATTTGGTGCTGCCCCGCATCATCGCGATGATGGTGGCATTGCCGCTGCTGATCTTTTTTGCAGATATCGTGGGAATCTTCGGAGGAATGGTCGCTTCGGGGATGCAGCTCGGTATCTCGATGACACAGTTTATTGACCGTTTGTATGAGGTATTGGAGGTCAAGCACTATATCCTGGGGATGATCAAGGGACCGGTATTTGCTTTTCTTATCGCTTCTGTAGGGGCTTTCAGGGGATTTCAGGTCTCTCATAATACAGAAAGTATCGGGCTTCATACCACGGCATCCGTGGTCAACGGTATCTTCCTTGTGATCGCTTTTGACGCGCTCTTTTCGGTGATCTATACGGAGCTTGATCTGTGAATAGAGTGATCGAGGTAGAAAGTATTGTCACCCGTTTTGGTGAAAGAACGGTACATGACGGTGTGAGTTTGCATATCGAAGAGAATGAGATTTACGGGATACTGGGAGAGAGTGGTTCGGGCAAGTCGGTGCTGATGAAAGAGATGATCATGCTGCTTGAACCTGCTGGGGGAGAGATCACTGTTCTGGGGAATAATCTTAAGCATATTGGCTTTAAGGAGGCCCAGGCACTGCGAAGGGATTGGGGCGTGCTCTTTCAGTTCGGTGCGCTTTTTTCTTCGTTGACCGTGGCGGAAAATATCGAGGTACAGCTTAAAGAGTATACGATGATCTCAAAAAAGCTACGTGACAGCCTGGTGGCATCCAAACTGAAAATGGTCGGTCTTGATCCCGGGGTAGGGAGTCTTTACCCCTCACAGCTGAGCGGAGGGATGGTCAAGCGTGCAGCACTTGCCAGAGCGCTTGCGATGGAGCCCAAACTTCTTTTCCTGGATGAGCCCACTTCGGGGCTGGATCCTATCGGAGCACGAAATTTTGACAGATTGATCGTAGATCTGCGTGATCTGCTGGGGATCACCGTAGTGATGATCACCCATGATCTTGAGAGTATCTTCAGTATTGTAGACAGGATGGCAGTCCTGGCAGACAAGAGGGTCGTAGCGGAGGGGAGCATCGAAAATGTGCTACAATCACAACATCCTTTTGTTGAAAGGTTTTTTAAGAATGAATATACCAAAGAGAGGTTTGAAAAGGTGAAGAATGTATAGCAGGGTCAATTATCTGGTGGTTGGTATTTTTGTCATACTCTTTGGGATAGGGCTAGTGTGGTTTGCATTTTGGCTGGGTAAATATGATCTCCGTGACCAGTACCATACCTACAAACTTGAGATCAGCGAATCGGTTTCCGGGCTCTCTGTAGACTCTGATGTGATGCTTAGAGGTGTGGATATCGGCCGGGTGAGTGCTATCCGTATCAATCCGGACAATATCGAAGTTACCGAAGTCTATGTCAATATCCGCCAGGATGTCCCTATCAAAGAGGATATGGTGGCGACCACAAAGATGTTTGGTATCACGGGACTGCTCTCTATCGAGATAGAGGGGGGAACCAATGCGGCAAAAACACTCCAGCCGACGGATGAGTATATCCCTACGATCAAAACAAAGACTTCTTTGGTAGCAAACCTGGGTAGAAGTGTCGAATCCCTCTCCCAAAAGCTTGATGCCCTGCTCGAACAGGGACAAAAGGTGGTCTCGGATAAAAATATCAATACGGTAGAGAAGATACTTGATAATGTCGAGGTGATCACGAAAAACGGCGAAGAGGTAGAAAAGAGGCTGATGAGCTCCCTGGAGGAACTCGATACGGCGATCAAAGCGTTTAGGGATTCGATGCAGAGAGTTTCAACCAACTTTGAAGGTGCGACCAAAGACCTGAATGATGTGAAAAAAGTGATCGTTCCGACGATAGAGAATTTCAACCGTGTTACACTGAAGGTTGAGCAGAGCCTCGACCGCGATGACTATAATATGAAGAAGATACTTGAACCGCTGATTGTGGATATGCAGATACTCTCCTCGCAGATGAGTGACCTTGCGGGAGAGCTTGAAGAGAGTCCAAGCAACCTGATTTTTAAATCAAGAACCCCTTTGAAAGGGCCGGGAGAATAACGATGAAACATATTATGGGAGCACTATTGGTAATCTTCTTGGCCGGGTGCGGTACGAAAATGACACCGCTGAAGAGCTATACTCTGCAGACCCCAAAGGTGGAGAAACGCCATCAGGGGAGCTATCACTCCAAGACGATCAAGGTGATGCAGCCGCTGAGCCTCAAAGAGAAGATGAGTGACAAAATGTATTTTTCTTATTCTCCTATACAGCAGGGGGCCTATCTGAACTCAAAGTGGTCCAATAATCTTGGAAAGCTTCTTCAGGGCACTGTGATGTATACACTGCAGAGCAGCGGTATGTTCAAGGGGGTGGTTTCTTATGACTCAACAGCACAGGCTGACTGCAGGCTGGAGAGTACGGTGTTTGACTTCTCTCACCATGTAAGGGGTGATGCTTCGGCTGCGGTTGTTTCCCTGCAGTTCAATCTTGTTTCAACTCATACAGGCAAGTTGATGAAAAGCAAACGATTCAGCTATAGAGAACCAACAAAAACAACAGATGCCCGGGGATATGTTGAAGCAAGCAACAGGGCAGTGGAAAGACTAGGCAACGACCTCCTTCTTTGGCTGAACTGCATATAGCTTTGTGCTAAAGAAAGATTGATCTTTTTGATCGATCGGATTGAAGCAGAGGAGTCTCTTTTTTATAAAAGAGATAAAATACCTCAAAAATGCAGCTTGAAATAGGGGGTAGATACAAAGCTTTAAGTCTAAATGATCTATGATGAATCCTTCATACTTTTAATGAAGGGAAATGTTTTATAAAATTCAGGAGAGAAAATGAAAAAAATCGTTTTGATGACATCGGTTGCATCATTGATGGCGCTGCAGCTGCATGCAGGCGGTGATATCGCTCCGGTTGAGCCGGCAGTAGAGATACCGGAAGTGCATTCGCACACAGAGAGTGGCTTTTATGTGATTGTCAAGGGGTTGAGAATTGCAGGAGACAGTGTACATCATGGAGAAGCAGTACTGGATGGTGATAGCGGTTACGGATTTGGTATCGACCTGGGTTACAGGCTGGGGCATGGATTTGCGGTGGAGTATGACTTCTCTTATGCTGAAAACACCGTGAGTGAAATGGAACACGGAGATGTTGTGGCTGAAGCGGATGCAACGTACTATACGCATGCACTGGATCTTGTTTATACCTACGAATTGACAGAGACTCTGGGCCTCTTTGCAAAAGCAGGGTATGAGTATGAGATCGAAGAGATCGACGAGTATCATATCGATGCGGATGATAACGGATTTAACTATGGTGTAGGTGTGGAAGTGGCGATGGGGCACGACTATAAATTTGTTGCCGAGTATGAACACTCAACGATCGGAGGGCCTCGGGGAGATTCAATCTTTGCAGGTGTGATGTTTAATTTCTAAAATGCAATAAACAGACACGAAACTCTAAAGGTTTCGTGTCACCATTTAGAGGTCATTGATATCAATGACCTGCTCTTCTTTGCTCTCAAGATCCTTCAGCCATACGGTTCCATTGTTCAGTTCATCTTCGCCGATAAGAACCGCATATCTTGGATTGGCTCTGTCCACCCCTTTCATATGGCTTTTGAACCCTTTGGAGTTGTACTCCACCGTGACTTTGTCTGTCAGGCGTTTTTTCGTTGCAAGTTTGAGGAGTGCCGGGATGGCCTCCGGGGTCATCGCACCCATATAGTAGCCTTCAGGCTCTTTTTCAGGCATCTTCACCAGCTCCATGATACGCTCGATACCCAGGGCAAACCCTACTGCAGGCGTCGGTTTCCCGTCCAGGAACTCTACCAGCCTGTCGTAGCGTCCACCGCCTGCGATGGCACTCTGTGCACCGATCTCGCTGCTGACAAACTCAAAGGCTGTTTTGGAGTAGTAGTCCAGACCCCTTACCAGGTTGTCGTTGACGGTGTATTTGATCCCCTCCTGATCCAGCAGCGCTTTGAGTTTTCTGAACTCCGGGTCGCACTCTTCGCAGAGGTAGTCTTTCAGTTTGGGAGACTCCACCAGCAGTGCCTGGCATTTATCGTTCTTACAGTCAAGGACACGGATAGGGTTGGTGCCTATCCTGCGGTTGCAATCTTCGCAAAGCTCCTCTTTGATCTCAGTAAGCGAGTTGACAAGTGTCTCTCTGTATTTCGGCATACAGACTTTACATCCAAGCGAGTTGATCTGCAGTTCATATCCGATGCCGAGTGCATCAAAGATCTGTGCGATCATCGTAATGATCGTAAAGTCCTCATAGACGGAAGCTTCACCGAAGCTCTCACATCCAAACTGGTGAAACTCTCTGAGTCTTCCTTTTTGCGGCTTCTCATAACGGAACATCGGCCCGTAGTAGTAGAACTTCTGTTTGACCGGCTGACGGTCAAGTTTTGCAGAGATGAAGGCACGCACAATACCGGCTGTGCCCTCAGGACGCATACAGACATCGTTCTCGCCTTTGTCTGTGAACTGATACATCTCTTTCCCTACGATATCAGAGCTCTCACCCACTGAGCGCTTGAAGAGCGCAGTCTCTTCGAGAATAGGGGTTTCGATATATCCATAGCCATAACGTCTGGCAATGGTCGCAGCAGTATTTACGATATATTCAAAACGTTCACTCTCTTCAAAAGTGAGGTCTTTCATACCACGTAGCGGATTGATCATAGGGTTTCCTTCTATCCAGAAAGGTGGGCTGGCAAGCCCACCCTACGGTGTGTTTTATGTAGGGTGGGCTTGCCAGCCCACCAATATTATGGATGCAATTATACCTTCAAGTAGGTTAGTATCGTTTGATGGATGTTCTCTATCGTGTCACGCGCATCGATAAAAAGATGCGGGATATCCAACGCAAGGACGGTCTGCTTCATGTGCTCCTGTACGCTGAGCAGGTACTCCAGACCACGCTGTTCTATCCCGTCCAGACTTTTGCCTCCAAGCCTCTCCTGCAGGGTCTGCATGTCTGTGAGGAAAAGGATGACTTTATCAGGTAAATTTCCCTGCAGTGCAAAGTTGTTAAGCATGACCAGTTCATCAATTTCAAAATCGTCGTTGGCCAAAGCGTATCCGATACCGGAGATAAACCCTCTATCTGAGATAACAAGTTTATCCTGGTTGGGTTGTATTACCTCTTCAAAATGTTCGGCACGGTCGGCCAAAAAGAGCAGAAGTTCGGCACGTTTGGAGATGATCGTGCTCTCCAAAAGTATCTCTCTTGCTTTGATCCCGAACGCTGTACCGCCGGGTTCTTTGGTCGTAATGATCTCAGGGTGTTTTTGTTTCAACAGCTCCAGCTGCGTACTTTTCCCGCAGGTGTCGATCCCTTCAAAAAGTACAACCATCAGCGTTCACACTTGATCAGTTCCAAAGCTCTTGCAGGAACAAGATGTTCCACCTTTCCGTCAAAGTTGAGAATCGTACGTACGACTGATGAGCTGACAAAGGCATGTTCAAGACTTGGCATCAGGTAGATCGTCTCAAGCTCTTTTTTCAGGGAAGCATTGGCATATCCCATCTGCAGTTCATACTCAAAGTCACTGACAGCCCTGAGTCCACGGATGATGATATTGGCATCCAGCTCGTCCGAGAGATTGACCAGAAGGTTATTGAAGCCTATTACTTTGATATTGGGTAGGTCGACAATAGCGGCTTCCACCATCTCTACACGCTTTCTAAAACTGAACATCGGCTTTTTCGCCTCCGAATCAGCCACCGCGATGATGATCTCATCAAACATTCTGTGTGCACGTTTGATGATATCCAGATGTCCGTTGGTAATGGGATCAAAGGTTCCAGGATAGATCGCTCTTTTATAAGTACTCATCTTATTTCCATCTTTCATATAAATTATTTTCTATGCCCAATGCATCGTACCACTTTCCAATGATAAAACGTTCCATCTCCTCCAGGGAGCCGGACTCAGAGTAATAACCCATAACAGGCGGGGCAATGATGACGCCAAGCGTGGCAAGTTTTTGCATATTTTCCAGTGCAATCGCCGAAAATGGAAGCTCGCGCGGTGCAAGCAGTAACTTTTTTTGCTCTTTGAGGGCTACGGCTGCAACCCTGGTAGCCAGGTTGTCACTGATGCCGCAGGCAACCTTGGCGAGGGTATTCATACTGCAGGGGATGATCGCTGTGGCATCGACGCGGAAAGACCCGCTGGAGACAGAGGCTGCGATATTTTCGTTTTGGTGCAGGGTGACCTCTCTCTTCTCAAATGACTCTACGGTCAGGGCATTGTCCGAGATGATAACGTGCGCTTCGATACTTTCGGGCAGATAGTCGACAAATTTCCTGCCGAGCTCTACACCGCTGGCACCCGTGATGACTACAACAAGTTTCACAATATCCCTTTTGTTTTTCTCAAGAGGGGATTATAACAAAAGTATGGCAAAAAGCGGTTGGAGCATTCCGAATGAAGAGGGTTTTATTTTAAATTCAACTTCTTTAAGATAATATTTTTTAATAATAAAAAGAAAAAGGTTGCTTTATGCAGAAAAAATGGTTACTACTTTCGCTGACACTTCCGCTTCTGGGCAGCAATATCATCAGCCTGCAGTATAAAGGGGTAGAGGCCGAGATAGAGGGATCTAACGGCGACAAAAGGCTTCTGACAATTGAACGGGAGATCGATCCGGCGTGCCTTAATGTCCCGATCGACGATGAAACGATATGGCAGGGCAAATATGCAGCATCGGATGTACCCAATGTATGCAAATCCGAATTTGTTTCCAGTGTCGGGCAGATACAGCCTATGAGGATCGATCCCGAGGTAGAAACATTCGGCGAGCTGGAGGTGCTCGACTTTATTGAGAAGATGCAGAAAAATAGTGAAATGCTGCTCATTGACAGCCGCAGCGAAGACTTCTACAGCAAGCGCACCATCCCCGGTGCCGTTAATCTGGCCCATATCTATCTTTCCGAACCCAATACTTTTCCAGAAGAATATCTTAAAGCACTTGCACAGCTTGGGGTCAAGATAGAAAACAAGGTATACCGTTTTGACAATGTAAAGACAATAGCGGTTTTCTGCAACGCTTCGTGGTGTGCCCAGTCGCCCCAAATGATCAAGTCGCTGCTTAAGATAGGCTATCCTCCCAGCAAAATCAAATGGTATCGCGGAGGTATGCAGGACTGGCTTGCGCTCAATATGACATCACGATCCAATCATCAGGCAAAACAGCGGTGAAATTTTTCAATGGAAGCATCCCGGCCGGAAGATGAGAAAAAAGAAAAAAGGCGCAATCCAACGGCCTATAGCATCTTACTACAGGACCAAAGGGCGCCTTTCATTGTAAAGCCCGATTTGTTCAGGGGATTCAGGCTTGTCTATTCAGCGATAATCTGCACCTTGTCTACGTAGCATTTCTCCCCTTTGGCATCGGTCTCGCAGATGAACCTTATCTTGGTTGCCGTTGCCGGGATACTATAGGATTTTGCAACGTAGTCACCGTTTTCCTTGTTACTGCCCAGTTGTTCAAGGGGGTGCCAGCTTCCGTCAAAGTACTCTGCGGAGAAATCATCAGCAGCATCAAGACCTTTGAGCCTTCGGTGGTAGGAGAGTGTGGCTTGGTCATAGTCTGCAAGATTGATCTCTCTCTCCATATAGGTTGGTCTGTCTGCCCTTGTCCTGTTGACATAGGCACTATAAACTCCTTCGTATGGATCATTGGTATGCGTAGTCCATACACTGCCGTTTCCTGTCACTATCCAGTTATCCAGACCGTTTTCAAATCCTTCCTCGAGTACAACCGCTGGGGCAGGGGTTGATTCGTCGTCATCATTGATATCGCTGCATCCGTTATCGTCCATGTCGATGAACCCGTCACTGTCGTTATCGATCCCGTCATTGCACGCTTTGGCTGCTTCCGGTGCATCGTACTCGTCATCATCGTTAGGGTCACTGCATCCGGCATCCTCCATATCGACAAGACCGTCGCCGTCGTTATCCAGCCCGTCACTACACTCAGAGAGTGTCGGAGTTGTCCCGCTGCCGCTGATGGTGATATGCGTGGATGCGATCTGTGAGGTTTTCATCGATGATGCCTCAAACATCCCTTTAAAGGCAGCAACTTCTGATGCACTGTCACTGAAGAGGTCTTGTGCCCATGAGTAGGCAAGTGTCTGGTAGAGCAGTTCCGTATCGATGGCGTATTGCGTATCTGTGAGACCGCTGATACGGTAGGTGATCGTATCGCTTCCCCCAACAAAGTTACTGTCACTGCTTGCATTTCCATGTACTTTGATGTCAGGGTGTGCCGTTGACTTATCAAAACCGGCAGGCAGGATACGGTTATCTTTAAGATAGTTCATTCCTCTCAGCAGGGTATAGGTCACCTCTCCAAGGTTGTTTTGCATGATCGATTCATAGACCTGAACCTGGTCTGCTGAAGTGATCAGGTCGTAGTGGGGCTCATAGGTGCTTCTGTCACTGTCCGCATCGACACCGACGATACTGCCGTTGCTGTTGACTTTACCCGATTCAAAGACGGTATTGCCCGACTGGTCACTGACTTTCAGATGGATAAATGCTCTTCTTGAGGGGAAACTGGTAGGAAGTTTATGCCCTGTGGTACTGTTGATCCTGAGTGTGACCTCAAGTGTGCCGTCCTGAAGTGATGTGTTGAGCAGTTCGATAGAGGCAGCGCCCTTGAGCATCTCGTCACTTTTTGCTATGGTTGTAGTAAAGTTGTTCGAAGTGACATCCAGTGCCGTTTTGTTTTGATTCAGGATATCCAGTAAAAGTTTGTTGCCTCCTACAAACATATGCTGGGCAAAGCCGTCTCTCTGGGTATCAAGCCATGGCGGTCTGGTAGAGATACGTACCCCGTCAACTTTTTTCATGTGGCAGTCCTGACAGCTTTTTGTATCTTTGTAGTTGCTGTGTTCCCACTCGGAGTAGGGCATCTGCTCGGGGAACTCACTCTCGGGTGTTGTACTGAGCAGCGAACCATTCTCATCCACGTACGGTGTTTTGAGGTTGTGACAGGTCGCACACATTTTTGACTGGTCCATATGCGCACTGTACTGGATCGTATAGTCGACATTGTTGATCATCGGGTTTGGGAATACATCACTGTACTGGCCGTAAATCGTTCTGCTGCCGTCGATCTCATAGTTCCCTGACATCCCCTCCAGTGTACCCAGTTTGCCGTTGTCTTTGATCTGGTGACACGCCGTACAGCTGACGCCATTGTGCGCGGTATCATGATAGGTGTTGTTGGGGTTCAGGAACCCGTCATCAAAGATTTTGACTGTATCTCCTGAAAATTTTGCTTCCGTGTTGGCCATAGGGGCATGGCATTTCGTACATTTGTCATTGAGTACCTCTTCAAGGTGGGGGTTCCTGTTGATCTCCGTTCTGATTTTCGCTTTCCAGAACGGGTCTTTTGCAGCGTTGGCCATCATTGTGGATGACCAGGCCGTTTCGATGGACATGTCGTTGCCGGACGGATCGCTCATCCCATTGTGACACATGGTACAGTTGCCAGACCCAGAGAAATGGGCTGAGGTAAATGTCGTATCCTCTGCACTAAGCAGACAGCTCAATGCACCTATCGTTAATGCTGTTGTAAGTAGTCGTTTTTTCACGTATTCTCCTCCTTTGATGAAAAGACAATAGTACTTGTTCTCTGTTAATTTTGTATTAAATAGGTGGGGTAGGGGAGCTTTAATATTAATAAACAATATATTTATCAAAAGAATCATTAATCTTTTGGTGTTAAATAGTTAAATATTTTTGTGAATAAAAGTAGATAGAATGTATGCAGTATCTATATTGGATATGATCGTTATGAAGATTAGTGTTGTGGAAAAATAGATAGTATGGAGCGGGCGAACGGATTCGAACCGTCGACCCTAACCTTGGCAAGGTTATGCTCTACCCCTGAGCTACGCCCGCAAAAATAAAATGGGTAAGTGGAGCGGGAAACGGGACTCGAACCCGCGACCCTCAGCTTGGAAGGCTGACGCTCTAGCCAACTGAGCTATTCCCGCGTCATAATTAAACTTAAAACTGAACACAGTGTTAACAATCTCTTTTAAATAAAGTTGCCTGAATGGCAAGTTTTTTACAAGAGACAAAAACGGACTTTGTTCGTTTTGCGTTATATCAAATGGTACCTCGAGTCGGAGTCGAACCGACACGGGCAAGCCCACCAGATTTTGAGTCTAGCGTGTCTACCAATTCCACCATCGAGGCTTCTACATACAAGATGTAGGGTGGAATTTTACGCAGAGAAACCTTAAGGACTGCTTAATAATTTGAAACGATAAAGAAAAGAGAACTTAGCGAGATAATAGCTCAATTTGGGATATTTAAAAAACCCCTTATTTTATTGTGCTATAATATCTTCATTAATTAATATCAAACGTAAATCAGGGAATAGATGTGAAGATCGCGCTTATTGTTACCTCCATACTCTTTATCTATGCAGCCTTTTCAACGCTCTTTTTGGGAACAGGTCTTGTAGGAAATATCGGAGAAAAAATCGGACAGACGAATCTCTTTCTTTTCGGATATCTTGCCTATATCAATCTTTTTATTCTTTTTTATCCGCTCTATAGACTTTTCAAAGAGAGCTCAAAAGCCAAAGAGATTGACTTTTACCTGGGATGGATACTTCTTTTTATCAGTCTGATCTTTCTTGAGTCCCTGGTATTTGATCTTGAAAAGGCAGGCTTTATCGGTACCCAGATCGTAGAGTTCCTGGAGCCCTATATAGGCAAGGCGGGCCTTTGGCTCTCCTGGCTTTTGATCACACTTCTTTCACTGGTCTTTATCCTTGATGATGATTTCAGCCCGGAGGATATCAATTTCCCCACCCCTTCTCTTGGCACCTTCGCCTCTCTGTACGGAAAACTTATCTACGCGGGGAAAGCGGTATTCAAAAAGCTCTCTACCAACCCTTTTGCTGCACCGAGACTGGAAGATGAGATGATGCCGTTGATGAAAACGGTCGATAAGAGAGAGAGTGCAGGAGCAAACGCTCTCAAAAAGATTAAAAAACATGAGCCTGAACCTTCTTCGTATGTTCAAGAGAGCGTACGATGGGAGGAGGAGAACGATGACCCTGTAATCGAGGAGATCACAGCGCTTGAAAAAGAGATGGAGGAGGTGCGGGAAGAGGAGAGCAGGGCAAAAGAGCCGCTCTCTCAGATGCCTAAAAGCAGTTCTCATGTGACCATTGTCGATGAGCTGGAGGAGAACTCAAAGCTGCTTGAACAGATAGAAAAGGGAAAAGTAGAGAAGCCAAAAAACTTCAGGCTGCCCAAGCTGGATTTTCTGCAAAAGGCACCAAAAGCGACAAGAAAGATGAACGAGGCGGAAATCGACCGTAAAATCGGTGAACTTTTGGCAAAGCTGGAGCAGTTCAAGATCGAGGGGGATGTGGTACGTACCTACTCCGGACCACTGGTAACAACCTTTGAGTTCAAACCCGCTCCGCATGTCAAGGTATCGAAGATCCTGAACCTGCAGGATGACCTGGCTATGGCACTGCAGGCAGAGACCATCCGTATCCAGGCACCGATCCCCGGACGTGATGTCGTAGGGATAGAGATCCCCAATGATACTGTGGATACGATCTACCTCAGGGAGATACTCGAGTCCGATATTTTTCGCTCCTCGGGTTCACCGCTGACGGTGGCTCTGGGCAAAGATATTGTCGGTAAGCCTTTTGTGACCGATATCAAGAAACTTCCTCATATCCTGATCGCTGGGACGACAGGGTCGGGTAAATCCGTAGGGATCAATGCAATGATCCTCTCGCTGCTCTATAGAAACGATCCCGATCATCTCAAGCTGATGCTGATCGATCCGAAGATGCTGGAGTTTTCGATCTACAATGATATCCCGCACCTCCTGACACCGGTGATCATCGATGCCAAAAAAGCGATCGCTGCTTTGGCAAATATGGTGGGAGAGATGGAACGGCGATATAAGCTGATGGCAGAGAATCGTACCAAGAATATAGAAAACTATAATGAAAAAGTAAAAAGAGAGGGGTCGGCTGAACCTTTCCCTTATATTGTCGTAGTCATTGACGAGCTGGCAGACCTGATGATGACAGGAGGGAAAGAGGTTGAGTTCTCAATCGCACGTCTTGCCCAGATGGCAAGGGCGTCAGGTATCCATTTGATTGTGGCCACGCAACGGCCGAGTGTGGATGTCGTAACGGGTTTGATCAAGGCGAATCTTCCTTCAAGACTGAGTTACAGGGTAGGGCAGAGAATAGACTCGAAGGTGATCCTTGATGCGATGGGCGCAGAGAGCCTGTTGGGGCGCGGTGATGGGCTTTTCACGCCACCGGGATCGACAGGGCTTGTGCGTCTGCATGCTCCGTGGAGTACGGAAGAGGAGATCGAGAAGATCGTAGAGTATCTTAAGGCACAGAGAGAACCCGAATATGATGAGAACTATCTTGTCGCGGGTGCGAGTGAAGGCGGTGCTTCAGGCAGCGACGAGATCGATCTCGATCCGCTCTACGAAGAGGCAAAGGCAGTGATCCTGAGCGACAAAAAGACCTCCATATCCTATCTGCAGAGAAAGCTTCAGATCGGTTACAACCGTTCTGCCAATATTATCGAACAGCTTGAGGCAACGGGGGTACTTTCGGAACCTAATGCCAAAGGAAATAGGGAAATTTTGTAACACTTTTCCGATTTCCTGTGTAAAACCTACACAAACTAACTGTGATTTTTTACATCTTTTTATCTGAAATATAACTTTCAAAACAGTTATCGGTATAATCTTGATACAAAACCAACTTTAGGAGACCTGAATATGGCCTTGATCGAAGAATACAAAGCACATACGGCTGAGCGTGCAGCGCTTGGTGTACCGCCACTACCGCTCAATGCAGCTCAAGTAGCTGAGCTTGTAACATTGCTTAAAGCTGACAAAATTGAAGATGAAGCGTATCTGTTGGATCTAATAGAAAACAAAGTACCTGCGGGTGTTGATGACGCTGCATATGTGAAAGCAGCGTTTTTAAATGCACTGATTCAAGATGATGCTTCATGCCATGCAATAGACAAAGTCTATGCGATTAAAATTCTGGGAAAAATGCTTGGTGGATTCAATGTGGGTCCGCTTGTTGAAGCACTGAAACATTCTCATGTAGAAGTAGCTCAAGCTGCAGCCGATGAACTTAAAAATACGATTTTGGTCTATAACTCTTTTAATGACGTTAAAGAACTTATGGATCATGGCAACGCATTTGCCAAGGAAGTTATTGAGTCATGGGCAAACGCTGAGTGGTTCACTAACAGACCGGAACTTGCCAAAGAGATCACGCTGACTGTTTATAAAATCCCCGGTGAGACAAACACAGATGACCTTTCACCTGCTTCTGAAGCATTTACAAGAGCGGATATCCCGCTTCACGCAAACTCAATGCTCGTTGCGAGAATGGAAAACCCGCTTGAGACTATGGCTCAGCTTAAAGAGAAAGGACATCCGCTTGCATACGTCGGTGACGTTGTAGGTACAGGTTCATCAAGAAAATCCGGTATTAACTCTGTACAGTGGCACATGGGTACAGATATTCCGGGTGTTCCGAACAAGAGAACGGGCGGTGTGGTGATCGGTTCGATCATCGCTCCAATCTTCTTCAACACTGCAGAGGATTCAGGATGTCTTCCTATCCAGGCGCCGGTAGACGAGCTTGAGACTGGTGATGTGATCACAGTAAAACCATTTGACGGCGTGATCGAAAAGAACGGCGCAGTCGTATCTGAGTTTGCACTTTCTCCAAATACACTTCCGGATGAGATGAGAGCGGGTGGGCGTATTCCGCTTATTATCGGTAAAGGGTTGACTGCAAAAGCAAGAGAAGCACTCGGCATGAGAGCTTCAGATATGTTTATGGCACCGGATCAGCCGGATGACAACGGCAAAGGGTATACGCTTGCTCAGAAAATGGTTGGTAAAGCATGTGGACTTGAAGGTGTAAAACCTGGTGTTTACTGCGAGCCTATCGCAACCACTGTCGGTTCCCAGGATACTACCGGTCCAATGACCAGAGATGAGATCAAAGAGCTTGCTGCGCTTAGTTTCGGTGCTGATATGGTGATGCAGTCATTCTGTCATACTGCTGCCTATCCAAAACCTGCAGATATCGAACTTCAGCATACGCTGCCGGACTTCTGGACATCAAGAAAAGGGGTGATCCTCAGACCGGGTGACGGTGTGATCCACTCATGGCTGAACAGACTTTGTCTTCCGGACACTGTTGGTACAGGCGGTGACTCGCATACAAGATTCCCTATCGGTATCTCATTCCCGGCAGGTTCCGGTCTTGTTGCATTCGCAGCAGTAACAGGTATGATGCCGCTTACAATGCCGGAGTCAGTTCTTGTAAGATTCAAAGGCAAGATGCAGCCGGGCATCACACTACGTGACCTTGTCAATGCGATCCCTTACCAAGCGATCAAAGATGGTCTTCTTACTGTTGAGAAGAAAGGGAAGAAAAACATCTTCGCAGGACGTGTGCTTGAGATCGAAGGTCTTGAAACATTGAAATGTGAGCAGGCGTTTGAACTTTCTGATGCATCTGCTGAGAGATCTGCGGCAGCATGTACGGTGAAGCTAGATAAAGAACCTATTATCGAGTACTTGAACTCCAATATTGCGCTTATCGAAGAGATGATAAAAGACGGTTACGAAGATGCTGCGACACTTCAAAGAAGAGCAGACAAAATGAAAGAGTGGTTAAAGAACCCAGAGCTTCTTGAAGCGGATGCAGATGCTGAGTACGCAGCAGTGATCGAGATCGATCTTAACGAGATCACTGAGCCGATCCTTGCATGTCCAAACGATCCGGATGATGTGGCTACACTTTCTGAAGTACTTGCAGATCCAAACAGACCGACTGAGAAGATCGATGAAGTATTCGTTGGTTCTTGTATGACAAACATCGGTCTATTCAGAGCACTTGGTGAAGTACTTAAAGGTGAGGGTGCTGTGAAGGCTAAACTATGGGTAGTACCACCGACCAAGATGGATGAAAAGACATTGACTGAAGAGGGTTACTATGCGATCTTCGGTGCAGCGGGTGCGAGAACCGAGGTTCCGGGATGTTCACTCTGTATGGGTAACCAGGCAAGAGTCGCGGACAATGCGATCGTATTCTCAACCTCTACAAGAAACTTCGATAACAGACTTGGAAAAGGTGCACAGGTGTACCTGGGATCAGCTGAAGTTGCAGCAGTAGCAGCGCTTCTTGGACGCCTTCCAAATAAAGAGGAGTATCTTGAGATCGTCAACAAAAAGATCACAGATGCAAACAAAGAGAGCGTATACAAATACCTTAACTTCGACCAGGTTTCTGCTGAAGAACTTGAAGCAATGGTGAAGTAATTTACCATTGACTGAGAGGCATTTTGCCTCTCTTTCCCTTTCTCTCCTCTCTTACAATCCAATAGATCAACGCACACTACGAATCTTTATATTAAAAACGTTTTTATCCAGATCACCAGGGCTCCAACCCAAAATGCTCTTTTAATGCCGTATCGTAATCGACTTCCAAACATACTGAGTTTCCCTCTTCGATGCACTTGAGTTCATTCTCCATAAGGATCTTTCTCCCCGTAGCGGTCTGTATAATTGCGAGTCTCTTCCGTGTAAAGATCGTATCGGGATGGGTGGCGTTAAAATAGTTCGCGAGAGTGAACTCGATCCACTCCTGCGGTTGTAGGGTGAAGCCGTATTGACACTGCCATTCATCCTGCACCAGTGAACTCAGCACATACTCCCCATTGATCAGCGCAAGGCGTAAACGATCATCGTCCTGAACGACTTCGCCCTCTTCGATCATCATCGGCGCGCGGAGGGCATATCCTCCGAACGCCGTATCGCAGAGGTAGTCTCTTCCCCCGATACGCACAATCACGATCATATGTGTTCTGGGACGTCGCTCCGGATAGAGCATCGGCCGTGCTCCCGCATAATACCACTCGAAACCGATAGTACTGAGCGCCATCGAGAAAATGCCATTGATCTCGTAGCAGTATCCCCCTCGGCGGCGGGTCAGGACCTTATCTACGATCTCTTCAGGTACCATTGACGGGATACGCCCGGCCTGCACTTCGGTATTTTCAAACGGAACAGTTCGCAGCTGTTTCTGTACCAGTCGGGTAAGTGTCACAAGCGTAGTGTCCACGCTCCCCTCGTACCCGATACGCGAGAGGTAATCGGTGAGATTAAAGTTGGAAGCTCTCATAGTGATTCCTTGTTTTGTAAGTTTTGCATCAGTGCAAGCGTTTCATGATCTGAAGCGGTATCACGTTCATTCATGTGCTCCATAAGTTTACCATGCCGATCTTTGGATAGATTTTGCCCCGCCTTTACTTTGAAGGTGATGCAGTCGCTCTCTATCGCATAGACTCCTGTTTTTTCAAGCATTTTCGTATAGATAGGGTTGGCCGCATCGATCGGCTCATAGCCGCCTTCCGGCTGCATCTTTTCCATCAGCGCACTGAGGCCAAAGGCTTTTTGCTCGATAGCGTCCAACCGTATGATATGGCCTTCCGCTATCACCGAAGCAAAAAACTGCGTTGCCGGACATGCTGAACGGGTATCGCTGAAATAGGAGGGGATATAGGCGTACGGTTTGACTGCCGCAAATGAACATCTGGCATCTGCCTCTATCGCTTCTGCTTTGCGTCCCTCCAAAGCACCGTGAAAATAGATCTTCCCCTCTCTATACGCAAAATTTACCGTCACACCGTAGGGTTTGCCATCGCTTATAAGGGATATAACACCGTATTCGCAATCGTCCAGAAACGAAGTGATGGCGGCAGGGTCCTCTATCTGAAATTCGGAACGTCTCATTTTTACTCTCTCCTTAAAATGATTTACGCTACTATAACAGTTATCTGTACTGATTACAAGTGACAAAAAATTTACTATTTATGGGGTCAGTTTTATGTATATTTTTGATGCGCAATCCAAAATTCCTTTGCATATCCAGCTTTACGAAGCGCTCAAACAAACGATCACGACAGAAATGGAAGTGGGCGGCAAACTCCCCTCGATCCGAAAGATCTCCCAGGAGTACGCCATCAGCAAAAACACCGTAGAATCGGCATACGCGCAACTGTACACCGAAGGCTACATCGAAAGCCGCCCCAAAAGCGGCTACTACGTCTCCGATGCTGATTTCTATTCTGTGCAAACAAAACCCGTAGCGCCAAGCATTCCCCACCCCTCCGTAGCGTACCGATACAACTTCTACCCCGTGCGTCTCTCGCAGAAGCTCTTCCCACTCAAACTCTACAAACGCCTCTTTAACCGGGCAGTGGACGAAAGTCTCGACATGGGTGCCTACACCGATCCGCAGGGAGAGAAGGGGCTTCGCCATGAGATCGCACGCTACCTCAGAGAACTGCGCGGTGTACGGTGCGCAGCGTCCGACGTCATTGTCACGGGGGCATTTATCGATGCGATGGGGATGATCGCCGACATCCTGCGCCCCACGCACGGCCATTTTGCCATCGAACATCCGGGCTACCACATCGCCCGCAAGGTCTTTGCACATCACAGTTTTGAGATCACGCCCATAGGTGTCGATGAAAACGGTCTCATTATCGACGAACTCGTCGCCTCCGATGCCCGTGTTGTCTACATCACCCCCTCGCACCAGTACCCCACGGGTGCCGCCATGCCCATCGCCAACCGTCTGCGTCTGCTCAAGTGGGCACAAGAAAACGATACCTACATCATTGAAGACGACTACGACAGTGAACTCACCTACCGCTCACGCCCCATCCCCTCGCTGCAAGGACTTGACGATGCAGGGCGTGTCATCTACATAGGTACCTTCGCCAAAGCGCTCTCGCCCGCGCTTCGCATCGGCTATGTCGTACTGCCTCAGGGGCTTGTGGAGCGTTACAAAGCGTTTCACGGGACCTTCTCGCGCGTGGGGCTCATGAGCCAGAAGACTCTCGAACTTTTCATGCGCGAGGGGCACTGGGAGCGGCATCTGCGTCGCGTGCGCAATCTCAACCGCAAAAAACACGATCTGATGAAACAGGCCCTCATCACACATCTGGGCGATACGATGTGCATCGTCAGCGAAGGGGGAGGACTCTCGATCAACATCCGCCCCACATGTAATATAGACCTAGAATGCTTACGAGAAAAAGCCGAAGAAGCAGACATCAAGCTCCACTTTGCCAAAGCGTACTCAGGCGGGGAGTGGGACGCTGTGCGTATGGGTTTCGGCGGGTTTGAGCTGGAGGAGATCGAGCCTGCTGTTGTGGCATTTGCGGAGGTTTGGCATGGCATTTAGATACCCAGTTTTGTATGATTTATCGCTTCGCATCAAAAGATTTTGTATGGGGCCATATCAAGGAGATGCGGTGCGGATAATGCTGAGAGGGGTAAAATGTAAAATGAGTTTCAAAAAATCTACGATGCTTCCAGTCTTTTTCCTATTACTCGTGGCATTTTCGCCTCTGCATGCCGAAAATACACTTCTATCGCGTACACAGGTCCTGATGGGAACCTACTGTATGATCTCTCTGGAGGAGAGCAGGTCTGCAGAGATCGAGAAGGGATTTGATCACCTAAAAAAGCTGGAGGGGATCCTCTCCAGCTACCAAAAGGATGCATCCGTCTATCGGCTCAACAGAGATAAGGAGGTGGCTTTTGATCCCATGCTCAGCAAGATTCTGCAATTAAGCAAAACCTACTATCGCCAGACAGAAGGGTATTTTGATATAACGATAGGTTCGATCACCAAAAAACTTTACCGTTTCGGCGAAGAGGAACAGATACCCACCGAGAGGGAAAAAGCGCAGGCAGCTACAGGGATAGAACATATCACCATCGATGCTGACACGATCAGGCTGGGGGAGGGGATCACGATCGATCTCGGCGGTATAGGCAAAGGGTTTGCCGTGGATGAGCTGAGCTGCTACTATGCCTCCATGGGTATCACAGAAGGGGAGATCGCTCTCAGCGGTGATATACGCTGTCTCGGTCGCTGCAGGGTAGAGATACAGGATCCCTTCGCCGAGGAGAGAACGATGGCAACCCTCTACGCCAAAGCTCCGAACCTCTCCGTCTCCACCTCCGGTACCTACCGGCGTTTTGTCAAAGAGAAGAAAGAACACCACCTGATCGACCCCAAAAGGAAAACACAGGGGCGGGCATTTGTCTCTGTCACAATCGTGGCATATGATGATAATACACTCTGTGACGCCATGGCTACAGCCATCTCTGTCATGCCGCTTGATACAGCACTGGAGTTTGTCCGTTCACAAAGCAGATTCGGCTATCTCCTTGTTACTTCGGATGGAAAAGTGATCAGCGGAAACCTGCATCTATTTGTGGAAATCGAAGGAAAAATGCTCCAATAAAACTATGAAAATGAAAATAGTTATCAAATAAAGTACAGATTAAGCTTGCATTTTTTATTATTTGAGAATAATTATCAAAAAAGGATAGAGAATGTCAGTTTTAATACTGGGTGGAGATAAGATAAGTCCTCTCGAGACGATGCTGCGCGATTTTGGTGTGGAGCGTATCATACACTGGACAGCAAGGAATCAGAAAAGAGGCAGGAAACAGGATAAGCCGATACCTGTTGATGTGAATGTCGTCGTGATGTTGACCAACTTCCTGAACCACAATGCGATGAAGCACTACCGGGCAGAGGCCAAATCCAAAGATATCCCGATCGTTTACAGTACCCGCAATGTCGAGTGTCTGAAGCAGGAGTTTATCGGTGTGCTGAACAGGCTGGACAGGGAGAGTGAGATATGCAAAGAGTGTGAACACTACCTCAGATGTTATGAAAGGAGTAAATGATGGAAGATTTTTTTATCATACCCTATAGAAATATCGACAGTGCATGGAATCCGCCGGACAGAAGTCTGGAGTTTTTTGTACTGGAATACTGCGAAGAGATCCTGGAGATACCGCTCTACCTGATCGAAGATGCAAGGTGCACGGATGAGGGGATGGAGATAGAACTCAAAACGCTCCCGTCCGGGGTCCAGTCGGAGGATTGGTATCTCAATCTTTTCAGGATTTCAAGCTATATCAGAGCATCATAAAGGAGCGGCGGATGACACTGCCGAAAAACCGGCATCATCTCTTCAATGTGATTGAGGAGGTGAGGGGTAAAAAATATCTCTCCTTTCAGAACCTGATAGGTGCCCAGGTGAACCGCCGGGATGATGAGGGGAGGAACGCCCTCTGCTGGGCGATCAAAAGACGCCATACGCACAATGCCGGACTTCTGATCGAATTTGAGACAAGCCTGATGGTGGCGCCGAGACTGCACGCGCTTTTTCATGCGATCGAGGAGGGGTACTATGAGCTGATCATCCTGCTTGTACAGAGCGGTATCAGTCCCAATATTACCGATGAGTACGGCTCATGGTCGCTATCGAGAAGGAGCAGTTCCGTACGGTATGTTTCCTGATCCGCAACGGTGCAGACCTGTTCCTGATGGATGACCGTTATGACATGGCACTGGATTATGCACTTAGGTCAGAGTGCGGGGAGATCAGAGGGTTTGTCGAGCATGTGCTTGCAATGATAGAAGAAGAGGAGCAAAAGAAGATGCTGCATCGATGCGGCAGATGCCATATATAGCATGACAATGATAACCTGGGGGGAATGCCAACAAAGAGGTTCCCTTCGTACCCTTCCTCTCGCTGTGTATTTTCATGATCTCTCTTTGACCATTCTGTTGAAGAATATCCGGGAATTATCGGATTATAAAGCAAAAAGATTTTTAAAATAATAATAATTACCCATTTTATTAACAGATAATTTACAATTAAATATTATAATATATTAACAGAAGGAGTTAACGATGATAATTTATGCTCAAGATCTTGAAGGGATGCAAAAATTTTATCGTAAGGTCTTCGGCTTTGCGATAAGTGAGGCATTCTACTCCGTACACACTTCAAATTATGTAAAACTGAAAAGAGATGAGGCAGAACTTTTACTGGTGCAGGTAGAAGTCTCTGATATAGCAAATCATGAAAATATAAAGTCCAAAGAGTCTACCTGCTCCAAACCTATGTTTTGGATAGAGGAACCGATAGCTGATTGCAGGGAAAGAACGATCAGAAACGGCGGTTCATTTGATCCGGATCATAAAGAGTGGGAAGATCTTGGATATCAGGTATGTGAGGGTGCTGATATCGAAGGCAATCTCTTTCAGGTGCGGAGCGCGCCGAAATAAGAAAATAATCCTAAATATTGATAGTTATTATCAATTTCAATAAATTTTAAACTTACTCTTGTTATACTCTTCGAAATCTTTGAGGAGAATGATATGACAATCGTAGGATTCGAGCAGGAAAAAAACGGAAAGATCAGAGAGTACCTTCCTCATAGCAAGCAGCTCTCGAGTGAGTGCGAAAAGCGGATCATGTTTTTTCATCTATTTAATGCCTATATGGGCAAGAAGATGAAGTTCACCAAAAAAGAGATGCTTCAGGGAGACAATATCTATGAGGTATTTAGAAACAAAATCGAAAAAATCTGTTTTATGCCCTGTATCCTTCCCGGAAAGCCTCCTGTCAAAATCAGATCAATTTCAGGTAAGTTTTCAAAGTCCGTCAATCTGTTTCTCCGGGGAGGATACAAAAAAGTTATAAATCCCTCTGTCTCGATCGAGGAGGCAGTAAAATGGATTGACACAATAAAAGGGGAAGAGGGGTATAGATTTCTTGCAGACATGGATGATATGTTTCTGCATTTGGTCTATGAGAGAGCCAAAATAGTCAACAGGGAGAATAGAGTACTGCTTTATGACAAGAGTATCCTCATACAAAACCACAGGGAAGAGGTTTCGGATACGCTGCTCATCCCTATTTATCATATGATCGATAAGGATAATCTGACGAATGAACCTACGCTCTACAAACATATGCAGACCGTATTGAAAACACTGAATCAGACAGAGATCAGGCAGATCTATCTGGTCTATCCCAAACACACAATGTTCAAAAAGCATATCAATGTCAGGATGCCTCACCAGGTATCTTTGGATGAAGAGGAGTATAACGTAAAAGTAATACCCTATTCGTTCTCTTTTTGTACCAGGCAGCAAAACAGAAAAGTACACCGTAATACCGTAAAACAGACGCTTAATGGCTGAATTGTCGGTTGGATCTCAGTTGTCTGCAGCGGCGCAGGGGGTATGATGCCCATATCCGATATGAAGGGGAAACTATCGGAACAATGGGCATAGTGTAGAGTGAAAGTGATCTTATCATCATTTTCATTCTGTACTAAACAGAATAAAACAAATATAATCGTTAACGTGATTAGTATTAAAGGAGATATAAAATGTCTATTGGAATTTTTTACGGCAGTTCGGGCGGAACGACCGAGAGTGTGGCAGAGGATATTTTGAGTGCCCTGGGGTTTGAAGCGGATATCCATGATATCGCAGATGTCGGGGCAGAGCGCCTGAGCGACTACAGCCACCTTATCATCGGCAGTTCCACATGGGGAGACGGAGAGTTGCAGGATGACTGGGCTGATGTTTTTGAAGCCTATGAAAAGCTTGATTTTTCGGGAAAAATAGTAGCGTTTTTCGGACTGGGAGACCAGGAAGGATACGGTGACTATTTTCTCAATGCCATGGGAACACTACATGAGGCTGCGGTAAAAAAGGGGGCAAAGGTGGTCGGTGACGGATGGCCGACGGAGGGATACGACTATAAAGAGTCTGAAGCAGTCAATGAGAATGGATTTGTCGGTCTTGCGATCGATGAGGATAACCAGGATGATCTGACAGAAGAGCGTATCCGGAAATGGATAGAGATCATCAGGCCACATTTTAGCTAGCAGATAAACAAAATCAAAGATACGGCAATTTAAAATCTGCAAGTTCCTTTAGTTGCCGTATCTTAGTTGCTGTTTGTACTTTAAAGATCACACACAATACCTTCCTCAACGACTTCTTTAAATCCTATCCGTGTTTATGATTATTGCAGAAAATTCTCAAACCACATCTATAATTGTACATATTGCAGAGTGGATATTTGATGGATGATAGCTTAATGCTGTTCATGCTGAGCTTGTAGAAGCATTGTGAAGATGAAGCGGTATTTCCCTTCGACAGGCTCATGGCGAACGGGCAGGTTTGTAGGGTGGACATCAAATGCCCACGCTGTAGCCATGGTTTTCCGGCAGGGGGCAACCCCTGAACCGATGAAAGGAAAAACTCTTGACAGATCAAGTTAGTTTTCGATGAGCTCTCTTATAACATCGATTGCCTGATGAATATCGAGGTCCCTGTGTCTCATCTGAAGTACTTTCAGGATAGGGCATACCAGTTTTTCATTGCAGTACTGTACGCCAAACTGTTCCAATATCTGTTTTGACTCTTTTCTCAACAAATAACTTGCCATCTTTACTCCTTATGCGTATTTTGTACGAGTTAAAAAACTCAATAGAGAGAAGAGAGAAACTACAAAGGAAAAAACGATGAAATCGCAACAAAACATCATATACAAAATCTCTATACCTTCTCTCTATTGAGCCTTTAAACACACCTTTCACATTTTTTATGTATCGTGATATATTCTGCCTGACGATACTCATTGCTCAAGACGCTGAGTGCTTCACCATTTTTATCGGCCTTATGGATTAGGCCGCATTTAGGGCACATCGTAAAGACTTTACTGTTCTGATCCACCAGGCAGTAGTATGTTTTTTTGCTTTCATTCTGCAGTGCTATCGCCAAACCGCACTCTACAAAGAAGTTGAGATGTCTGTAGACAGTGTTGAGAGAGATCTTTTTGGGATATATCCTGTTGGTGCTTTCCAGTATCTCCGGTACATTAAGGCATTGTTCTGTCTCCAAAAGCACACGAAATATCACTTCTCTTGCCTGCGAATGATTCACTTTATATTTTTGGATACATCTTTCCAGATCATTGATACACAAACCCGAACCCCTGTATAATATTGATATCTAATATCATTATTAAGAATAATGACGAAGTATTTCATGATTTTTCTTAAACACCATTTAAAATGACATTGATTATCATTTATTTTTAGTCCGGGAGGCGGGTAGTAGACTAACTATTATTAAAATTCAATATAATATACATTTTAATTCATCTTCCCGGAAGGAAAAATATGAAATTCAGAATAGGTATCGCAGCGTTTTTGGCGGCTCAGAGCATTTTAATGGCAGCGGAGCCGCAGACACTTGACATCCTTGCATCGAAAGAAAAGAGTAAAAGTGAACGTTTCGAGACCTCACTGTTGATGCAGTCGCGTCTTACCTATGACAAAACAGAGGGAGAGCCCTCGCAGACAGATGTCGGTATAAGACGTATCGAGCTCGGTTTAACCGCCAATGTCAATGAGTGGATAAGCGGAAACTTTCTTTATATCTTTGAGGATATAGGCAAGGAGGGGGAAATCAATCTGCTTGAGGAGGCTTATATCCGTATAGGGAACAGTGAAGAGACACCGCTCTATTTCCAGATAGGCAAAATGCTCCTGCCGTTCGGTAAATTTGACTATTTTACCGCAAGAGAGCCGTATACGATCGATTTTGCAGAGACGATCAAAAATGCCGTGCTGATTGGATATGATCAAAACGGGGTCAATCTCAATGCCTATGTATTTATGGATGAAAATGATCAGGGGAAAGACGAACCCGATTACTTCGGTGCCAGTCTTGCCTATGAGAGATCCCTCCGCGAGGTAGCGCTCTCTGCACAGCTAAGTTATATGAGTGATATCACAAAGGCAGGCGGATTCGGTGATGCATTGAGCGGCGTGGAAGATCCTGTCGACAAAACCGCTGCCTACGGGATAGCACTCACTGCAGAGGCAGGGCAGCTGGGGTTGATCACAGAGTACATCGCTGCAACGGATGAGATACTCGGTGTCAACACGCAGGCAGCAATCCTGAACCTTGAAGCAGCCTATACCTTCCCCTTCGCCACCGCGGCACTCTCTTATATCAAAACCCGGGAGGCTGAGTTTGCAGCACTTAGGGAAATGAGAGATGTTTCACACTCTCAAAAGAGATCTTCAAATATACGACACTTGCGCTTGAGTATGCGATTGTTGAAGGGTATGACGGGGTGGAACAGGACTCTGTCGTACTGCAGATAGCTTTTTATCTGTAACGGCTCAGGATGAATATCCGGGAGGATGATCATTCAGCTCCTGTAAAATGTTTAACAAATGTTCCGGGATGCGGCGTGGTTTACCCGCTTCGACATAGACAAGCAGTACTTCCATGCTGAAGAGTTTTTTGTCCTCTTTGTAGATCTCCTGGAGTAGGGTGATACTGCTTTTCTTTGAACCGATTACAGAGGTAGTCACCTCGATGAGATCACCCAGCACAGCACTTCCGAGAAAATCTGCGTTTATCTTCCTTACGACAAAACCGGACTGGTTACTTTCCCCGGGCATCATTCCACGAGTGAAAAAATGTTCGGATCTTGCCCGCTCACAGTACTTGATATAGTTGGTATGGTAGACGATCCCTCCCGCATCGGTGTCCTCATAATAGATTCTGATCTTCATTGCATCCTCATCCGAACAAATTGAAAAAAAGTGTATCATAAATAGCTGTTATAAAGATAACACTGAGGAGATATCATGCAGGTATCGATCTATGATAGAAGGCAGTTGTGAGAGAATCGGTCCAAATTGTGTTATCATTTAAAAAGAGTTCAAGAAGGAAATATATGAAAAACAAACAGATAATCGGAAGCAAAGAGCTGATCTCCATCATCGATCTGGAACTTTTTGATCTGGATGCCAAGGTAGATACGGGTGCGGACTCAAATGCACTGCACTGTGACGATATAGAAATTGATGAGAACAATATGGTGCACTTTACGCTGCTGGATGAAGTACATCCGGCCTATCACGGGAAACGGATGGAGATGCCGCTCTATAAGCTTAAAAAAGTCAGAAGCTCCAACGGGGAGTTACAGCTGAGGCCGTCGATCGAGGTGGAGGTCGAGTTTTTCGGACAAAAATATCAGAGTGTCGTCTCCCTTACCAGCCGTGCGGATATGAAATATCCGATGCTGATCGGGAGGAAGTTTCTCTCGGGGAGATTTCTGGTAGATGTTTCACATGAATATTTGTCGAAAAAATCGTAAAAGGCTGCCGCAAAAGCCACACTTTTAATATAAAATTGCGGTTAATAAAACAAGAGAACGATCTTGCGTTTAAAAATTTATCTTAGGAAGAATAATGAGAGTATATATACTTTCCCGAAACAAAAAACTCTACTCCACAAGAAGGCTGGTTGAAGCTGCTGAGCAAAAAGGGTGGGAAGTCAGGGTGATCGACTACCTGAAATGCGCTATTGAGATCATGAAGGGGGAGTTAAAGATCAGCTATATGGGAGAAGAGCTGCCGCTTCCCGATGCGATCATTCCCCGTATCGGCGCCAGCAGAACATTTTACGGGACTGCAATGGTGCGGCATTTTGAGATCATGGGTGTCTTCAGTACCTCGGGCAACCTTGCCATTGCAAGAAGCCGTGACAAACTGAGAAGCCTGCAGGTACTCTCCAGGAAAGGGGTAGATATGCCAAAAACCATTTTCGCTTCCAACAAATCGAATGCAAAAGATGTTATCGCACTCAGCGGCGGTGCCCCTCTGGTACTCAAGATACTCGAAGGGACACAAGGGGTCGGTGTAGTACTGGTGGACAGTGAAAAAGCTGCCAAATCGGTACTGGATGCGTTTTACGGGATGGATGTGAATCTTCTGGTACAGGAGTATATCGAAGAGGCAGGCGGTGCAGACATCAGGGCGCTTGTAGTGGACGGCAAAGTGGTCGGTGCGATGAAACGGCAGGGTGTCGAGGGAGATTTCAGATCCAACCTGCATCAGGGCGGCAGCGCCACAGCGCACAAGCTGACAAGAAAAGAGAGGGCTACGGCTATCGCTGCGGCAAAAGCCATGGGACTTGGAGTGTGCGGCGTGGATATGATTCCCTCCAACCGCGGTCCTCTGGTGATGGAGGTCAACTCATCCCCAGGACTTGAGGGTATTGAAAAATCAACAGGTGTTGATATCGCAGGAAAGATTATGGAGTATATAGAAAATAATGTGACGCCACAGAGTGACGCGGCAGGAAAACGCAAACGTAGAAAAAAAGATACCATCGGAGCATAAATGCCTAAAGGACTCTTGACGATCGCAGGTACTCCAATACCCAAGGGTAAGGAGACGAAGCTGATACTGGACCTTCCAAAACTCTACAGCACTCCCACACAGCTTCCTATCCGTGTGATCAGCGGCAAAAAGAGCGGTCCGGTCGTCTTCATCAGTGCTGCCATACACGGAGATGAACTCAACGGTATCGAGATCATTCGGCGTTTTAGAAAACTGAAGATTCTCAGAAGAGTGCGGGGGACGATCATCCTTGTCCCTATTGTCAACATCTACGGCACAATGACACTCTCGCGCTATCTCCCGGACAGGAGAGACCTGAACCGGAGTTTTCCGGGCAGTGCGAAAGGTTCGCTTGCAGGACGTATCGCCTATACTTTTTTCCAGGAGATTGTCAGCAAATGCGATCTGGGTATTGATCTTCATACCGCTTCTATCCATAAATCCAATTTTCCCCAGGTGAGGACAAATGTCGATGACGCCTATACCTTTGCCCTGGCAAAAGCGTTTGAGGCACCGGTGATCCTGCACTCTGAAACGAGGGATGGTTCGCTGCGGGCTGTCGCACAGGAGAATAATATCCCGATACTGCTCTATGAGGCAGGCGAGGCACTGCGTTTTGACGAGAAGAGCATACGTATCGGGGTAAAAGGGATTGTCAATGTGCTGAGAGAAAACGGTATGCTGCCCAAACAGATCAAAAAAGGCAAGAAGAAAACCCCTGTCGTGACACGCACAAGCAAATGGATCAGGGCGACGCACAGCGGGATCATACGTACGGTGAAGGCGCTTGGAGATACGGTGAAAAGCAATGAAGTTATCGCCTATATTGATGATCTTCTCGATGACAGCCATTATGAGGTGATGGCTCCCTTTGACGGGATCATTATCGGAAAGTCTGAGATTCCTCTGGTGCAGGAGGGGGATGCGATATTTCATATCGCCAAATTCAGCAACCTTGAAGCGGCAGAGAGCAAGATCGGGCATTTTATTGAGAATGCGATAGAAGAAAGTGAATTTTTAGAACTTAACAACGAGGAGATCATAGAGTAGATGGAGCTCTTTTATGATATTTTGAAACAGTTGATCAGGATTCCCTGTGTCGTGGGTGCAGAGCATCCTTTTTTTATGTTCCTGAAGCGGGAACTTGAAGAGCTCAATGTCAATGTGGAGTATTATGACGGTGTGCTGGTGGCAAAGGGAAATCGGCCTGAAAGCGGTTATATCTCTGCGCATGCTGACCGGCACGGCTTGATCTGTACAGGGCATAACGAATTCCAGTATGCTGCGTTTATCGCTAAAAACCAGGCAGACCTTCAGGGAAACTCAAACTCCGAACAGCTATTGAAGAATTTTGAGATGCGCTTCAAGGATCAGCGGGTACAGGCATACAATCCCTGGTCGGGAAGCTATCTTGGACTCGGTACGATCACCGATGCCTATTTGTGTCATCGCAGGTACAATATCATTTTCAAGATAGACGGATTGGACTATCTCTTCCCCGGTACGCCTATCGCATTTGTGGATAAGCTTGAGATTACGCCTGATGGGCTGATCTCTGCCCAGTTGGACAATGTCATATCTGTAGCGATGATCCTCTATCTGTATCATCTAGGGTATCAGGGAACGGCTTTTTTTACGGCATCAGAAGAGGCAGGCCGCAGCTGGAGATTCCTGCTTGAGTATTTTAGAAGGTTCAATATTGAGACCAGAGAACTTTTGGTATTGGATACCAGTCCTTATAACAGCTATGAAGAGATTAGTGGATTGGATATCATACTGCGCAACAGAGACGAAAATGCGATTTTCAGGTCGCCGATGAAAAATAAAATGAAAAAGATCGCCCTAGAAAACAGTATCAACTATCACTTCAAGGACGCATATCTCAAAAACATCATGGCGCAGGAGCATAAAAAAGGCTCCCTGGGCGTGACAGAGTTGGGAAGACTGGTCAATGCTTCGTATGGACAGATACAGGGAGCCACATTGCAGTTCCCTACGATCGGCTACCATACCGTAGAGGAGTCTACGACCAAAAGATCGATCGACAGTATGATCCTTCTCCTGAAGAAACTCTATATCGATGAGGAGTGACCGGAGAGGGATACCTTATGGTGTCACTCTCCGGAATCAGTGCTGTTTTTCTTCTTTGTCTCCGCCATAAATCCTCCGCCGAGGCTTACATAGAGCTCGACGGCGGATTTCAGTGTTTCGAACTTGATGCTCTCTTTTGAGAGTGCCACCTCAAACTCCTCTTTTCTGACCTCCAGGAACTCCAGGTGGTTGGCAAACCCCTGCTTGTACTGCTGTTCGACGATCTGTTTTTTCTTCAGGATCGCACGGTGTCTCTTCTCCTGGGAATGCAGTCTCTTCTTGTTCGCTGCGTAGGTATGAAGGTTGTCTTTCACCTCGCCGAAAGCTTTCCTGAGTGTATCCTGATACTCCAGCAGTGCGATCTGCTGATCGATCTTGGTCACTTCGATGTCGGCCTGTATCTTCCCGAAGTCAAGGATCGGCGCAAGGAGATTGCCCCCGGCCGAGTAGGTGGAGTTGTTGGAAGAGAAGAGACGGTTCAGGTCCCCGCTGACATATCCGGCCGTTCCGCTCAGCGAAATGGCAGGGAAAAAGGCACTCTTTGCGACAGAAACCTGGAAAGCGCTGGATCTGACTTTGGCTTCCGCTGCCTGTATATCCGCTCTTCTCTGGAGCAGATCCGACGGAAGGTTTGACGGTACAGGAAGAGCGTGTGCGCTGTATCGGGCAGTTTTGATGTTGTATCTGCTTTCATAGATCTCTTTCGGCGTTTTGCCAAGAAGGATACCGACAGCCGTTTTGTAGGAGCTCAGGAGGTCTTCCTGCTTGATCATCTGGTCATGGAACATCTCTACGAGGGACTCCTCCTGCAGCAGGTCGCTTTCACGTATCAGGCCGGCTTTGTACTGGTTCTTCATATAGTCATAGAATGCTTTCTCATTGAGATACTGTTCTTTGGCGATCTGATAGATACTGGTGTTGGTTTTGAGCCCGAAATAGGAGATGATACTGTCGGCTATCACGCGCTGCTTGATGCTCTCTTGAAGATAGGATTCTCTCATCATATCCTCAAATGCGGCCATTTTGCTGTTTTTGAGCCTGCCCCAGAGGTCCAGTTCAAATGAAGCCATGGCACCTGCTTCAAACTGCTCATACCTGAAGCCCCGGTCAAAGGAGACCATATAGCTTTGGGTTTTTGCAGCAGAGCCGTAGGCATCGATCGTCGGGAGCTGTTCGCTCTTCTTGATATTCAGAAACTCTCTGAAACGCAGTGTTCTCAGGGCTGCGATCTTGAGGTCACTGTTCTTGTCCAAAGTTTCATTTACGAAAAGATCCAGCTCTTTGTCATGAAAGTTTTCCCACCACTTGTCGTTCAGCAGGAGCTTGTCATTCTCCCGGAGACCGCTCTCATGAGGAAGCGTTGTATCCGGAATGCCGGGTTTCTGGGAAAGTGAACAGCCGCTTACCAGCAAGAGGCTCAAGGCTAAAGCGATATGTTTCATTGGTTTGCCTCCTTCTTTTTCAAGCTAAGTTTTGAGATCAGTATATAGAAGAGCGGGATAAAGACGATCGCGATGAATGTCGCTGCGAGCATCCCCCCGATGACCCCTGTACCGATGGAGTGCCTGCTGGCTGCTCCTGCACCGCTGCTGACCGCAAGCGGTATCACCCCGAGGGTAAAGGCCAAAGAGGTCATGATGATCGGTCTCAGCCTGATCTTGGCAGCCTCGATCGCCGCATCATAGGCATTCATCCCTTCTTCTCTCTTCTGCATCGCAAACTCGACGATGAGGATGGCATTCTTCGCTGCTAGTCCGGCAAGCACCAAAAGCCCGATCTGGAAATAGATATCATTTTCAAGGCCTCTGAGCATCGTGGCGAGAATCGCACCGAATATTGCGAACGGTACGGCAAGGATGACCGAGACCGGCATTGCCCACTTTCCGTACTGTGCTGCGAGTATCAGGTAGAGCAGTATCATACCGAAAATAAACGCAAGGGTACTGCTGCTCGCGATCTGTTTCTCCTGGTATGCCGTCCCGATCCATCCCAGAGAATATCCCTCGGGAAGCACTTCGGCCGCCACCTCTTCGATCGCCTTGATCGCGTCACCGGAGCTGTATCCCGGTGCAGGCTGTCCGGAAACCTTTGCCGAAGGGAAGAGGTTGAAGCGTTCTGCAAGGTCAGAGCCCGTCACTTTGGTGAACTGTACCAGAGAACCTACAGGGATGAGCGCTCCTTCGCTGTTTCTTACATAGACTTTGTCAAGATCCTGCGGGTCTTTTCTGAACTCGCCGCTTGAAGCGATATTGACCTTGTAGGTACGCCCGTAAAGGTTGAAATCATTGATATAGTAGTTTCCGAATGTCGCATTGAGTGTCTCATAGATATCCGCTACGCTTACGCCTTTTGCCTTCGCCTTTTCTGTCTTCACGAGTACCCTGTACTGCGGTACATTAGCGTTGAGCGTTGTTCTGACGCCTACCAGGTCTTTACGCTGGTTTGCCTTCTGGAGGATCTGCTGTACATAGCCGTTGATCTCGTTGATATCCGCACCGGTCCTGCTCTGGACATACATGTCAAATCCGCCCGTCATACTCATACCACTGATCGGAGGAGGGAGTACCGGGATGGAGAATCCGTTGGGGATCGCCATGATCTCTTTGGAGAACTGTGCTGCCAAAGCCCCGGCATGCTGGCTGGGGAGCGTTCTTTCATCCCAGGGTTTGAGTTTGACGATACTTGCCGCCGCATTGGTTTTTTCCGAAAAGGTCATAAAGTCAAGCCCTGTAAAGGAGACGACATGGTTGACGCTCGGGTTTTTGGAGATGACATCATAGATATCATCGGTCAATGCTTCTGTCCTGTTGAGGGAGGCAGCCGGAGGGTTATAGCTCAGGACAAAGATCGTCCCCTCATCTTCCTGCGGCACCAGCCCGGTTTTCATCATTTTGAGCATATCGAAAGAGGCATAGATCAATGCACCGAAGAGGAGGATACTGATCACGCTGTAACGGATCGTCGCTTTGACGGTTTTGGTATACCCCACCGTCGCCTTTTCAAATGTACTGTTGAACCATTTGAAGAAACCTTTGGGTTCGCTGTGTACCGGTTTCAGGATGCTTGCACAGAGCGAAGGGGTCAAAGTAAGGGCGACAAAGCCCGAGATCGCCACAGAGATGGCGATCGTGATGGCGAACTGTTTATACATCTCACCCGTCAACCCTCCCAAGAATGCCACGGGGATAAATACCGCGGAGAGCACCAGTACGATCGCTACGAGTGCACTGGAAACCTCTTTCATCGCGGTAAATGTGGCTTCTCTAGGGCTGAGCCCTTCGCTCATGTGCCTTTCGACGTTTTCGATCACGATAATAGCATCATCCACAACGATACCGATGGCAAGCACCAGCCCGAAAAGCGTCAGGAGGTTGATACTGAAACCAAAGAGATGCATCCCGGCAAAAGCACCGATGATCGATACGGGAACCGCAAGGATGGGGATGAGCGTCGCCCTCCAGTTTTGCAAAAAGAGGAAGATGACCGCGATGACCAGGAGAAGCGCTTCGATAAAGGTATAGACCACCTCGTTGATAGAGATCTCGACAAAGTCTGTCGCATCATAAGGTATCTCATAGGAGACGCCATCGGGGAAATTTTCAGATGCTGCGGCAAGTACTCTTTTGGCCTCTTTTGCCGTCTCAAGCGCATTGGCGCCTGATTGGAGGAAGAGCGCTACGGGGATCGCAGGGACCTTGTCGAGTTTGGATACCAGACTGTAGCTCTGTGCCCCCAGCTCTATGGTGGCGACATCTTTGAGCCTCAGCGCTGCACCGTCTTTTTGTGAGCGCAGTATGATGTCGTCAAACTCCCGTGGATCGCTCATGCGCTCCTGTGCCAGGATAGTATAGGTGAACATCTGTTTTTCATCCAGAGGCTCGGCTCCGAACTGCCCTGCCGCATACTGGGCATTCTGCTCTTTGACCGCATTGATCACATCTTTGGGCGTCAAGTCGTACAACGCGAGTTTTTCCGGGTCTATCCATACACGTATGGAGTAGTCTTTTGCCCCGAAGATCACCACATCACCGACCCCTTTTACCCTTTTGAGGTCATCGGTGATATTGACAAGCGCGTAGTTAGAAAGGTAGGTGGTATCTCTGCTCTTGTCGGGCGAATAGAAAAGTGAAACCAGAAGCATGCTCGGAGATCTTTCGTAGACCCTGACCCCCTGTCTCTGTACCGCTTCGGGAAGGCGCGAGAGTGCGACCTGGACCCTGTTGTTGACATCGATCTTCGCATCATCCGGGTCTGTCCCGACCTCGAAGAAGACATTGATGCTGATTCTTCCGCTGTCCTCGGCACTGGAACTCATATAGATCATGTTCTTTGCACCGTTGATCTGCTCTTCAAGAGGGGCAGCTACCGTTTTGGAGAGTGTTTCGGCACTGGCACCGGGATAGGCTGCAGAAACCACGATCTGCGGAGGTACGACTCTGGGGTACTGTTCAATGGGCAGTGTCACCATCGAGGCGATCCCCGCAAGCACGATAATGATCGAGACTACCGCGGAGAAAACCGGTCTTTTGATAAAAAATGCACTGAACATTTATTTCTCCATCTCAACGACTTTGGCGTTCGGCCGTACTTTCGGGATATTGTTGATGATGATCTTCTCACCTTCTTTCAACCCGCTTTTGACAATGATCCCCTCTTTGGTAAGGATATCGGTTTTGATGGGTCTCATTTTGGCAGTGCCCTCTTCAACGACATAGACCATGGCACCGTTTGGGGTTTGCAGGACGGCTTCTTCGGGGATCACAGCCGTGTTGGGGGCAATGAGCCCTTTGATGCTGACCTTGACAAAATCTCCCGGCAGCAATTTGCCCTCTTTGTTGTCGATTTTTGCCCTGAGCAGGAGGGTGTTGGTGCTCTGATCGATCTCCGGAGCGATGAAGTCGATCGTTCCGTTTTGTTCAGATTCGTTCTTCTGCCGATCCAGCACTTTGATCACCGTTCCTGGTTTTTTGATCTGTGAGAGATAAAGCGGGACGTCACTTTTCGGGATGGAAAACGCTATATGCAGCGGATCGGTATTGGTCACGGTCGTCAGCAGGGAGCTCTCTGCACCTACCTGGATATAGTCGCCGATATCCTGTTTTTTGATTCCTGCGATACCGTTGATCGGCGCTTTGATGATCGTATAGTCAAATTCGATCTGCGCCTGTTTCAGGTTTGCCTTGGCATTGGAGAGTTCCGCCTTGGCATTGGTGTACTCATAGAGATAGGCATCGATCTCTTTTTGGCTGATGGAGTTTGTTTTCTGGAGTGCCTTGGCTCTCTGCCAGTCTTTTTCGGCCCTCTGGAGCGTTGACTGGGCTTTCTCCAGTACGGCCTGCGCTGTTTCGAGTTTTGCCTGGTAGATATCCTGCTCGATCGTATAGAGCGGGTCACCTTTTTTGACAAAAGCCCCTTCGGTAAAGTGTTTTTCTTCCAAAATACCCGAAACCCTCGCTACGATATCCGCTTTTTCATAGGCGTTGATGAGAGCCGGATAGGTCTTTTCTATCGCGGCATCCTGGTAGCGTACCTGGTAGACGGCTACAGGCAGCGGAGGCATTGCCTGTGCCTGCGGTGCTTGTGCATGATTGCCGCTCTCTTTGTCGCTGCACCCACTTAATCCTAATAAGAGTGTGCCCAAAAGTATGCCATAGAAGCACCTTATTTTGATCGGTTCCATATTGACTCCTGTATGGTGATATTTACCTTTCTGGAAAGATATCATTACTTGGCTTAAATTATCTTTCTGGAAAGATGATTAAATCAAGCTGTTAAGTAATTTATTATACAATTTACCTATCAATGACGATTTTAAACATCTACAGGGCAGGCAAATGAAGCAGGATATGTTAGCTTTTATCGAAGAGAAGCACAGGTTTTTGGAAAATAATTTATCCGAACACTATCAGCAGTACAAGACCGTAGTGGATATCGGACTGCCTCTCATGCTTGTCAATAAACTTTTCAGCGAAAGAAAAGAGAAAATATTTTCTACCAGACATAACCTATCCTCATCGGAATTTGATGTTTTGATGGCACTGCTGTGTCATAATGAACCTATGACACCAACCAACTTATATGAAAGCATGATCTTCTCCTCAGGCGGAATGACAAAGCTGCTTAAGAAACTCGAAGAGAAAAAACTGATCGAAAGGATACCCTCTCAGAAAGACAAGAGAAGCCTGCTTGTGGCACTGAGCAGAAGAGGTAAAAAACTGGTCACTGATGCTTTCGGGGATGTAGTGAAGATCAACATGGAAGTTCTTTCCAAACTCGAAGAGAGTGAACAGGCCACACTTGAAAAGCTTTTGAAAAAGTTATTGACCGAACTCTCCTAGTCCAAAGAAAATGGGGTATAAGGCTACAGACAATAAAAGGGGATCGGCTTTGTCAAATAAAGTGATATTAAAATTATTAATATATAATATATAAATACTATATTATCACGGTTTAACAGGAGAAGGAGATCCATGGAGCTTACATCCAATCTTACGCTGGAGCTGTCAGACCAGCCTTTTTTGCTTGAAAAGAGAATTCAACTCCTCAACGCAATCAAACAGCATGGTTCCATTTCCAAAGCCGCCAAAGCGGTACCGATGAGCTATAAAGCTGCCTGGGATGCGGTCGATACGATGAATAACCTTTCCCAGACCCCGATCGTATCACGGGAGACCGGGGGCAAAGGAGGGGGAGGGACGACGCTGACCGAGTACGGAGAAAACCTGCTGAAGACCTACAGCATACTCAAGGAGGAACAAAAACGTTTCCTGGAAAGGCTGAAACAGATAACCGATCTGGATAAAGGTACACTCAAAACGATAGGAAGGCTCTCCATGCAGATCAGCGCGAGAAATCAGCTTTCGGGAACGATAGAGAAGATTATCAAGGGGGTGGTCAATACACAGCTTCATGTTCAGCTTAAAAGCGGGAACAGACTGGTTTCCATCATCACCAACAATGCAGTCGAATCTTTGGGACTGGAAAAAGGTGATGATGTGACGGCTATTTTCAAGGCGACATCGGTCCTTTTGGCTACAGGTGAGATACACATCAGTGCACAAAATAAATTTGAGGGCATCGTAGAGAGCATCCATGCAGGCAAGGTCAATGCGGAGGTTGTTCTCTCTATGGGGAATCTTGACCGGATTGTTGCGGTGGTGACCAAAGAGTCGGTCGATGCGCTTGAGATTGCGCCTGGCAGCAAGGTATGTGCGGTCATTAAAGCTGCGGATATCATGATAGGAAAGTAATTTCTCAGTCAAAAAGCCTTTGAAAAAAACTCTCTGACCCTTTGATGTCCTTGACATGTTGCGCGATCTTGTGGATCGCCATGGCATAGTTGGAGCTCGGGTTATACCTGATGAGGATCTTGAAGTTGGGTGCTCCCAGCCAGAGTTCGTCAGACGCTTCATCGGTGAGTTTGATCAGTCTGGCTTTAGTGTAGCGGTAGGGGATCTGGGGAGTGATACCGAAGTTTCTGAGTTTGGAGAGGGTATAGGCGGTCTTGTATCCCGTCTTAAGCCCCTTGTAGCGTTTTCCTTTAAAATCAGCCCTGACGGCTGCCTGCCCATCCTTTTCCCAGCCGTTTTGGTGCATGAACCTTGCGATGATCCCGATGCCGTCCTCTGCAGACCAGGGATCTTTCTTCCCGTCACTATTGTAGTCCATCCCGTATTTCCGGTAGACAGAAGGCATCTGCTGCACCACCCCCATCGCTCCGGCGAATGATCCTTTGAGCCTGTAGGGGTCAAACCCCTCTTCGCGGCACATCAGAAAAAAGTGCTCAAGCTCGCTTCTGAAAAACTTCTGCATGCGGTTTTTGTGAAACGCCAGGGTCGTGAGAGAGTCAAGCAGCCGGTACTCCCCGGTATACTCCCCGAACTTGCTCTCCACACCGATGAACCCTACGATATACTCCGCATCGACATGGTAGTCAGCCTCCGCTTTTTTGAGTATCCCGGCATACTTTTTTTTGAATTGCTCGGCTTTTTTAAGCGAATCAGGGTCCAGGACATGGGCTTTGAACCGCTGCCAGGTCCCTACGGTCGTATTTTGCCTGTATCTGCCTGTGTATCTTGCAAGGGTGTCTCTGTCGAGTTTTGCATCGCCCAGTATACGTTTGAGGTAGGTGCTTTCAAAGCCGTGTTTTTTGACCATCTGCTTTATGAAGTGCTGTGCCTCTTTTTTGGCAAGGAAGTCATAGGGGATCGGAGGCCGATCCTCATTGGCGAGTAGGATAAACGGGAGCAGTAAGACAAAAAGGATCCGCAGCATTATATTTTTCCTTCCTGTTTAAGCACCAGCAGCGCATCGCGGTAGATCGGCTCGTCGATAAACCCGTAGGTCTCATCCATAAAGCCGTTTTCCCCCTGAGCGGCATGGGCTTCAAATACCTTTTTGATATGTCTCGCCCTTTGAAGGGATGTCTCATCTACACCGAAGATCTCGTTGGCGATATCCACCTGTTTGGGCCCCATGCAGGCTTTGCTCTCGAAGCCCATCCTCTTCTCATGCTCGCACCATGATTTGAAGGTTTCGGTGTCATTGTACTCCTGGAACATGAAAGAGATCGGATGGATCCCGGCGGTTTTCGCATCGACAAGGAACTTGCCGAGAATGTAGTCTATCGTCGGGTTGCCAAGCCTGAGGATCGACTGCGGCAGCCCAAGCGAGGTGAGAAGATCAAGGATACCGAGGTTGGCCACGGTAAAGCGTTCATCAAAACGGAGACGGCTCAGGTTCCGGTAGGCCTCTTTGGTCTCCAGGGAGATATGCAGCTCCTTGTCCGGCGAGAGCAGGGTAAGGGCGCGGTCGATCTCCAGTTCGTTTTTCACTTTTGCCACACGTACCGCATCAAAACCGAAATCGTTCAGAAAGGCGATCTCCTCTTCGCCGCCTTCCCCCAGCGGGTTTGTCCGTACGATAATGAAGCTCTCGGATACCTGCATATGCGAAACAAAAAGGGCAATGTTGTAGAGCGCCTCCTTTTTACGGCTTGGCGCGATGGCATCCTCAAGGTTCAGCGTGATCATGTCCGCATCGCTGCAGTCGATACGGTTGAGATGCTTCAGATTGAGTGGGTTGAGCATCATGTTGGAACGGAAAGTACGGGAGGTGTGTCTGGGTTTACAGGATGTCCCGAAGTGCTTGCTGTAGGCTTCAAGCGGAAGTGTATCGAGAAAGTCCAAGCTCTCAAAGATCATAGTGGTTTGCCTTTTTTCCAATTGTACACTATGGCGCGTTAAGATAAACATAGGCTATAATTTTATATGCTAAAGTACATCAACGGATACAACCCGCAACTCAAGGCGCAGGTGCAACAACTCATCGAAGAAGAAAAACTGGGCGATTATCTGCTTTCCCGCTACCCGGATACCCATGCGTATACCACAGACAAGGCGCTGTACGGGTTTGTGCAGGAGATGAAGAACCGTGCCCTCAGAAATGCGGCCCCTCTCTCCAAGATCCTTTACGACACCAAGATCAGGGATATCAACAAGGCGTTGGGTACGCATACCTTTGTCTCCCGGGTGCAGGGCGGCAAGCTCAAGGCAAAACATGAGATACGCATCTCCCATCTTTTCAAGAAGTGCCCCGAGGCTTTTTTGCGGATGATCGTCGCGCACGAGTTGGCGCACCTCAGGGAGAAGGAGCACAACAAGGCGTTTTACAAACTCTGTGCCCATATGGAACCGGAGTATCACCAGCTGGAATTTGACACGAGGCTCTATCTGATATACAAAGAGCATTTTGGAGAGCTGTATCCTGTTTAATGTGCTATCATGTGTAAACACAAAGGAACAGCACATGAACAGGAAGATCCAGGAGATTATCGAGCAGATGGAAGCGCTGGAAGAGAAGCTGAAGAGCGAGATCGAAGCGCAGGAAAAACATATCACCTATGAGATCAAGGAGGGGTATGTAAAGTTCGAAGAGAACGTACTGAAACAGCAGCGCGAAAATATGAAGGGGCTCTACCGTTTCTTTGCGGAGATCCCGCCGCTGCATCTGATCACTTCGCCTTTTGTCTACGGGATGATCATCCCCGCCGCGCTGCTGGATATGACGCTTTTTATCTATCAAAACGTGATCTTTCGTATTTACGGATTCAAACTTGTCAGGCGCAGCGGCTATATCGTTTTTGACCGGCAATACCTTCACTATCTCAACAGCATAGAGAAGTTTAACTGTCTCTACTGCTCCTACTTCAACGGGCTGATGCAGTATGCCGCTGAGATCGCGGCGAAGACCGAACTCTACTTCTGTCCCATCAAGCATGCCAAAAAGACTTTATACCGGCATCGGTATCATAAGAACTATTTGGCGTATGGTGACGGAGAGGGGTATCAGGAACGACTGAAAAAGATCAGGGAAGAGATCGATAAAACGCCTATTTTATGAAAACGGGGTTTGCGCCGCCGGCAGAAGGCCGCTTCATGCGGAAGTGCTGCACTGGCGGATGGCCATTTGCGGATAGGGGATGGAGATACCGTGCTCATCCAGTGCGAGTTTGATCTGCTCGATCAATTCATAGTAGGCGTTCCAGTACTCATCAGACTTTACCCATACCCTTACGGTGAAGTTGACGCTGCTCTCTGCCAGTTCGCTGATAGCAACCAGCGGAGCGGGATCGGTGAGGGCATACCTGTTGCTTGTCAGTACTTTATAGAGCACCTCTTTTGCCTTTTTGATATCATCCTCATAGCCTATCCCCACCGTATGATCGACCCTCCGCACCGGTTTGTTGGAGAAGTTGACGATATTGCCTTTTGTGATCGCAGCGTTCGGTACGATGATCGTGCGGTTGTCCACCGGGCTGATCGTCGTGTTGAAGAGGTTCATGCTCTCTACCGTCCCTTCTGCACCGCCGGCACTGATGTAGTCTCCCACCTTAAAGGGCCTGAAGATCAGGATGATCACTGCCGCGCCGATATTGGAGAGTGTATCTTTGAGCGCCAGGCCGATCGCAAGGCCTGCCGCACCGAGGATCGCCATAAAGGAGGTCGTCTCGACACCAAGCTGCCCCAGGGCCGCGATGATCACAACGATCAGGAGCGAATAGTAGATCGTAGCCTGTACGACATCGGTGAGCATCGCATCGACCTCATATCTCTGCATCATCTTCCTGGCGACCCGGCTCAGTGACCTGGCGATGATCTTTCCGAAATAGAAGATCAGTATGGCGCCGATGAGGTTCATCCCGTATTCGCTTACAAAATTGATCAGCAGCTCGCTGTAGTAGCCGCTCTGTGCCTTTTCGATACTCATCTCCGAGAGTTCTTTGGTGATATTCATGGGGTGATTTCTCCTTGCTGTTTATCTCCTCTCAGTATACATAAAAATGCGTTATAGGCGTTTTAGAGTATAATACACAAAAAACAGGAACGATAAACCCGATGGTGAGACTGATACTGCTACTTTCCCTTTTGACCTATACACTTTTTGGAGGAGAGGAGAGATACCCCGTAGAAAACTGTCCGGCCTACAATAACCTCAAGCATACCAAAAACACGGACAATATAACACTGGATATACAGAGGGCTTATCCTATACAGAGAAAGCACAAAGGGCAGTACCTCATTCTCATCAGGGGGGAGAACCCCGCACAACGCTGGGTGGATGAGCACTGTTTTGACGGGCGGGAGGAGAAGCCGGCCGGTATCTTATTCAAGTCTGACAGGCAGGAAGCGGTAAGGTCCAAAGACAACATCCTTGCCCTGACCTGGCACAATGCCTACTGCGAGACGTATCGCCACAGAAAAGAGTGCCGGCGCAGCCTGTTGGCGCTGGGCAAAGAGAGATACTCAGAGCGCCATTTTGTGCTGCACGGGCTCTGGCCCCAGCCCAAGTCCCATACCTACTGTGATGTGGACAGAGAGCTTGTACAGCTGGACAGGATAGGGCAGTGGCAGCACCTTCCCTGCCTAGTGATAGATGAAGCGGTAGAGAAGAGGCTGGAGAAGGTCATGCCCGGATATGCCGCGGATCTGCACAAACATGAGTGGATCAAGCACGGTACCTGCTACGGCACAGACGCTACGGGGTACTTTGGGGATGCCGTCAGTTTGACCGAACAGCTCAACAGCTCCAAAGTGGGCAATTTTTTCAGGGACCAGAGAGGAAACCGAGTCACGATAGAGCAGGTTAGATCGATCTTTGACCGCACCTTTGGCCGGGGCGCCGGCCAGCGTGTGGAGCTGAAGTGCGAAAAGGGGATGATCACGGAACTCTGGCTGCACCTTGGAAGCGGCAGCGATGACCTTGGCATACTGCTTCAACGGGGAAAGAAAACCAGAAGCAGGTGTCTTGGCGGCATCGTAGACAGAGCGGGATATCAACGATAGGATGGATATGGACAAAACAGATGTACTCGAAGCCCTCAAACACTCCAATGTATTTCTTACAGGCGGAGCGGGGGTAGGAAAAAGCTATATCACCAACGAGGTGATCACCCACTTCCGAAAAGAGGGAAAACAGGTCATTTCGCTGGGGTCTACCGGGGTGAGCGCGGTCAATATCGGCGGGTTTACGGTCCACAGCTTTTTTATGTTCGGGATCGCCAACAACTTTGACGAGCTGGAACAGCATGACAAACGGAACAAAAAGAGGCTGGGTGACCTCAAAAAGGTGCTCAAGGCCACCGATTTGATCATTATCGATGAGATCTCGATGGTGAGTGCCGATCTGCTCGATATGATTGCCTACAGGCTCAACCGCTACGGCTATCTGGGCAAAGTGATGTTCGTGGGGGATTTCTTCCAGCTGCCGCCGGTGCAGAAGCAGCAGAAAAAGGATGTTTTCGGCGAAAGGCTCTATGCGTTTGAGAGCAGCGCATGGGAGAATTTCGACCTCAGTGTGATCGAGCTGACGGTGATGAAGCGTACGCAGGATGCCGAGTTTACCCATATCCTCTCCAAGGTGCGCAAGGGTATCTGTGATGATGAAGTGATCGGCTATATGGTGAGGCTCTGGAACAATGAGCTCAAAGAGGAGAACCCCACCTATCTTTTCGGACGCAACCTTGAAGTGGAGCAGACCAACCGTGCGAAGATCAACGAGCTGGAGAGCGAAGAGACGATCTTATTTGCCGATGTGGAGATGCACGGGAAGATACACGAAAAGAGGCTGACTTCATGGAAATCGATGCTTCCTATCTCCGAACAGCTGACGCTCAAAGAGGGGGCTCCGGTGCTCTTCACGGTCAACAAATGGGGGAAATTCGTCAATGGTGAGCGCGGGATACTCCGTAAGATCGAAGAGGACTATCTCATCGTGGAAAAAGAGGAGGAGTATGTCAGGGTAGAGCGGCATGTGTTTGACCTGCTTGATATGCTGGTCCATGATGACGGCAGTGTCGAGTCGATGTCACTGGCTACTCTTTCGCAATACCCTCTGAAACTGGCGTATGCCGTGACGATCCACAAATCTCAGGGGATGAGCATCGACAACCTGGTCTGCAACGTAGACAATATCTTCGCCCCCAGCCAGTTCTACGTAGCGATCTCGCGGGCTGTCGATCCGAAACATCTCAGGATCGACTTCAACCGGGGTGACCTGACACAGTACCTCAGACGCGTACTGCATGTGGACCAGCGGGTAGTGGAGTATTATGACAATGTGGGGACGCTGAACGACTGAGTTGAGGAGAGTTGTCTCTTGTTAGTGACAATTTCTCACTTCAGCTTCTCCAGATACGCTTTCAAGATATGGGCGTGACTGTGTTTTTTATCTTTTGCACCATAGAGAAGTATGAGGTTTTTCTGACCCACTTCTTCGAGATGTTCTTTTGCCTCTTTTTCATGCGTGCTCAGTTCGCTCAGGTATTTTTTTCTGAAATCACTCCATTTGTCGGGATCATGGTCAAACCATTTTCGCAGATCGCTGCGCGGAGCCAGATCTTTCCAGTGCGCATCAAGATCAGCCTCCTCCTTTGAGACGCCACGAGGCCACAGCCGATCTGCAAGCACACGATATCCCTGCGGTGCATTATCTTCATAAATGCGATGTATCTTGATATCCATTCCTGCTTCTCCTTTTGGTCGTATATAAGTATATGGATTTCAATGTGTAGAGAGTGTGTAGGATGATCATGGAGTAGAATTAGAATAGCATTAGCATCACCTGGTCCTTATGTCTCCTGTATGTCTCCTGTGCCTTCATATGTCTTCCTCATCAGATAGGAAAATGTATTTTTTTATCTTAACGTTTTCATCTAAAGATACTTTTATTCCATATGTTATTCGTAAAATCCCTTTGGTTAAATCATCCGTATTTTCTGTATAGCTAGTATCAACAAAAATACCTTCATCATATTTTTTGAATGTTAGTGATTTAAAGAAAGACTTTTTTATCAATAGACAATAATCAATCTTGAGTTTCCTAAGAGAATATACTGGGATATTGTTAATTGTGCAGATGTAATCATCTTCGTCAGTTTTATCAAAAATTATATTGAATGGAATATCAATAGTCTTATCCCATCGGATTCTATATAGTAGCGATAAAACGTTTTGTGAGCCTATGAAAATTACATTGTCGATATTGCTATCTTGCAACATTGATACAAGCAAGTTCATCTCGTCATCGTATGATTCAGTCGAAGTTATTAGTTGATTTGTTTCGATATATGAAAACATATCTCTATAAATTTTTATTTCAACTTCATTTTTTACTAAGTTTGCATAAAAAGAATCTTCATTAACAGAATGTTGGTCATAATCTTCGATTAAATTCCTCTTCTCAACATTAGATAAATTTATATGCATAAAATATTTTTGGTTCAGTTGTTCATCATATATGATTTCAGAAAATAAATTCATAGGAACTTTTTTCGGTTTTTTCGAAAATGCTGATTTAGAACAATAAGATTTTAGTACTTCCATTCTTGAAGGACTAATAGGCTTTGATAAAATCTCTCGATTATTTCTATCTTCTATTTTTTTGATGATACTCTCAATTGATTTTTTATATATCTTTAGCAAATCATTAATCTCATCATTGCCAGTTAAGTTTTTTGCAACAGCTAGTGCATCTTCATTTATTTCATTCAAAGCGTTGATATCACGGATTAATGCATCACGGCTATCTACTGTGAATATCTCAGAAAAAATAAAATCATATATATCATCTGATAACTCGAATTTTCGGTTAGATACTGCGATTATAATTGATATGAGACTACCTTTAATATTGGAAATATTTGTTCTTCCAAAACCGCTATAGACTCTACCTGTTATTCGCTTTTCTTCATAAATTGAATGAAAACCATCAATTAGGGTAGATGCCAAATTATTATGTGTCAAATTAGTGAATGAATAACTATTAAGAATGTATGTTTCAAGTAAATCTGTAGGTGTATATTGTGTATTAAATTTCTGAGGAATTTGTTTATAAGGCGTTATTTTATGCCCATTTATAAGACCAAAAATAAGTTGTAAAGTAGAGCTGGATAGTTCAGTGACTCCATTAAGCAAATAAGCTGCAGTAATAATTTTTGCCTGTTTCCAAGTGTTTTCAAGCGCTATATTGCATAAATCTTCAAAATCAGTGATTATCTCATTATTGGTGAGGTACTTGATGACATCTTGATTGTTACATTTAGCACACAGTAAGCTTGTTGATATTAATTTGGTTTTCCATGAAGAATGGTAAGCTGTATTATTCAAGCTAAAGAAATTTTCATACCAATTATTTAAAATATTTATTGCCCACAATGAAGCATTATTATTTGCAGTTTTTAGTGGTGCAACAACCATTTTCGTTGATAAAACCATGTGGTTATACAAATCAATTGTTGTTCGAGCCAAAGTATCCCAATCATTAATATCTCTAGGTTTTCGATTACTCCAGCTTTCCCATCCTCCAATATACTCCATACATAAATCATCAAAAAATGGTTGAGATTTTATGTGTGGATTGTTAACTAATTGATACCACAAATAATAGTGTGCATTCATTAGGGATTCTTTAATCGATGAATGCATTGGTAAATCTTTTTCCTGATATGCATATTGATAGAAATAACAGAATTTTCGGAAATAAATATTTGACTGTATGGATTTGTTAATAATTGTATTGTTCAGTGCATAAAATTCAGATAATAATTCATTAAGTAAACGATTTGAAAAAAATGAATTGTCAGATAATAAGAGCCAGTTATCAATTTCTTTATGATCATTAATAAAACTTGTTGTGCTAAATATCGTTTGCATAAAAGCTTGTAAATTGTCAACTGAATCTTCAAAAACTCGCTGACTATCTTGCTTCATTGCATTATCAATATTATTAAAAAATGAATTGACTATATTTTTTACATCATCATCTTCAAATAAGTTTTTATCAGAAAATTTGTATGCCGACTTAATTAGCAGTTTTTCTAATAGTGTGAATTTAAGAGATTTTAGCTCAGCTAAAGTATAGTATTTATTAGGATAGCCACTACCTGTGATTGGTAATATCAAATGAATGTTTTGTTTTATTAAACAACAATTCGTTCTCAACACTATTGATTTAATCATCCAAGACAAAAAAGTGAAATTTATTTCATTCAAATATTTTTCTTTTTTAAATATTGCATTCACACTATCTTGAGAAGAATTACGAAAAGAAAAAAATTCTATTTCCATATTTTTACTGGGAACAGGTAAGAGTTTAAGTGTTGTTGCTTGTCGAGGGATTAGATTAAATAACCTTTTCTTTATTTCCATAATAATAACGACGTTAGTTGCATACTTGATAATAATCTGATTTTGTGTTTCAATCTTGATAAATTCAAAAGTTGCATAAATCATCCATCCAAGAAGAAATATATTAAACAAAAACCAAGTAATGATAGATAGCGATAATACGATATTTAGGCTATCTGTACTTTCAATAAATGGTAAAAAGTACTTAATTATCAATATTACACTGGTTAGCAAAAGACCACTATAACCGACCAGAAGAAAGCCAGAATATCTGCCGTAAATACGCCAAAGTGACTTATTGGCTACATCGTCTTTAAATAAGACTCCGACAAAACCTATAATGAGAGGAAATATCAGTGCTAATATTGTTAATTGAGAGGTAAGAATAATATCATTAATACTTGTAATACCTTCCCACTTTTCTATAGAAGAAAGATACGGTGGAAAATTGTATATTAATTCAAAAACACAAAAAAGAATAAATGAAAATAATGCATAAAAAAGAGAGAATTTTAATGAATGTAAAATAGGATTTTTCGCATTGTTGACAATAAAATCTTCAATAGCATTGAATTTGTATTTTTCATATGTTTCATTTTTTAATATCGTATCAGAAATATCAATATCAATTTTTCTTGTTAAGGTTTTGAAAAACACTAAAAAGACCTAATACTAATTTTTAATGAAATTTCAGTTGATACTGTCTTATTATTCATTTGTAAAAGCTTCTTTCAATGTACCAATTCCCCTTTATTTAAGTATGAGTATACAAAAAATATCTGGCTATTACAAGAAATATTACAATTTGCAATAATTTTTCTCTCGCCCCGAAGCTCCAGCTTACGGGATGCATACTTCTTTTGTTCCCGATCTCCTGATCGGGAATGCAGATGCTGCATTATAACGTAATGGCATATAGATACCAGCTGTCGATGGAGTTGAAAATCACTGATAATTAGCAGTCGGTATACACTCCGTATCGGGAGATACGGAGCGAGAGGGTCTGTTTTTAAGAGGGGGTCAATCAATCTTTTTTAAGCACATCATGGATGACAGTGTATTTTCCCGTCCATGTACTGATAATATCTGTAGCTGTTTGTGCTCCGTATCCGGCTGCTGTTGCAAACATGGATGATGCACCGGCCGCACATCCTGTCACATATTTCCCGTCACCGATCTTGCCATTGTCATTTCTGATCATCACCATCCCGGGACGCGGCGCTCTGATATGATCGGCTACCAAATCATCGATACCCTTCACATCAATGGTCTGCATTCCATTTGCAAAAACGACTGTATCGGCCTGGAAGGTATCATCCGATTCGGTTGTAACGGTAAAATCACCTTTTGTTCCGGCTACCGATACAACAGTCCCTGAGAGCAGCGTTACATTTTGATAAGATTTTGCTTGTTTTGACATAACATCCAACAGTTCAGGACCTTTGGTACCTTCAGCGATACCCGCAACATTATTGATCTCTGCTTTATTCAAATGGGATTGTCCGGCATCGATGACCAGTATCCTTTTATCCGACGCCACATCCAGCTTTGATCCTGCCGAACCCAAAGTGATCGCACATGACAATCCCGAAACACCGCCGCCGATAATAACAATATCATATTTTTCCATCTTAATGTCCTTTCAGTCTTATTTTTTATTCCGTTGTAGATGACAATACATGTCCGAATATTATGATACCATAAACCTTATAACCCGTCTATCGGTGGAGTTTAATATCTCTTCTTCGTTTTACAACCGGTCCTCCTCTGCTGGAATGTATACTGCCGTATATATTCACCAAAATACGCCACGTCTACTCCCTTGTAATTTCAGGTCGGTCTTTAAAGAGATTCAGCCAAATATCTATCCACGTTCTCCTGTGTGATCACCTCAATACCTGTGTCAATCATCTGAGGCAGCGCAACACCCAGCGATGCTTGCCACAACATTAGGACTGACATCGAGCCCTGCATTTTCGGTATAGTCGAGGAGGAGGACTCGATGACCCCCTCTTTGATGGCATCAAGTATGGGTTTGATCCCATCCATGCTGACTACTTGTACTTTGCCGACCTTTCCCGCTTTTTTGACAGCATTTGCTATGCCTATCGGACCCGAAGCATCGCAGCACAAGTAGCCGGCGAGATCAGGATGCGATTCGAGAGTAGCCGATGCGTGTTGGAAAGCAGTCTCAATATCGTCGTTGTCAATACCACCGTTAACCATAGTGATACCGGGATATTTTTGCAATACAGCCATCTGGGCTTTGTATCGTTCTTTATGGTTTGGTGCAGAGGGATGTCCCTGCATTATGGCTACTTTACCGGTGTATTCGACCAGTTCGACAAGACGCTCGGCTGCAATGAGCCCTTGCTGAGCAAAGTTGTTCCCCACACTGGTGAAGCTGGTATCCGGCGATGGTGAGTCGAAGAGAACCACCGGAATACCTTCATCCTTTATGCGTTGGATGGCTGTCATGTGGTCTACTGCATCGACTGGGTCTATAGCGATTCCACTCGGATGACTTCTCGCGGCCTTTTCTAAGGCGGTGTTCTGCTCAACGACGTCAGCAATTGAGGGAGGGATATAGTCAACGATGATGTCGACACCAAGCGCACGCTTTAGGATTTCGGCCTGAGCCTGTGCCCCCTTGTTTACCTCGTCGAACCAGGGATGTGCGACTTTCGGGATAATGATGAATCGTAGTGGTCTTGACATGATCTGAGTCCTTCTAAAGTTAAATTATTAAAGTACAACTCTTTATCGAATAGACATTCTATGCAAAATGGCTTGTATCTATCCGTTTTGCATTCTTTTATTATCTCTTATCTGAGGTTACCCGGCTAGGCCTTTTTGAGTATACTGATGATATAGAGCAAGATCACAGCACCGATAACGGCCATAACGATAGAACCCAGTAAACCGCCTGTCGTTATGCCGAGCAAACCGAACAGATAGCCGCCCAGCACTGCACCGACGACCCCTACGATCATATTGCCTATGAGACCAAATCCTTTTCCCTTTACGATGAGACCGGCAAGCCAGCCTACCAGCGCGCCGACTGCTAAAAATATGAGTAAGCTTACGATATCCATGTTGACTCCTGTGTTGATCTTTAATGTATTATTACATTTAAATTATAATTTATGATTAGATATTATGATACCATAAATTTTCTAATTCACTGGTTGATGGAGTTTTTTGGTCCCCCTTCCTAATGGAAAAAGGGAAGAGGGGGGGGTTAATTGGTTTTATTGCCAAAGAAGCCATAAAAATAATAATAGAGTTGTCTCTCCTCGGTGTTATTGTTTTCCGGACCTTCGATCTGCAAGATAAAACGTTTAAAATGATCATCGCAGTATGTTCCCTCCCCTTGAATAATCAGCCTGTAGCTTACCCCTGTGATCATATCAGAAGCAAAAATACCTGTGCCTTTAACATCGCTCTCGATTTGGAGTTCTTTGTACAGTGTGACACAGGATTCTTTTTTTTGTTCCAAATTGGTATCCATGCTTATGGAGGTTCCTTTTTCTGGAATTGACAAAATCAATGAACCGACTGTCTTGTTGTTTTCCCGGAAATCGAATCTCCAATGTTGGTCGGATAGGGAGATCGAAATCTTATAATGGTCGGAGAATAGATTGTTCTCTTCCTGTGTATCGGGTCTGTTGACACAAAATCCGGCCGTTTCTGCGCCTGGGCAGTTTGCATAGACTCTCTCCGGAAATTTGAGAGAGTCTATGAGGGTTTTTAAATTTTCTTTCGGTACGGTGACAGGTTTATTCCACGTCCCCGGTTCTGCACAGCAGGCACTGCTGTGTGCTTGTGTTGGGGATATGATCATCAATAAAACAACTACTGCAATCGACATCACGCAGCTGTATAAATCGCCGGTTTTCTTTTCTAAAATACCCATGTGACTTTCCTCCTCGTACAATGTGGATCTTTGGGTTCGTATTTTGGATATCAGCTTCTTCCTATCAGATATTGTAGCTTTTTTGGATTGAATGTTTGAGTGTGTTTTGGAGTTCTTCTCTTTATTCAGGGGAATGGTGGAACGAGCAGGGAGATCCTTGGGATCTGGATGCAGACCGATACAGACGAATTTTCTATACAGAGATCTACAGACTATCCGGGAGCTTTGAGCGCATCATTTCCCTTCTATCCAGCTTTCGCCCATCCACGATGAAGGTACCGTCACCGACGGCGTGAAGGGTGCGTTTCTCTTTGCGTGCGCTGTCGTAGTAAGCGGCGACACCTTCAAGAACAACGATATTGTGCTTTTTGATGATGTCGGTCACTTTGCACTCGATATTTGCCAGGCATTCTTTGATGAGGGGCGCTTTGACATATTTTCCCTTCACCGGGGTCAGGGCGAACTTTTCAAATTTGTCCGTCTCTTTGCCTGAACAGGTCCCGATCCCAATGACTTTATCAAGCATGTCAACCGCGGGGATCGCGATGACGCACTCTCTCTTTTTCTCAAGCGCGGCGAATGAATGGTTCCATTGGCCTGTGGTGATGGCGAAGATCGGCTTAAAGTCCATCACCATGGTCCATGAGATGGTCATGATGTTGTGCTTTTCCCCGTCGTCGGTGGTGATGAGTACGACCGGACCGGGTTCCATCAGCGTGAACGCTTTGCTCATCTGCATTTCTTCCATGGCAACCCTCCTGCTTTAGCGGATGCTACATTATAACGTAATGGCACAGAGATAGCAGCTATTGGTATACACTCTGTATCAGGAGAGGTGAAACCAGGTGAATTACACATTTGTTAATCCACTCTATGCTATAATCCGTAAAGAAGTTAAAAAGGATTTTTAATAGCTTATGCTCAATTTTGAATTTTATCTTTTTATCATTGGGCTATTGATCTTTTTTAGTGCTTTATCCAGTAAGCTCTCCGACAAATTTGGCATCCCTGTTCTTTTCATCTTTTTAGGGATTGGAATGCTAGCTGGTTCTGAAGGGCTTTTGGGTATCCACTTTGACAATGCTCAATTTGCTCAAAGTGCAGGTACACTCGCACTTATATTTATCCTTTTTGGTGGTGGATTAGATACCAAATGGAAAGTGATTAAACCTGTTTTTAAAGAGGGGATTATTCTTGCTACTCTAGGGGTTCTTCTTACAGCTTTTTTTGTTGCTTTTTGCACTTATTATCTCTTTGATTTTACTTTCTTGGAAGCTTTACTTGTTGGAGCTATCGTTTCATCCACTGATGCAGCTGCTGTATTTGCAATTTTAAGAGCTCGTGGTGTAGCTCTTAAAAAAAGGCTCTCTCCTCTTCTTGAATTAGAATCCGGCAGCAACGACCCTATGGCAATTTTTTTAACTATAGCCTTATTGCAGATCATCACACTCACTGGCGCAACATCTTTTTATGAGTGGATTTTTCTTTTTTTTCTCCAATTCGCTTTAGGGGGAGTTTTAGGGATTGCGTTTGGACTTGTAGCTCCTCACATTTTAAACAAAATCCATTTTAGCTTTTACGGACTTTATCCTGTGTTCATAGTAGCATGGGTTTTACTGCTTTTTAGTATTGCTGCAATGCTTGGTGGCAATGGTTTTTTAGCCGTATATATTTTAGGAATCACTCTAAACACAAAAGAGTTTGTCAACAAAAAAAATATGATTGGATTTTTTGATGGAATTGCTTGGATGATGCAAATTGGGGTTTTTTTAACTCTGGGCCTTTTAGTGTTTCCATCTCAGCTCCCAGAGGTTGCTCTTTATGGCTTAGTAGTTGCTCTTTGGCTCTTGCTTGTAGCTCGTCCTGCTGGTGTGTTTTTAAGTCTAATTTTCAGCAAGTTCTCCTGGAGGGAGAAAACATTTATATCTTGGGTGGGACTTAGGGGAGCTGTCCCTATTATTTTAGCTACTTATCCCTACATAGAGGGCTTAGAAAATGCTCAGCTTATCTTTAACACTGTCTTTTTTATGGTGCTTTTTTCTATCCTTATACAAGGTACGACACTACCATTTGTCGCAAATATACTTAAAGTGAAACAAACAGAAGTAAAAGAGGTAAAAAAAGCACCTTCATCACCTCTTTTTTACCATACACTTAAACAATATTATATCGATGAGAACTCAAAGGTGGTAGACAAAAGTATCGCAGAGTTGGAGATTCCTTCCGATTTTCTTATTTTATTGATACAACGAAATGATCACTATATCCGCCCAACAGGTTCGACTACTTTTAACAAAAACGATATTTTACTTATCAAGTGCGACAATTCCATTAAGTATAAAAAAGTACTCGAAAAAATCTTTGAATAAAACCTCTTATTGATTTTAAGGGCACTATCCATTTTTATTGGCTCCCGCCTTTGACTCTGCTTCTATCTGCATGAGCTGTTCTGAGATCCATTTCAGCATAGCAAGCATTGGGTCTTCATCGGTCATAAACCCTACCATGACACTTTTAAACAGCTCTCGTTCATCAATTCTCATTTTACTCTCCGTTTCTTTCTTTTGAAAGAGAGATGGAGACAACATCCTGAACGATCTTTAATGATCAATGACGATTGAGTCTTTATTCATCCTCTCATTTTCTTCTTATTGTGCCTTATGATTTTATTATCTTTTTCAGCACTTTTAATTATACGATGACGCCTCGCTTGTCATTACGAGGAGTTTACAAAGAAGCGACCATAGATATTTTGCCGCGGTGCACCCTCAACAAAGCCATCATACGTAGCATCAGTTCGGCATTTGCTACTCAGATAGCTTTATCGGGGTGACAAACCCAGGAGGTTTTACGGCGAGCACGGAACACTGCAATTGTTCTAGAATGGCTTCTGCCGTATTACCGATAAACAATCCAGCTATGCCTGTCCTGGCGACTGTACCCATCACCACCAGATCGGCCTGCAACTTCTTCGCTGTCTCCGGTATGACCCTAGAGGCGGCTCCGCGGAGTAAATGGAATTGAGGAGAAAGACGATCATAGGCTTCTCCTCTCGTTCCATATCTCCCGATATGGAATGCCTATCCCAGTGTTGCATCACCAAAACCTCTCTACTTCAATCAATCCATCTATCCCTTCATAGTTTCGTGCAGAGCTATATTTCCAATGAACAGCCTCATCTACATATCCTCTTTTCACAGGGTTTTGATGGATATA
>Ga0265295_1000536_pt1 | contig 76151 bp, 68 predicted proteins | sample Munlansysbiofilm_FD_192503 | JGI IMG/M metagenome (GOLD analysis project Ga0265295, IMG submission 192503) | Leachate microbial communities from a municipal landfill in Southern Ontario, Canada - Methane capture system biofilm | ecosystem: Engineered > Solid waste > Landfill > Unclassified ...
AAGGAACAAGACGCCAATGTCGCCGTAGCGTGCGGGTTATGCCAACTTGGGGAGAAGTCACTCCCTGAAAAACGACTTAACAGAACCATGAAAGGAAAATCCGGCCATGGCTGTCACTGATTCAGGTTATATAGTCGAAGTAAAGATGATTTATGGACGGATAAGTGGATATCAAAAAATATGTTATCCGCACATCTTGATTTTAGTAATGATGCAGCATCAAGAAATATCAAGGTTATTCAAAAAACTGTTACATGGATTTGTAGTGTAATAAAAAGAAAATCTTCAATTCTTGATCTGGGCTGTGGTCCGGGAATATATGCAGAAGAATTTGCAAAACAAAAATACCCAGTAGTAGGGATAGATATATCAAAACGTTCAATTAGTTATGCAAGAAAATCTGCCAGAAATAAAAATCTAAATATAACATATCTTAATCAAAGTTACTTAGCTGATGAAATTAAAGGTATGTATGATAATATTGTATGTATATATTGTGATTTTGGCGCGCTGATTCCTGTAGAACAGAAGCTACTTTTAAAGAAGATTCAATCTGTACTAAAGGATGATGGATATTTCATATTTGATGTGTTTTCTACTGGCTTGTCTTCAACTAAAAAAGAAGGCAGAAAATGGAACTTTTATAATGACAGTAATTTTTTTAGTAAGAAATCACATTTTGTGATGGAAGAAACTGTTCATTTTAAGGAGCAAAATGTATGGGGAACAAGAAATATTGTAATTGATAAGAATAGTAAATTAACAAAGGAATATATTACTTGGGATACATATTATACAAAAGAAAGTATAAGTAAGTTATTAGAAGATAATGGATTTAAAGTTGAAGAAATACGAAATGATATAGTCGAAGCTAATAGTTTTACAGGTAATGATGTTATGTTCATAAAAGCAAAAAAAATCTAACAACTGGATCAACCTGTCAATTCCTTTTGTCATGAAAATTGCTGGTCGCTACGCTCGGCAATTTTCACGCCAATCCTTCACTCCGCTACGCTACGTTCAGGCCGGAATTGCAGGTTATCCAAATGTTCCTGGCGGCTGCGCCGCCAGGAATCGCGGTGCTGACTTCGTCAGCACCGCGATTAGGCTTTTAGCGAATCTATTTGCGCTCGTAAGGAAATTTACGCAATGGACATCCCACGGATATTCAACATCACGGAAAGTGCGCACCGCATCCACAATCCGTTCACGCCCGATAAGTTCACTACTCTCGGCGCTGCGTTGCGCCTGGAGCCAGGGGCACGAGTGCTTGACCTTGGTAGCGGCTCGGGGGAGATGCTGTGCACCTGGGCACGCGATCACGGCATTATCGGCACCGGCATCGACATGAGTCTGTTGTTCACCGAGCAGGCGAAACAGCGTGCTGAAGAACTTGCTGTTGCCCATCAAGTCAAGTTCATTCACGACGATGCGGCGGGTTACGTCTCTGACGAGAAAGCCGACGTGGCAGCTTGTGTCGGTGCCACATGGATTGGCGGAGGCGTCGCTGGCACCATCGAGCTTCTGGCACGCAACCTGCGCACCGGCGGAATCATCCTGATCGGCGAGCCTTATTGGCGGCAATTGCCGCCAACGGAAGATATTGCCAAGGGGTGTCTTGCCAGCTCAATTTCCGACTTTCTTATCCTTCCAGAACTTATCGCATCTTTCGGTCAGCTCGGCTGCGATGTTGTTGAAATGGTTCTGGCCAATCAAGACGGCTGGGACAGATACGAAGCGGCAAAATGGCTCACCATGCGTCGATGGCTTGAAGCCAATCCTGACGATGAGTTAGCGAAAGAGGTTCGAGCCAAACTAACCTCGGAGCCTGGACGCCATGCAGCTTACACGCGCGAGTACCTAGGCTGGGGGGTGTTCGCGCTCATGCCGCGATGAGCATTGGCGTTTTGGTCGCCGTCTCGCCAAAGCCGACTTTTGCGCTTTGGGCTATCGGCCTAACCCATCATTCCACCGGACCTGCGCAAAAAGCCGCGCAGGCCGGTGAATTCAGACGTTCCTGGCGGCTGCACCGCGATTAGCAACAATAAAATATGACATTCGATAAAGAAAAATGGTCCCTACCATCTCCAACGCTTGTAATGGAATGCATTGAAAGATGGAGAAATCTTGATTTGAGAAAATTATCAGACAGTGCCATTGATAAAGAATTAACTAATTTTATAGACAAACTTGGTCATTATCCGGTTGCCACTGCACAAACAACCCCATTTAAATTATGGCGAATTCGAAAATTTAAGCATCTTTTCAAGAGCACAGATAATCTTTGGGAGCCACCAAAAGATAAAACCCCACTAGGACGATGTAATGCCCCTGGCTCTCCAGTTCTTTATACTTCTGAAAACCTTGAGACACCTTTCGAAGAGTTAAGCGTAAAAGAGAACGAACAATTCTATGGAATTAAATATGAGGTTATTGAAGCACTCAATCTGAAAAGAATCGTTCCTAATGATTTTGTAGCAACTGACAACAAAGGCAATACTATCTACGATGATGAAAGCATGTTGTCATATCAAATTTTGAGAGATTTTGTGCGCTCTGAGTTCTTAAAGCCTGTTGGAAAAGACACAGAATATTTGCATAAAATATCTGCTTCAATGTGTAGGGTTTGGTTCCATGATGATCAATCTGATGGTTGGATTTATCCGTCAGTACAAACTCCAGGAAAAAACAATATTGCTTTAAAACCAAAATCAGCAAGAAAAAAACTGAAAATTGTCGACATTCGAATAGCTCATCTTGTTCAAAAAAATAATGTCAAAAATCACATTGATAAATTCAAATCACATCCATTTTACAACATAATATCAATGGCGATTGAAACAGATTTCATCGGTTCTGTCGTTGATGACAATATTAATTGGCATCCTTCAAGTGATGTTGGGGGAATATTTTAAACTAACCACCGCCTCCACTCGGACCCCGCAAACAGCGCGGGTCCGGTGAGCCGGAACGTCCCTGGCGGCTGCGCCGCCAGGAATCGCGGTGCTGACTTCGTCAAGCCCCCTGCGCCGGAACAAGGTGCTTGACCGCACACCGCACACCGATCATTCAAACTTCGTTTGCCTGATCGGCGCACGGTGCCGGTCAGCACCGCGATTAGGCCACATGGAACTGTCCTTTTACCAGTCGCTTTACTCAAATGATACGTTCGCAATTGCGATCGGCAGATTAACGCTCTCATCTGCCAAGCTTGAGTCATGTATAAAGGCGTTTATTGAGGCCAAGGGATTTGTCAAGGTCACGGGAAAGGTGCCGCTTGGTGGGTTGATTAAGGCGCTGCTTGATAATCACAAGATTGATCGTACGGCGGGAGAACACCTCCAGTTTATCTTTCACCAAAGAAATTACATCGTGCATAAGCTTCACGCCAATCTCTCTGAATACCCAACTGATGATCACCAGCTTCGCATGTTTATCAATCGCGCCAAACTTGCCGAAGAAATGGAGTTCTTCAGTGGCTTGTTTGTGGAGGCCGTAAATGCGGCCTAACAATTCCGTCGAGAGAGACCCCACCTCAAACGTAAGATCTATGACTTCCACCTTACACCAAAACACAGACAGCTTCACGAAAATTGCAGGTATACTCGTCTTATTAATTTCTGGTGCATATGCGCTTTGGCAATACACGTACGCCCAAGAACGAGAGTTTCAAAAAGCATTCTACGACAAACAACTCGATGTAGTAATGGAAGTATTCGATACGCTCGCAGAGCTTGGTTCCGCCACGACGCCAGAGGAAAAGAAGGCCGCAGCCAACAAGTTTTGGGCGATATATCACGGGAAAGCGAGAACATTCCTCGATCCGAAAATGTTCAAAAAACTCGATTACCCTGCTGAGTATGTTTCTGGGTGCGTAATGAAGGTAAAGCCAACAAAGACGATTGACTGTAGTAACTTTTCATCGAGTATGACTACACCTGGGTTTGCAATTGTTGCGCGAGAACAACTGTCCAGAGCGTGGGCGCGTAGCCTCTCCGACCTTGCAAAGGAAGATCCATGGTCGGAGCCTTCCCAATAATTCGATCTAACAATTCCGTCGAGAGGGACGGCCCAAAGCTGCGCTTTGGGTTCCCTTCGCCTGCGGCTTCGGCCGCCCTTCACGTCAAACGTTCCTGGCGGCTCTGCGCCGCCAGGAATCACGGTGCTGACTTCGTCAAGCGCCTTGCCCCGTCGCCTTGCGCCGGAACAAGGTACTTGACCAGACACCGCACACCGATCATTCAAACTTCGTTTGCCTGATCGGCTGCACCGATACAAAGTTTGCCCAAATCCACTTGATTCGACGAAGAGCCAAACCATATGGGGTACCAGCCGGATTATGCAAAAATCGTTTGATGGCCAAAACGGTAGCCCCTGCCTTGCCGGCAGAAAATGACTGCACGAAGAAAAAATTCCTGTCTTGGCGTTTCCGCGCGAGGGGATTATAGTACTTTCGTGTTGTTTGCACTTTTGTCTGCTGCCTTGAACAATCCACTACCTAACCAACATATGTATAGAGGAGGGAACAATGCCTGAGTTTGGTCATCCTTTCAGTGTACTGAAACACGACCGTCTGCTGACCCATGAAGAATTGGTGCGCGCTATCCGGTTCATGGTTGCCGCCGAGTATGAAGCCATTCAGTTGTACCAGCAGCTTGCGGAATCGACCGACAATGTCCTGGCGCAAAATGTGCTTCTGGATATTGCCGATGAAGAAAAGGTGCATGCCGGCGAATTCCTGCGCCTGCTCAAGGAACTCGATCCCGCCGAGGAAGGTTTCTATCAGCAGGGCGCCGAGGAGGTCGAAACCGAATTTCTCGGCGGCACCGCCGCAGCGCCGGCAGAAGAGGCGCCCCCCTCCGTTGGTCAGGGTTTGAACATAGGCAGCCTGAAAAAATAACATCTTGAATGAAAGGAGATCGATATGGACTTACTGCGAAGGGAGCTGGCTCCCATCAGCGTGCAGGGATGGAGCGAAATCGATGCCATGGCCAGGGAAACACTGGTCGCCAATCTGTCCGGCCGCAAATTCATTGATGTCGACGGTCCGCACGGAATCGGCCATTCCTGTGTCACCCTCGGTCGGTTGTCGGTGCCCCGCGAACAGAAAGGCGGCCGGGTCAAATACGGCATCCATCAGGTGCAGCCGCTGATCGAAGCCCGGGTCAACTTCAAACTGGAAACCTGGGAGTTGGACAATATCGGCCGCGGCGCCAAGGATGTCCAACTGGATTCGCTGGTGGAAGCCTGCCGCGAGATTGCCCTGTTCGAGGAAAAGACCCTGTTCGAGGGATTCAAACCGGGGAATATCGTCGGGTTGCATGCCACGGTAAAAAACAAGACCCTGCCTCTGAAGCTGGACATGGACATGATCGTCGATACCGTGGCCGAGGGGCAGACCCGGATGCTGAAGGACGGGGTCGAAGGGCCCGCCAACCTGGTTGTTTCCGCACGGCTGTGGAAATTTCTGGCGCGGAGCGCGCCCGGCGGCACCCTGCGTTCCACCTTGGAGACCCAGATCGGCGGTCAGGTCGTCTATTCGGAATGCGTCCAGGACGCGCTGTTGGTGTCGGCACGCGGCGGCGACCTCGAATTGACCGTGGGTCAGGATTTCGCCATCGGCTATCACAGCCACACCGTCAGCGATATCGACCTGTTCGTGACGGAATCGTTCACCTTCCGTGTCATCGCGCCCGAGGCCCTGGTCGGCTTCACCCTGACCACCTGACCGGAAACGCCCTTGCCTTCACGTCCTTGAGCCCCGAACCGGTTTCGGGGCTTTTGTTTTCCGGCCTGTCCGCGATGTCTCCCCGGCATGCGCCGCGACCATTCCCTGGGCATTCATTCCATGGCGCGCTGCATGTAATACACGCCGAATTCTTTGTCGTATTCGAGGATGTGCGCGACAAACAGTTCCCTGAGCACGTAATAAAGGCCGATATCGGCCCCCGGTGTTTCGTGTTCGATTTTCATCAGGAACCCACGGGCTTCTTCCGTCAACCGGTCGTGCTCGCACTTGTGTTCGCCCAGTCCCGGAAACCCGGCGCGCTCCATGTATGCCTCTTCCTGTCGGAAATGCTCTTCGGTCGTTTCGACAAGTTTCGAGCAGAGATCGACAATCAGAGGATGGTCCTTCTTGTCGTGGATAGCGGCATAGAACGCTGTCACCAGTGCGAGTATTGCTTCATGGTCGCGGTCTATCTGTACAATTCCGGTCCTCAGGGAGTTCAGTCCATACAACGATTCCACATTCCACCATCCTGCTGAACAACGTGATCGACATGAAATAACGCTGCGTGTCCGCGCGTTTTTTTCGACCGGGGACTCCCGGCGGCGGGAAGACGGCGCCAGCCTGACCGCTACCGGAACAGTCCCGGCAGCGCTCCGTCAGGTGTCAGTCTCCTGTCGGAGAAATCCGGAACGTCCGGACAGTGTCAAAATTCCGCAATGAATCGGCGAGACGGGAGATTTTGTTCTGGTCGATCGTGCCGATGACCATCTTGTATTCGAAGAAACGGCCGTCATCGGAAATCCGGTAGCTCATGTTGGCCACCGTGAACCCGTGCTGTCTGAGCAACGATCGCACCTCTTCCTCCCCCATCACCTTGTTTCTTTCGAAGCAGAGCGTGTGGTGCGCGTAGAAGTTCGCCGGCATCTTGGCTTCTATCCAGCGAAAAACCGAGAGAACGCCCACGGTGAGCGCCGTGGCGACGATGGCGGGAAAATAAAAACCCACGCCGAGGAGAATGCCGATTGCGGCGGTGATCCATATCGAGGCGGAGGTGGTCAGGCCGCGGACACTGCGCCCTTCCTTATAGATGACCCCCGCCCCCAGAAAACCGATGCCGGTCATGATGCCCTGCGCCATCCGGGTCGGATCGGTGCGCACCGTGTCCATGGGCACGCCCGGCAGCCATTTCCATTGATAATACGTGATCATCATCAACAGACTCGATGCCAGGCAGACCAGAGTATGAGTGCGGAAACCGGCCGGGCGGCCGTGAAAGGTCCGCTCGCCCCCAATGATGCTGCCCACGACCAGCGCGGAAACAAGATGAATGGCGATCTGGATCTGATCGGTTGCCACCAGTTCCTTGAGTTGCTGCACATCGAAGACCATGTTTTTCTCACAATGGGCCGGAAATCACGGCATCAGCCGGCTTGGTTCCTCTCAAGCAGAAAGAGTCTGCACGAAAGCGGGCGGCAGCGCTCACTTTGTTACATGGAGCTTGATCCAGGCCGCATAGCGGTCCATCCAAGCCTGGAGAAACGGCTTGCTCTCCGCGCCGATGCCGCCGTCCGCGGCGAACATCCCTTCCCGGTATTGGAGAAAGGCTTCCGGCTGCCCCATGGTGGGGACATCGAGGTAGGCCAGCACGTTGCGGAGATGCTGCTGCGACAGCGCGGTGCCGATCGCGCCGACCGAAATGCCGATCACCCCGGCGGGCTTGCCGGCCCAGACGCTCTGGCCGTAGGGCCGCGAGGCGATATCGAGCGCGTTCTTCAGCACGCCGGGGATGGAGCGGTTGTATTCCGGGGTGGCGAAGAGCAGGCCGTCGGCCGCCCTGATATCGTCCTTGAGCCGCTTGACGGCAGCACCGTCGTGGCCGTCGTCATCCTGATTGTAGAGCGGCAGATCGCCGATCTCCACGAACTTGAAGACAAACTCGGGCGGCGCCAGCCTGGTCAGTCCCTCAGCCAGATGGCGATTGAACGAATCCTTGCGCAAACTGCCAACGATAACGGCAACGGTGTAGTTGTCCATGTGATCCTCCTGCGGGACGGGCATCCCTTTGATGAAAAAGAGCGATGAAAAATGCGAAACAGGATCAGCGCGGCAAAATTTTTGTGTATATTACCACAATTATGCCTCGCCTGCCAGCTATGAACACAGGCATATACAACAAGGCCCCTCAGGCCTCATGGCGCATGAGACGAGAGGGGCTGCTGTTTTTTGTTTCGGGTGACGGCATCACTTGACGGCGGCGAGATAGTGCTCGTTGATTTTCTCCCAATTGATTACGTTGAAAAAGGCGGCGATATAATCCGGCCGCCGGTTCTGGTAGAGCAGATAATAGGCATGTTCCCAGACATCGATGCCCAGCACCGGCGTGAGGCCGGTCATGATGGGGTTATCCTGGTTCGGCGTGGCCACGATGCGCAACTCGCCGTTATCGACCGCCAGCCAGGCCCAGCCGCTGCCGAACAACTTGACCGCGGCGGTGGAGAACTGCTCCCTGAAGGCCTCGAAACTGCCGAACCGACTGTTGATGGCCTCCACCACCGGCCCCTTTGCCGGCACGCCGGTTTTGAGCGTCGGCCAGAAAAAGCTGTGGTTGGCATGGCCGCCGCCGTGGTTGCGCACCGCGGTGCGGATGGCCTCGGGCACCTCGTTCAGGTTGCGCAGCAGTTTGTCCACGCTCAGGTCGGCGCAGGCGGGATGTTCCTTGAGCGCCGCGTTCAGATTGGTGATATAGGCCTGATGATGCTTGGTGTGATGGATTTCCATGGTGCGGGCATCGATGAACGGTTCCAGGGCATCGTAGGCATACGGCAATGTGGGGAGAATGTGTTCCATGGCGTACCTCTCGGATGTATATGGGATGGGCGGACAATCGCCTCATCCGGAGACAATCTTTCCTGTCAACAACCATAAATATCAACAAGTAATTGTCAAATAATCGCAAATTATTTTTTATAACTTATCATTTTAATATACTGTTTTAACTAAATATAAAAGACAGACACCGGCCGGGAACCCCTGCATTCGCCGCCCAGGCGCATGGAGCGGCAGCGCCGATTGCGCGCCTCCGGTCTTGCCAAGGGGCCGTATCGTCTCTACAATTTTCCGGACCATGCGCTTCCCCATTGCCGGAGGAGCAGATAAAAAGGAACAGAACATGACCCAACCGCGCGATACCGTATATCACCGCACCCTGGCCCTGGGCAGCGACCCGGCCCTGCGCCGCCGCTACATGGTGGTGGACGAACCCCTGCAGGGCAACATGCGTTTCGGCCTGCTGCTGGAAATCCTCGACAAGGTGGCCGAGGAAACCGCCCTGCGCTATGTCAACCGGTTTCATCCCACTGCCAGGGTGGTGACCGCCGCCATCGACAACATCGTCGTCCGCCATGCCGTCGACGTGACCCGCGACCTCACCTTTGCCGCCACCATCAATCACATCGGCCGCAGTTCGCTCGAAATCGGCATCCGGGTGGAGCAGCCCGGCGATCCGACCCTGCACATCGCCTCCTGCTATTTCACCATGGTGGCCCGCTCCGGCTACGGCGAGGATGTCACCAGCGTGGCCCTGCCGCCGCTGACCTATACCGACCCGATGGAGAAACGGCGGGCCGGCAAGGCCCTGGCCCGACGCGAAGAATACCGCCACCAGCAGGCGGCCCGCCGCGAACCGCCCAGCCGGGAAGAATACGAGATGCTGACCTGCTTGCACCAGGCCCAGGACGAACCGGGCTTTGCCGGCCTCCTCTGCGGCCGGTTGGTCACGGATGCCTGGGAGCGGACCTATCCCGACCAGGAGAACGTGCCCTTCACCATCTTCGGCGGCTACCTGATTCGCCGGGCCTTCGAGCTCTCCTCCATCTGTTCCGAACTGGTGGCGCCCCACCGCCCGATCATCGCCGGAGTCAACCGGATCAACTTCTTCCATCCGGTCCGCATGGGCGACAAGCTCCACTTCACTGCCAGGGTGGTGTACACCGAGGACTGCTATCTCTGCGTCGAGGCCGGCATCGAGCGAATCAGCCGCGACCGGACCGCCAAGGCCCTTTCTAACTCCTGCCTCTTCACCTTTGCCAATGTCGACGCCGACCTGAACCACCACCCGGTTCCCATGGTCCATCCGACCACCTATGTCGAGGACGGCCGGCACCTGGCGGCCCGCCGCAGCCTGCACACCCTGCTCCGCCACGACAACCTGATCTGAGCGCCTCTGCCATGGACACAACGGTTGCGGACAACACGGAGTATATCCTCCGGGTGGAGAACCTGGGCAAGCGGTTCAACGGCCTGGTGGCGGTTGATTCCATCTCCTTTGCGGTGCGGGCCGGCGAATGCTTCGGCCTGCTCGGCCCCAACGGCGCCGGCAAGACCTCGACCATCCGCATGATGTACGGCTTTTCCCCACCCGGTTCGGGCACGATCCGGATCCTGGGCCTCGATGTCGCCAGCCAATGGCGGCAGATCCGCTCCCGCATCGGCGTCTGCCAGCAGGACAACACCCTCGACCCCGACCTGACCGTGTTCCAGAACCTGCTGATCTTTGCCGGCTATTTTCGCATCCCGCGGAATCTGGCCAGCGAACGGGCCGAGGAACTGCTGCACTTTTTCGCCCTGGAAAAAAAACGCGAGGCCAAGGTGGGGGAACTCTCGGGCGGCCTGGCCCGGCGGCTGACTCTGGCGCGGGCGCTGATCAATGATCCCGAGCTGATCATTCTGGACGAACCCACCACCGGCCTCGATCCCCAGTCGCGGCATCTGCTCTGGGACCGACTACATGCCCTGCGCGCCCGCGGCAAGACCTTCATCCTCACCACCCATTACATGGAAGAGGCGGCCCAACTGTGCGACCGGCTGGTGATCATGGACCACGGCAGGATTCTGGTGGAGGGAACGCCGGCCAGCCTGATCGAGGAGCATGTCGGCCGCTCGCTCATCGAGATCGGCGGCCTGGAGCAGGGAGCCCTGCGGCGCTTTCTCCGGGAGCGCCAGGTGGATTACGACGAACTGGCGGACAAGCTCATCATCTACAGCAACGGCGACACCGCCATCGAGCAGGCCATCCACGAGGGCTTCAGCAGCCGGCAGTGCACCTTCCGCGCCGCCACCCTGGAAGATGTCTTTCTCCGCCTCACCGGCAGGGAGCTGCGCGAATGATCCTCCTCTCCAACCTTTCCTGGCGCTTCCTCACCGTCTGGCGGCGGAATCTGATCGTCTACCGCAAAATCTGGAAGGTCAACTTCCTGGTGCCGCTCCTGGAGCCAGCCTTCTACATCCTCGCCTTCGGCCTCGGCTTCCAGGGGCTGATCGAGGGGTTGCGCTACGCCGGCCAGCCGCTGGCCTACACCCGGTTCATGGCCCCGGCCCTGGTCGCCATCTCGATCATGTACAACTCCTTTTTCGAGACCACCTACGCCTCCTTCGTGCGGATGTACTATCAAAAAACCTTCGACGGCATGATGACCACGCCGCTCTCCCTGGAGGAAATCATCCTGGCCGAAATCGTGTGGAGCGCCACTAAGGCCACCGCCGCGGCTCTGCTCATGACCCTGGTGCTGGGGCTGTTCGGCTTCGTCCTCTTTCCTCAGGGCTTGTTGATCGTGCCCCTCGCCTTCCTGGGCGGTCTCGCCTTTGGTGCGGTGGGCATGTTCTTCACCGGCTTCACGCCCTCGATCGACATGTTCAACCTGCCGATTTTTCTTTTCATCACCCCGATGTTCCTCTTCAGCGGCACCTTTTTCCCGATGGCTGGCCTGCCGCTCTGGGCCCAGCACGCCGCCTATTTTTTCCCGCTCTACCATCTGGTGGAACTGACCCGTTTCTGCTGCCTGGGCCTGGTGGAAACCAGCCCTCTCGCCAGCCTCGCCTACCTGGTCTGCTTCGCCCTGTTCTTTCTCGTGCTCGGCCTGATGGCCATGCGGCGGCGGCTGATCAAATAGCGGAGCCGTTCAGGGAAGCCGCCGGAAAACGGCCAAGAGCACGCGGCCCGGCCCAACCGACACCTCAGCACGGAGCAGGTTTCATGGCGCTTATCGACTGTCATTTCTTTTCGCAGGTCCTGGGCATGATGTCGGCCATGACTGTCATTCTTCCCGACCCCGAACCGGCTGCCATCGACGGCCCCCCGAATCCCCGGCGCAGGCTCTATCCGACCCTCTACCTGCTGCACGGCCTGTCCGACGACCACACCGTCTGGCAACGCCGCACGGCCATCGAGCGCCACGTGGCCGGCCTGAACCTGGCCGTGGTCATGCCGGCGGCGGGCCGGAGCTTCTATGCGGACATGGCCAACGGGCCGCGCTACTGGACCTGCATCAGCGAAGAGGTGCCCGCCGTGGCCCGCCACTTTTTCCCGCTCTCCGCTGCCCGACAGGACAACTTTGTCGCCGGGCTGTCGATGGGCGGCTACGGGGCCTTCAAACTGGCCCTGACCCATCCGCACCGCTACGCGGCCGCGGCGAGCCTGTCGGGGACGCTGGATGTCGCCCGGCTCGCCCGAGACGAACAGGCGGCCGGCCAGGACGAACTGCGCCACATTTTCGGCGGGGCCGACGCCTTGGCGGGCAGCCCCAACGACCTGTTCTTCCTGGCACACCAACTGGTCCGGCAGGGAGCGCCCCGGCCGGAACTGTATCAATGGTGCGGCACCGGGGATTTTTTGTATGCGGACAATGCGCGATTCCGGCGGCATGCGGAAGCGCTGGGCGTAACGGTGCAGTACGAAGAGGGGCCGGGCGGGCACGAGTGGTCCTGCTGGGATGCGCAGATAGAGCAAGTCCTCGCCTGGCTGCCGGGGGTGAGCCGGCCGTAAGCACGGGGCATTGCCGCGCCTGCGGCCGTGCGTGTCAGTGCCGCTCCTCGCGGTCGAAGAAGGCCAGGGAAAGGTTTTCCCCCTCGCCCTGGGAAATTTCGTAGCTGCCCCGGTTGATCAGGGTGATGCCCCGCGATTCGGCCTGCGCCAGGAGGTTGTCGAAATGCCTGCCCGTCTCGACCGCCGGTTCCTCGACATTGGCGTAGAAAAAAAGACGGTCGCCGGTGGCGCCGAACTGGAGCAAAAAAGGGTTGTGCTGGACAAACACCAGGTCATCATAGGCATAGGTGATTTCATGACCAAGTTGAGCGAGCATGTCCTGCACCGTGCCCAATGGTCGCAATGGAAGTGCCATGGCGTGACTCCTTGTGACAATGGCTTTTCACAAATCCGGGGACTGTCCCGACCGGCACTGCCCCCGCTTTTCCTGACCGTCAGTGCGTTGCAACTGGCGCGCCAAAAAGTCCCGCGTAATTGATCAAGTATTGTTGGGCAGTTAAACATACGACCGCACTCCCTCCTTAGCCCGCCCCGGCAAGCAACAAAATTGACGACAAGGCCGCACGAAACAGAAGCGCTCTCGACAATTTTGTCCGGTCAAGCCGCATTCACCTCGTCCCAAGGAACAAACCAAGAAACAAAATCGGCGGCGCGGTTGTCAGAATCCCCTCCTTTCTTTTATCTTCTTTTGTGAGCGATCCCTTGGCGCTTTCGACAAAATTGCAAGAAAGCGCGCCGGTGTCCAGGTCCGTCAACTGTGCGTGATGACCGTTTTTTCTGTTTTTCCCGGCATCGAGACCGGAAAACGCCTCTCCCGGCCAGGCCATGCGCAGCGGACCGCAAACAGGGCTCGCCACAACAATCTATTGAATATATGTTCATTTTATTGCTTAACTGCGCACAGGCATGCGCCACCGGCTGCCGGGGAACAAAACCGGATAGCCGGCAAAAACGGCGCATGCCAATGCTGGCAAGCGAGCATGGCATTCCTTTTGCCAGTCATGGGCAGGATCGGCACCATCCGGCAACGCCTGCATCCCGTTCCGGGCGCTGGCGCGCCGAGCCGGTTCGACCGCTTTGTCCGTTGCGGCGGGAAGCCGCCGCATTCTCGATGAGTCGTCACTTCGTGGGAGGGCCATGGCCATGCAGAGCTTTGCCGGTTACGATCCGGGAGATTTTTACGATGAACTCATTGCCCCGGACGGCACGCCCCGGCCGGGAGCACAACTCCTGATCGACAAGATCGCCTCCCTGCCGCCGGGCGACCTGGCCATGCGCCAGCGGGCTGCCGAAGCCCTGTTGCTGAAGATGGGTATCACCTTCAACGTCTACGGCCGCGACGAGGGCACCGAGAAAATCTTTCCCTTCGACCTCATCCCGCGCATCGTGCCCGCTGCGGACTGGGCCCAGATCGAGGCCGGGCTCAAGCAGCGCATCTTCGCCCTCAACGAGTTTCTCCAGGACATCTACAACGACAAGAAAATCCTCAAGGACAAGGTCGTCCCCGAGGATCTGATCCTCAGCAGCCGCACCTACCGCAAGGAGTGCGAGGGCTTCACCCCGCCCCGGCGCATCTGGTGCCACGTCACCGGCACCGACCTGGTGCGCGACCGCGACGGCCGCTTCTACGTGCTCGAGGACAACCTGCGCTGTCCCTCGGGCGTGTCCTACGTGCTCGAAAACCGCCAGGTGCTCAAACGCACCTTTCCGCAGGTGTTCGAGGCCTCCAAGGTGCGACCGGTGGACGATTACCCCAACAAGCTGCTGGAAATGCTCGAATATCTGGCGCCGGACCACGTCGCCAAACCGACCATCGGCGTGCTCACGCCCGGCATCTACAACAGCGCCTACTTCGAGCACTCCTTCCTCTCCCAGCAGATGGGCGTGGAGCTGGTCGAGGGCCAGGACCTGGTGGTGGCCGACGGCTGCGTCCACATGCTCACCACCAAGGGGCTCAAGCGGGTGGACGTGCTCTACCGCCGCATCGACGACGACTTCATCGACCCCGAGGTGTTCCGGCCCGATTCCCTGCTCGGCGTGCCCGGTTTGATCGGCGCCTACAAGGCGGGCCGCATCGCCATGGCCAACGCGCCGGGTACCGGCATCGCCGACGACAAGGTGATCTACGCCTACGTGCCCAAGATCATCACCTACTACACCGGCGAGGAGCCCATCCTGCCCAACGTGCCCACCTACATCTGCCGCGACGACGCCGACCGCGCCTATGTGCTGGCGCATCTCGACCAACTGGTGGTCAAGGCGGCCAACGAGTCCGGCGGCTACGGCATGCTGGTCGGCCCGCACGCCACCCAGGCCGAGCGCGACGCCTTTGCCGAAAAGATCAAGGCCGAGCCGCGCAACTACATGGCCCAGCCCACCATCTCGCTGTCGCGGGTGCCCACCATCGTCGGCGACCGCATCGAGGGCCGCCACGTCGACCTGCGGCCCTACGTGTTGTTCGGCAGGGAGATTTACGTCCTGCCCGGCGGCCTCACCCGGGTGGCCCTGACCAGGGGATCGCTGGTGGTCAATTCGTCCCAGGGCGGCGGTTCCAAGGACACCTGGGTCCTGTAAGCGAGACGACAAGGAGAAAAGTATGCTCAGCCGCGTGGCCAACTCGATCTACTGGATGTGCCGCTACATCGAGCGGGCGGAAAACGTCGCCCGCTTCATCAGCGTCAACCTCAACCTGCTGCTCGACTTACCCTCGGAGGGCGGCAAGCACTGGGAACCGCTGGTGCTGATCACCGGCGACCAGGAATATTTCGAGGAGCAGTACAGGCAATACTCCAAGGAGGCGGTGATCAGCTTCCTCACCTTCGACCGCCGCTACTTCAACTCCATCGTCTCCTGCCTGGCGGCGGCGCGGGAAAACGCCCGTTCCATCCGCGAGATCATCAGCTCGGAGATGTGGGAGCACCTCAACACCTTCTACCTGGAGATGGCCGACCCCAGATACCATCCCATGGCCCTGCAGGACCCGCACAAATTTTTCCGGATCATCCAGATGCGCAGCCACCTGTTCACCGGCCTGATGGATTCGACCATGAGCCACGGCGAGGCCTGGAACTTCGCCCGCATGGGCATGATGCTGGAACGCGCCGACAAGACCTCGCGCATCCTCGACGTCAAGTACTTCATGCTCCTGCCCCAGGCCGACCTGGTCAACACGCCCATTGACAACATCCAGTGGACAGCGGTATTGAAATCGGCCAGCGCCTTTGAAATGTACCGCAAGGAACATCACCTGATCACGCCGCGGATGGTGGCCAGCTTTCTCGTGTTCGACACCCATTTTCCGCGCTCGATCCGTCATTGCGTCAACAAGGCGCAGGTCTGCCTGGAGCGGATCATGAACGGCGCGGCCAGCGGCGCGATCAACCCGGCAGAGAAGCTGCTCGGCCGGCTCAAGGCCGATCTCGAGTACACCGACATCGACGATGTGATCGCGCAGGGCATGCACGAGTACCTGGACAACCTCCAGACCAGGCTCAACCGGATCGACACGGCCGTCGGCACGACCTTCTTCAACATCAAGCCCTTGGTGTCAGCGGCATCCGGCCAGCAGTAGCGTGACGGTGGGCGGCCGGTGCCCGGACCGGGATGCGTCCGCAGCGATGCCGCCTGCGATTGACCTGAAAAAAGTCCATAAGGAGCCGTTGTGGGCATCCACGTCGCCTTGCATCACCGCACCACCTATTGCTACGACCGCCCGGTCGTCCTGGGGCCGCAGGTCGTCCGTCTGCGGCCGGCGCCCCACAGCCGCACCCCCATCCTCAGCTACTCGCTGACCGTCACGCCGGGGGCGCATTTCATCAACTGGCAGCAGGATCCCTTCGGCAACTATCTCGGCCGGCTGGTCTTTCCGGACAAGACCGACCGGTTCGAGGTGGAGGTGGATCTGATCGCCGAGATGATCGTCATCAATCCCTTCGATTTTTTCCTCGAACCCCAGGCCGAGCAGTTCCCCTTTGCCTACGAGCCGCGGCTGGAAAAGGACCTGAGTCCCTATCTGGCCTGCGCTCCAGCGGGCGAGGCGCTGGCCGCCTATCTGGCCGGGATCGACCGCAGCCCCAGGCAGATCATCAGTTTTCTGGTGGATCTCAACCGGCAGCTCAGCCGCGACATCCGCTACCTGATCCGCATGGAGCCCAACGTGCAGAGCTGCGAGCGGACGCTTGGCCTGCGCAGCGGCTCCTGCCGCGACTCGGCCTGGCTCCTGGTCAACATCCTGCGCCATCTCGGCCTGGCGGCGCGTTTCGTCTCCGGCTACCTGATCCAGTTGGCGCCGGACGTCAAATCGCTGGACGGCCCATCCGGGCCCGCGGCCGACTTCACCGATCTCCATGCCTGGACCGAGGTCTATCTGCCCGGCGCCGGCTGGGTGGGCATGGACCCGACCTCGGGGCTGTTCGCCGGCGAGGGCCACATCCCGCTGGCCTGTTCGCCCGAGCCGCGGAGCGCGGCTCCGATCACCGGCGATCTGGAGGCCTGCCAAGTCGATTTCAGCCATGCGATGGGCGTGACGCGGGTGCGCGAGGAACCGCGCTCCACCCGGCCCTATCCCGAGGAGGTCTGGGAGCGGATCGTGACGGCAGGCGATCTGGTCGACCGCGCGCTGGAGGCCGGCGATGTGCGGCTGACCATGGGCGGCGAGCCCACCTTTGTCGGCATCGACCGGCCGGATGCGGCGGAGTGGAACACCGAGGCCCTGGGCGAGGAAAAACTGCGCCTTTCCCTGCGCCTCATGCAGGGGCTGCGCCGGCAGTGGACGCCGGGCGGGTTGCTCCACTGCGGCCAGGGCAAGTGGTATCCGGGCGAGTCCCTGCCGCGCTGGGCCCTGGCCTGCTACTGGCGCACGGACGGCGTGCCGGTGTGGCGCGACGACAGGTGGCTGGCCGACCCGAGCGAGAACTACGGCTTCGGTACGGCCGAGGCCAGGCGGTTCATCGACTCGCTGGCCGTACGCCTGGGCGTGGGCACGCACTTTATCCGCGAGAGCTACGAGGATATTGCCTATTACCTGTACAAGGAGCAGCGGCTGCCGCTGAACGTGGCACCCACCGACCCGCGCTTGGACGATGCCGAGGCCAGGGCGCGCATGGCCCGCGCCTTTGCACGCGGGCTGGGCGCGGTGGTCGGCTACGTGCTGCCCCTCCAGCACGGCTCCTGGATCAGCGGTCCCTGGCCGTTTCGCGGCGAGCATCTCTTCCTGCTGCCCGGCGACAGTCCGGCCGGCCTGCGCCTGCCGCTGGATTCCCTGCCCTGGGTGGCGCCGCAGGATCGGACCCTGGATTTCACCCCGGACCCGCTGGCCGAACGCGGCCCCCTGCCCGACTATGCCGGTCAGCGTTTCCTGCACGGCCAACCGGACGAAGCAGCCCCGGCAGGCATGCGCACCCAGCCGCCACCCTTTGCCGATCCCCAGCCGGTCGTCGGCGAATCCGCGGCCTGGGTGGTGCGCACCGCCCTGTGCGTGCAGCCGCGCGACGGCCGGCTGTACGTGTTCATGCCGCCGATCGCCAAACTGGAAGGCTATCTCGAACTGATCGCCGCCATCGAGGCCACTGCCCAGGCAACCGGCCTGCCGGTGATGATCGAGGGCTACACCCCACCCTTCGATTCGCGGCTGGAATGCCTGAAAATCACCCCCGACCCCGGCGTGATCGAGGTCAACATCCAGCCCCTGCGCACCTGGCGGCAGATGGTCGACTGCACCACCACCCTCTACGAAACTGCCCGCCAGTCGCGCCTGGCCACGGAAAAATTCCTCGTCGACGGCCGCCAGACCGGCACCGGCGGCGGCAACCATATCGTGGTCGGCGGCGCCACCCCGGCGGACAGCCCCTTCCTGCGGCGGCCCGACCTGTTGCGCAGCCTGCTCGCCTTCTGGAACAACCATCCCGCCCTGTCCTACCTCTTCTCCGGGCTGTTCATCGGCCCGACCAGCCAGCAGCCGCGGGTGGACGAGGCCCGCCACGACAGCCTCTACGAACTGGAGATCGCCTTTGCCGAACTCGACCGCCAGGCCGCCTCGCCCTGGGGCTGCCCGCCCTGGCTGGTGGACCGGCTCTTCCGCCACATGCTGGTGGATGTGAGCGGCAACACCCACCGGGCCGAGTTCTGCATCGACAAGCTCTACTCGCCGGACAGCGGCAGCGGCCGCCTGGGGCTGCTCGAATTCCGCAGCTTCGAGATGCCGCCGCACGCGCGCATGAGCCTGGCCCAGCAGCTTCTGCTGCGCGCCTGCCTCGCCTGGTTCTGGCAAACGCCCTATCGCCGGCCCCTGGTGCGCTGGGGCACGAGCCTGCACGACCGCTTCATGCTGCCCGAACCGGTACGCGACGACCTGACCGACGTGGTGACCAACCTCAACGAGGCCGGATTCCCGCTGGCCATGGAATTTTTCCATCCCCACTTCGAGTTCCGTTTCCCGATCCACGGCCGCCTGGTAATCGAGGGCCTGGAGATCGAACTGCGCCAGGCCTTGGAGCCCTGGCACGTGCTCGGCGAGGAACCGGGCGGCGGCGGCACGGTGCGCTTTGTCGACAGCTCGGTGGAGCGCCTCCAGGTCAAGGTCGCCGGCGCAAGCGGCGACCGCTACGTGCTCGCCTGCAACGGCCGGCGCGTGCCCCTGCACCCCACCCGGACCAACGGCGTGGCCATCGGCGGGGTCCGCTACCGGGCCTGGCAGCCACCGTCCTGCCTGCATCCGACCATCGGCGTCCACACGCCGCTGATTTTCGATCTGTTCGATACCTGGAACAACCGGGCCGTGGGCGGCTGCACCTATCATGTCGGCCATCCCGGCGGCCGCAATTACGACACCCTGCCGGTCAACGGCCACGAGGCCGAGGGCCGCCGCCATGCCCGCTTCTCGCCGCACGGCCACACGCCGGGCGACCGGCGGCCGCTGCCGCCCGAAGAACGCAATCCGCAGTTTCCCTATACCATCGACCTGCGCCGGCAATCGCCGGCCGCGGGCATCTGAGCCGCCATGGACCGCCAGCCGCCACCATCCGGGCCAGCCGCCGCTTTCGCCGGCAGCGGCCTGTTCGCCGGTCTCACCTGTCCGCAAGGGGCCTACTGCGAGGCCTTTGCCGAGGACGGCCAGCCGCGCGAACAGTGGCGCGCCATTGTCGCGGCCATGGACCGGGCCACGCCGGAACGGCTCCGCCAGCGCCAGGAGCGGGTCAAGCGCATGCGGCACGAGGACGGTGCCACCTACAACCCCTTCGATGCCCCGGACGGCCGCGGCACCCCCTGGGCCCTGGAGATGGTGCCCCTGCCGCTCACCGCCGCGGAATGGAGCGAACTGAAACGCGGCCTGCTCCAGCGGGCCCGGCTGCTCGAACAGGTGCTGGCCGATGTCTACGGCCCGCAGCTTCTGCTGAAAAACGGCCGGATGCCGGCGGAGCTGATCTACGCCAACCCCCGTTTCCTCCACGCCTGCCACGGCATCCAGCCGAACGGCGGCCGCTTCCTGAGCCTCTATGCGGCCGATTGTTACCGGGGTGAGGATGGCCGCTTCCGGGTGCTGCGCGAATACGGCGGCCATCCGGTGGGCCTGGGCTATGCCCTGGAAAACCGGATCGTGATCTCCCGCCTCCTGCCCGAGCTGTACCAGCGCACCCAGATTCGGCGGCTGGCCCCCTTTTTCCAGACCCTGCACACCAGCCTGGTGCAGCGTTCCTCGCTGCGGCGGGAAGATCCCAACATCGTGCTGCTCTCGTCCGGCCCGGACAGCCCGATCTACTTCGAACAGGCGCTCCTGTCGCGCTACCTCGGCTATCCGCTGGTCGAGGGCCAGGACCTGACCGTGCGCAACGGCCGGCTTTTTCTCAGAAAACTGGCCGGGCTCGAACCGGTGGACACCATCTTCCGCCACATCGACGACCCCCACAGCGATCCCTTTGCCCTGCGCCGCGGCGACGTGGTCGGCGTCGCCGGCCTGATCCAGGTGGCCCGCGAGCAGAACATCGACATCGTCAACCCCATCGGCGCGGGCTTCATCGACACGCCGGTCCTGCCGGTCTTTCTGGCCGAACTCTGCGACCATCTGCTCGGCGAGTCGCTCGTGCTGGCCAGCCATCCGGCCTGGTGGTGCGGCGAAGAGCAAGGGTGCGCCCAGGCGCTCGCCCGCTTGGAGACGGTGCGATGGCAGCCGGCCCTGGACCTGGCCCGCCACCTCGCCACCGATCCGCACCGTGCCCTCGATGAGGCCGCCTTTGCGGTGATGGCGCAGGAGACGGTCCAGCCGTCGCTGACGCCGGTCTGGACCCAGGAGGGCGTACACCTCCGGCCGACGCTGCTGCGCCTGTTTGTCTGCGCCACCGAAGAGGGTTTTGCCGTGCTGCCCGGCGGTCTGGCCATGACCGCCCACGACGTCGACACCCTGCTTGCGGCCGTGCCCGAACGGCTGCTCAGCAAAGATATCTGGGTGTTGTCCGACGAGCCGGTGGAACCTTTCAGCATGCTCGGCACGCTGCACAGCGTCGGCGAGTTCCGCCGTTCCAGCGACCTGCCCAGCCGGGTGGCCGATCATCTCCTCTGGCTGGGCCGCTACCTGGAGCGGGCCGAGGGGCAGGTCCGCCTGCTGCGGTCGGTGTTCCGCCGTCTCTCCGGCGAGGCCCGGCCCGAGGATATCCCGGAACTCGCCTTTCTGCTCGACCTGGTGCGGGCCATCGGCATGATTCCGCCCCTGCCTGAAAACGGCGAGGTGCCCCAGGATGAACTGGCCGGCCAGCTCACGGAGGCGCTCTACCGCCAGGACCGGCCGGCCAGCGTCGCCGTGGTGCTCAAGCAGGTACAGGAGGCGGCTCGCAACGTCCGCGACCGCCTCAGCCGCGATTCCTGGCGGGTGATCAACCGCCTGGAGGATTTCGGCGACAACCCGGCCGCCGATCCACTCGACCTGCTCGACAACACCCTGTTCACCTTAAGCGCCTTCAGCGGCCTGGCCATGGAGGGCATGACCCGCGGCCTGGGCTGGCGGTTCATGGACATGGGCCGCCGCATTGAGCGGGCCCTGCACGAAATCGACCTGATCCGCTACGGCCTGCCCCAGGTGTGCCGGGCGCAGCACAACGCCCTCGAAGCCCTGCTTGAGGTCTCCGACAGCATCATGACTTACCGGGCCCGCTACCGTACCGCCTTCCAACTGGCGCCGGTGCTCGACCTGCTGCTGCTCGACGAGAGCAATCCCAAGTCGCTGGCCTTCCAGCTCGACCAGTTGGCGGCCCATGTCGAGGAACTGCCCCGGCCGGGCGAACGCCGCTATGCCAGCGCCGAGGAGCGGATGACCCTGGAAATGCTGACCGCCATCCGGCTGCTCGACCTCACCGGTCTGGCCTGCAACAGCGGCGGTCCGGAAAACGACGACCCGCTCAACCGTTTTCTCGAAACCATGGCAACCCGCCTGCTGGCCTTTGCCCAACAGGTCGGCGCCCACTACCTGACCAGGGTGGCGGCCACGCCCCACTTCTCGCTGCGGCTCGGGGACGGGGCATGAAGTACCGCATCATCCACACCACCACCTACCAGTATTCGGAACCGGCCTCGCTGTCGCAGAACGAGCTGTTTCTCACCCCCAGGGCCACGGCCCGTCAGCAGGTGCTGCAAAGCCAACTGAGCTTCGATCCCCAGCCCCAGTACCTGCACCGCCGCATCGACTATTTCGGCAACATCGCCCATGTGTTCATGGTGCAGCAGCCGCACAGCCGCCTCACCCTGACCGCGGCCAGCATGGTGCGTACCGCCCGGAACTCGCGCCTGCAACCGCAGGCGACCCCAGCCTGGGAGGAGGTCGGCCGCCGCCTGCAAGCCCATGCCACGGCCGAGGAACTGGACGCCTATCAGTTCGTGTTCGCCAGTCCCATGATCGCCGAGGCGCCCGGCATCCGCGACTATGCGCGCATCTCCTTTCCGCCCGGCACGCCGGTGCTCGCCGGCTCCATCGATCTGATGCGGCGCATGTTCGCCGAATTCGCCTACGACAAGACCGCCAGCACGGTGGACACGCCGGTGGCCCAGGTGCTGGCCGGCCGCCGCGGCGTGTGCCAGGATTTCGCCCACCTGGCCATCGCCTGCCTGCGCTCCCTGGGCCTGGCGGCGCGCTACGTCAGCGGCTATCTAGAAACCCTGCCGCCGCCGGGCACGCCCAAGCTGGTCGGGGCCGACGCCTCCCACGCCTGGCTGTCGCTCTACGTGCCCGGGGCGGGCTGGATCGACCTCGACCCGACCAACAACGTCGTGCCCGGCGAGTCGCACCTCACTCTGGCCTGGGGCCGGGACTATGCCGACGTGGCCCCGGTCAAGGGCGTGGTCATGGGCGGCGGCGCGCACACCCTCGCGGTGGCGGTCGACGTGGCGAGAGTGGACTGAGACCGCGCCTGGCGATGGCCGGACCGAACGGCCGCGTACCTACACGGGTTCGGCAAAAAAGCGGGAGACGACGATGGATCAGGGCAATCTCTTTGCAGGACTCGCGGCCGCCGCCGGGCCGGAGGAACGATTGGAGCGGCTGCTGTCGACCGACGGCGTGCGGATGGAGCGGATCGTCTCCAGCGGCCAGGCCAGTCCGCCCGGTTTCTGGTACGACCAGGAATGGGCCGAGTGGGTGGTGCTGCTCACCGGCGCGGCCGAACTCCAGTTCGAGGACGAGCCCGCGCCGCGCCGGCTCGGTCCGGGCGACTGGATCGATATCGCCCCGCATCGCCGCCACCGGGTCACCTGGACCGATCCGGATCGGCCCTCGCTGTGGCTGGCCATTCATTACCGGCCGCAGGAGTGCCCATGAGAGCATCCTGTCGGAATTGCGATAAATATTTTACAGATCTCTGGCAAGGTATCGGAAAAAAACCAGAAGCGGACCACAATCGCCTTGACACATTTCAATAATTGTTGAATTATTATCCCATGGAAACCAAGCAGGCCACAGCCATTTTTTTAGCGCTTTCCGCCGACCTGCGCCTGGACCTGTTCCGGCTGCTGGTCAAACATGCGCCGGACGGCCTGGTGGCGGGCGAAATCGCAAAGTACCTCAAGGTGAGCAATACCAATCTGTCCTTCCACCTCAAGGCGCTGTTGCATGCCGGCCTGATCACGGTGGAAAAGGAGGGCCGGTTTTTGCGCTACCGGGCAAACATCCCCCTCATGCTGGAGACCATCGCCTATCTCACGGCGGAATGCTGTTCCGGACGCCCCGAACTCTGCCGCGACTTTCGCGCGGCCAGTGCCGTTTCCGCCGCCGTGTTGCCGGTATGCGATTCCAAAAAATGAGGGTGCACCCCTAAAAAATTTTGCAGCAATATGTCAAGATTTCTTGAAATTTCATATTGTGAAAAGGAGCACAGACAATGAACCAACACGACGATTTTCCGAACAAAGATGACGTCAGACAGACGGTCCGCACCGGCTACGCGGCCATTGCCACAGGGCAGCGTTCCTGCTGTTCCGGCCAGCGCAGCGGCCAGGCCGATCCCGTCCGGCTGGCTAGGGCCGTGGGTTACGACGAGGTGAGCCTGGCCAATCTGCCGGAGGGCGCCAACATGGGGCTTTCCTGCGGCAATCCCGTTGCCATTGCCGCCCTCCGGGAAGGGCAGACCGTCCTCGACCTCGGCAGCGGCGGCGGTTTCGACGTGTTTCAGGCGGGTGAAAAGGTGCGGGCCTCCGGGCGGGTGATCGGCGTGGACATGACCCCGGAAATGCTTGCCAAGGCCCGCGGGAACATCGAGCAGTACCGGCGGCGCACCGGCCTGGACAACGTCGAGTTCCGTCTGGGCGAGATCGAGTATCTGCCCGTGGCGGACAGCAGCGTCGACGTGGCGCTTTCCAACTGCGTCATCAACCTGTCGCCGGACAAGCCCCAGGTCTGGCGGGAGATCTTCCGCGTGCTCAAGCCGGGCGGCAGGGTATCCGTTTCCGACCTGGCGCTGCTGCGGCCGCTCCCCGACACAATCCGGGCCATGGCCGCGGCGTTGGTGGGCTGCGTGGCCGGGGCCGTGCTGGTGGAGCAAACCAGGGCCCTGCTGGAACAGGCCGGTTTCACCGCCATCGTGCTGACGCCCAAGCCGGACTATGTGAACAACATGCAGGCATGGAACGACCCCCTGTATAAGGCAATTGCACACGCCTTGCCGCCGGGCGAGGAACTGGCCGACTACGTGGTCAGCCTGTCCATCGAGGCCCGGAAAGAGGGGCAGCCATGAACATTCTTTTTCTCTGCACGGGCAATTCCTGCCGCTCCATCATGGCGGAGGCGCTTTTCAAGTCCATGGTTCCGGCTGGCGTGAGCGTGCAGAGCGCGGGCAGCAGGCCCGCCGGGTTCGTGCATCCCCGCGCCCTGGACGTGCTCAGGGAAGCCGGCTTTGCCACGACGGGCCTGTTCAGCAAGTCATGGGACGATCTGCCGGCAAAGCCGGATGTTGTCATAACCTTGTGCGACAACGCGGCGGGCGAATCCTGCCCGCTCTCCTTCGGCACGGTCGTGCGCAGTCATTGGGGCCTGCCCGACCCGGCCAGGGCGCAGGGCGATGAGGCGGCGGTCAAGGCCGCCTTCGCCGAGACCCTTGCCGTGCTCCGCAGACGGATAGGCGCCCTGGCGAACCGGCTTGCAGCGGCGCCGGGCATGAACCCGGACCGGCTCCGGACCGTGCTCGATGCCATTGCCGCCATGTAAGGGAGCGTAAACCATGAACCCATCGACATTGCAGCGGCTCTCCTTCCTCGACCGCTACCTGACCCTGTGGATCTTCCTGGCCATGTTCGCAGGGGTGGGGCTCGGCTGGGCCGCGCCGGACGTGAAGAACGTCATCCACTTTTTCCAGGTGGGCACGACCAACATTCCCATTGCCATCGGGCTGATCCTGATGATGTACCCGCCCCTGGCGAAAGTGAAATACGAGCAGCTCGGCCGGGTGTTCCGCGATAAAAAAGTGCTGCTGCTCTCTCTGGCGCAGAACTGGATCATCGGCCCGGTGCTCATGTTCTTGCTGGCGATCGCCTTTCTCTCCGGCAACAACAGCTCCATGGTGGGCCTGATCCTTATCGGGCTCGCCCGCTGCATCGCCATGGTCATTGTCTGGAACGACCTTGCCGGCGGCAACCGGGAATACTGCGCCGGGCTGGTGGCCTTCAACGCCGTGTTCCAGGTGCTGTTCTTCCCGGTCTACGCTTACGTGTTCATCACCGTGCTGCCGGGCTGGCTCGGCCTGTCCGGGGCCGTGGTCAATGTGGGCATGGGGCAGATCGCCGAAAGCGTGTTCATCTACCTCGGCATCCCCTTTCTCGCGGGCGTGGCCTCCCGCTGGTACGGCCTCAGAGTCAGAGGCCTGGACTGGTACGAGCGGGTGTTCATCCCCCGCATCGGCCCCTGGACGCTCAGGGCGCTGCTGTTCACCATCCTGGTGATGTTCTCCCTCAAGGGCGAATACATTGTGCACCTGCCCCTGGACGTGCTCAAGGTCGCCATCCCCCTGCTGGTGTACTTCCTGGCGATGTTTTTACTTTCGTTCTCTCTTTCCAGGTGGGCGGGCGCCAACTACGAGCAGTCGGCGACCCTGTCCTTCACCGCCGCATCCAACAACTTCGAGTTGGCCATTGCCGTGGCCATCGCGGTCTTCGGGCTGAACTCGGGCGAGGCCTTCGTGGCCGTCATCGGGCCGCTGGTGGAGGTGCCTGTGCTCATAGGCCTGGTCAATGTGGCCCTGTGGCTCAAGAAGCGGTGGTTCGTGGCGGTTGCGCCCCTTGAGCTGCCGCGCAGCTAAAAAGAAGATTGCGCCCCCTGCCCTGCCGCCTTCACCGGATCTTTCCGGTAGGCGCGGCTGGGCGCGCCGTCAATGTAGATGTTTTCCAGATAGCCGAGCTTTCGCGGCAGTTGCTGCGGCGTGCCCCTGGTGACCAGGAAGGTCGCCCGTCGACCGACGGTGAGCGGCCCCAAGGCCTCCATGCCGAAAAATCCGGCGCCCACAGCCGAGGCGCCGGCGATGGCCTCTGCCAGCGGAAAGCCGGCCTTGATGAACAATTTGATTTCCTCGACCACGGACTCGCCGTGGAGGATGCCCGGACTGCCGGCGCCGGTGCCGACCGCCGTGGGCACGCCCAGGGCGCGGGCGAGCCGCAGTTGCGCGAGTTGGCCGGCGAGCGTCGCCTTCCAAAAGGCCTCCGCGCCCGGATTCGCCTGGCCCGGCGCGGCAAACCGCAGGGAAAAGCGGCAGCACACCTCGCCGCCCGAAGCGGAGCCGTCCAGCCCGTTCTTGGCCCGCACCACGCCGGGCAGCCACAGCACCTGCCTCGCGGCCATGGTCCTGAGGTTGTCCTCGCCCATGCCAAAGCCCTGCTCAATGGCGTCGCACCCCGCTGCCAGCGCCTCGGCCACAGCCTCGCGGCCGTTGGCCACCACGATCTTCTTGCAGTCCGGGCCGTGCTGCACGATGCGACGGAGTTCTTCCCGGCTCATCCGGGGTTGAGTCGCCTCGGCCGCATTAATGTCGGGGGAATACCCGATCCTGAGGAAATCGCGGTCCGAGCTGCCACCTGCCGCCTCATCCCAACTGCGGCACAACGGGCCGGCAGTGCGCAGGGCGACCGGGCCGCCCGGCATGGTGCCATCGGCACGGTGCCGCGCCAGACCGAAGGGATCGTCGCCATCGACCACGCCGAGCACGCCGTGGTCGTGGCAGTAACGGAGGTGCCGTGCACGCAGCGCGAGCCGCTGTTCCCTGCTGGCCTCTTCCGGGAGCCCCCGCATTTTCGGGTCAATAGCCGGCGACCGGCCCAGGAAGACGCTGCCGTCCACCAGCGCCGGCACGATGGTACAGGGCGACAGATCGTCGACAGGTGCGCCGGGATCGCGGGGCAGATTCTCCCTCCCGCCCACGGCTGTGATGATGCCGTCCTCGACAATCAGCACGGCATTGCGGCGCACGCCGACGCCGGTGCCGTCGATCAGGCTTCCTGCCACTATAAAACGTGTCCGGTCCATGGATAGTGCTTGCTTCTCCTCACGGTCATGCTACTTATGCGATCACCTGGGAAAATGGATTTCTGCCCCTTTCTTCACGCCAAACGGAGGACGAAGATGATCACCGTACTTGTTGCCTTCAAACTGCCGCAACCGATTTCTCTCCAGCAGGCCAAGGAAATCTTCCTGGGCACGGCCCCCAAATACCTGGACAAGCCGGGGCTGATCCGGAAATACTATTTCCTCAACGACGACGGCACCGAGGCCGGGGGCATCTATTTGTGGCAATCGCGGCAGGATGCGGAGCGGGTGTACACCGAGGAGTGGAAAACGTTCGTCCGCGCCAAATACGGCTCCGATCCCTCCCTGACCTATCTGGCCACACCGGTGGTGGTCGATAACCTGAGCCACGAAATCGTTGCCGAAAAATAGCGGCACCGGTTCAAACAAGACGAACCGGCAACTTGATCAGAGCATGCCGGGCATCCTGCCCGCTGGCGGGCGTCCTGCATTGCCGTCCCCTCCTCCCGCACCACGCCCTGTTCGGGGCCGCTGCCCCTCTTCCCACCCGTTTTTATCTCAGCACTTGATTAAATCAATCGATTGATTTATTTTCCTGTCCTCCCGAACACAACCAGTACATCATTTCAACGGGACGACCATGAACACCAACGCACAACCGCCGGACTGCGCCAACCGGGAACGCGGCGACACCGCCCGCAGGAAACTGATCGAGGCCGGGTTGAAGATCTACAGCGAAGTGGGCTACCAGAGCGCCCCGACCCGCCGCCTGGCCTCCGCCGCCGGGGTCAACATTGCCGCCATCCCCTACTACTTCGGCAATAAGGAAGGGCTCTACCATGCGGTGCTCGACCACATCGTCGCGCACTATCTCACCCATTTCGGCCCCTGCCTCGAACGGATCGAGCAGGCCCTGGCCGAACCGACGACCACCCGCGACGGCTACCTTGCCCTGCTGGACGAGTACATGCGCCTGATGGTGCACTTCGTCCTGCGCGAAAGCGACGACTGCTCGCAAATTTCGCGGATCTACATCCGCGAGCAACTCGACCCGACCAGCGGCTTCGAGCGCTTGTATAACGGCTTCATCAAAAAGATGCGCGAGACGCATGAGGCGCTGGTGGCCGTCATCCTCGGCATGGATGTCCGCAGCCTGGAAGTGAAGCTGATCACCCAGACCCTGATCGGGCAGGTGGTGATTTTCAAATCCTCGCGGGTCACCGTGTTGCAGCACATGGGATGGCAGAAGTACGGCGAGGAGCGGATGGCGGCCATCGAACGGATCGTCTCCGACAACGTCAGGGCCGTGATGGCGGCCCATCGCAACAAGGACAGCGAACTATGAACACCAGTCAGAGTGCATTGAACAATGAACAGAACTGGATCGGACGGCACCGGCGGCTGCTCCTGTACGGCGTGCCGCTTCTTCTGGCCGGAGCCGGCCTGGTGCTGTATCTCACCGGCGGCCGCTATGTCAGCACCGACGACGCCTACATCCGGGCGGCGCGGGTGGCGGTGAGCGCCGATATCTCCGGCCGGATCAGCGAGATTCCCCTGGCGGAGAACCAGCAGGTCCGCACGGGAGACGTCCTTGTGCGGATCGATGCCCGCCCCTTTGCCATCGCCGAACAGGAAGCCTCGGCGCAACTGGAGGGGGCGCGGCTGCAGGTGGTGGCGATGAAGGCCAATTACCGGCAGAAGCTGGCCGATCTGCGGGCGGCCGAGTCCACGCTTGCCTACCAGGAGCGGGAATACAGCCGCCAGAAGAAGCTGGCCGAGTCCGGCATTTCCTCCCAGGCCCAGCTGGAGAAGGCCGAACAGCTGGCGCAGACCGCCCGGCAGGAGGCCGTGGCCCGGCGGCAGGAAGCGGATACCGCCCTGGCCAACCTCGGCGGCAACGCGGAGATCCAGGTGGATGACCATCCGTCGGTCCAGGCTGCCCAGGCCAAGCTGGACCAGGCCCGGCTGAATCTCTCCTACACCACCGTGGCGGCGCCCATGGACGGCATCGTCACCAAGGTCGAGCAGTTGCAGGTCGGCGATTACATCACCAAGGGGGCCGCGCTCTTTGCCCTGGTCTCCGCCACCGACCGCTGGGTGGAGGCCAACTTCAAGGAAACCGCGCTCGCCCACATGCGCCCCGGCCAGAAGGCGAGCATCCTGGTCGACGCCCACGCAGACCGCAGCCTCTCCGGGACGGTGGTCAGCCTCAGCCCCGGCACCGGCAGCTCGTTTTCGCTGCTGCCGCCGGAGAATGCCACCGGCAACTGGGTCAAGATCGTGCAGCGGGTGCCGGTGCGTATCGAACTGGACAAGGATGCCGGCGACCTGGCCCTGCAGTCCGGGTTGAGCGTGACCGCCGAGGTCGACACCGGCCACAGCCGCCTGGGCCTGAGCCGCTGACCATGGACAAGTCCGCCTCCTTCACCCCGGTGCCCAACCGGCTCCTGATCACCTTTTCGGTGATGCTGGCCACGATCATGCAGTCGCTGGACACCACCATCGCCAACGTGGCCCTGCCGCACATGCAAGGGTCGTTCGCCGCCAGCCAGGACCAGATGGTCTGGGTGCTGACCTCCTATATCGTGGCCGCGGCCATCACCATCCCCCTGACCGGCTGGCTGGCCACCCGTTACGACCGCAAGCTGGTCTTCCTGCTGTCCATCGCCGGCTTCACCGTGGCGTCGGCTTTGTGCGGCATGTCGGTCAACCTGGGACAGATCGTGCTGTTCCGCCTGCTGCAGGGCATCAGCGGCGCGGCCCTGGTGCCGTTGTCCCAGGCGATCCTCTTCGACATCAACCCCCGTGAGCAGCACGGCCGGGCTATGTCGTTCTGGGGCATCGGCGTGACCCTGGGCCCGATTCTGGGGCCGATGCTGGGCGGCTGGCTGACCGAGGACTACAACTGGCGCTGGGTGTTCTACATCAACATCCCCATCGGCATCCTGGCCTTCTGCGGCCTGCTGTTCTTCCTGCCGGCCAATCGTGACCGCACCGCCAAGCGCTTCGACTTCTTCGGTTTCATCGCCCTTTCCGTGGCCGTGGGCGCCCTGCAGCTCATGCTCGACCGGGGCGAACTCAAGGGCTGGTTCGCCTCGCCCGAGATCCTGGCAGAGGGCATCGTCGCCGCCGGCGGCTTCTACGTGTTCCTGGTTCACACCCTGAGCCACGCGCGGCCGTTCATCAACACCGCCCTGTTCGCCGACGCCAACTTCGTGGTCGGCAATGTTTTCATCTTCATCATCGGGGTGGTCCTCTTCGCCACCCTGGCTCTGCTGCCGCCGATGCTGCAAGGGCTGTTCGATTATCCGGTTCTGATCACCGGCCTGGTCACCGCCCCCAGGGGCATGGGGCTGATGCTGGCGATGATCGTGGTCGGCCGGGTGATCGGCCGGGTCGATACCCGCATCCTGATGGCCATCGGCCTGGCCCTGACCGCAACCTCACTCCATCAGATGGCCCATTTTTCGCTGCTGATGGACAAATGGCCGGTCATCGTCTCCGGCGCCATGCAGGGATTCGGCATCGGCTTCGTCTACATCCCGCTGGCCACCGTGGCCTTTGCCACCCTGCCGAGCCATCTGCGCACCGAGGGTGCCGCCTTTTTCAACCTGCTGCGCAACCTCGGCAGCAGCATCGGCATCTCGGTGGTGCAGGCCCTGTTGACCCGTAACATCCAGGTGCTGCACAGCAGTCTGGCCAGCCGGGTCCTCCCCTACAACGCGGAGGGCAATTTCGGCCTGCACGCCACCGGCCTCAAGCTGGCCGACCCGCACAGCCTGATCCTGCTGAACGGCGAAGTCACCCGCCAGGGAAGCATGATCGCCTATCTGAACGATTTTTACCTGATGATGGTGGTGACCCTGCTGATGGCGCCGCTGTTGCTGCTGTTCCGGCGCGGCCGGAAGGAGGACCACGGGCATACCGTGGTCATGGAGTGAGTATGTTGCTGTTTCGATGTGTATATCATCCCGTCGTGGCCCTGGCCGCCCTGCTGGCGCTGTCGTCCTGCGCGGTCGGCCTGGATTACGTGCCGCCCCAGCCGCCGCAAAGCGCGGCCTATACCGCCGATGGCGACACCGGCCCACACGGCGGCCAGGTGGTGAGCGTAGGCCATGAACCGGAATCCGCATGGTGGCGCTCCTTCCGCTCTTCTTCCCTGGACCGGGTCATGACTCAGGCCCTGCAGAGCAACAACAGCCTGGAGGAGGCCCAGGCGACCCTGGCCCGGGCCGGAGAGGAACTGCGGGCCGTTACCGGCGAAGCTCTCTGGCCGCAGGTGACGCTCGACGGTTCCGCCGGGCGGCAGAAGTTCGGCGTGGCGGAGTTGGGCCCCGACGTCACCATCCCCGCTTTTACCGCCTACACCCTGGGGCCGCGGATCAGCTATCTGCTCGACTTCACCGGCGGCGAACGGCGGGCGGTGGAGCGGCAGGGCGCCCTGGCGCAGTCTGAGCGCTACCGGTATGACGCCGCCCGCCTGGCCCTCACCGGCCAGGTGATGGATCAGGCCCTGGCCCTGGCCTCGGCCAGGGAGCAGTTGGCGGTCCTGGAAGACATCATCGCCGATGACCGCAAAAACGAAGAACTGGTTGAAATCTCCCGCAAAGCGGGTGCCGCCACCGAAACCGACGTGCTCAGCTCCCGCAGCCAACTGGCCAGCGATCAGGCCCTGCTGCCGCCCCTGCGCCAGCAGTTGAGTGTGGCCGAGCATGCGCTCGCTCTCCTGGTCGGGCAATCCCCGGCAAACTGGCAGTCGCCGCCGTTTGCGCTCACCTCCTTTACCCTGCCCGAGCATCTGCCCCTGCGGCTGCCCTCGGAACTGGCGCGGGTCCGGCCGGACATCCAGGCCGCCGAGGCCCAGGTGCACGCGGCCACCGCCGCCATCGGCGTGGCCACGGCCCAACTCTATCCCAGCCTGACCCTGAGCGCCGACTCGGTGCAGGAGTCGCTGACCGTGGGATCGCTGTTCGAGTCGTCCAGCCATACCTTCGATTTCGGCGCCCATCTGACCGCGCCGATCTTCAACGGCGGCAGCCTGCTGGCCCAAAAACGCGCCGCCGAACAGGCTTGTCGCGCGGCCTTGGCCCATTACCGCCAGGTGGTGCTCGCGGCCTTTGCCCAGGTGGCGGATGTGCTCAAGGCCCTGGAGCACGATGCCCAGCAGGTCGAGGCCCAGCAGCATGCCCTGGACACGGCCCAGGAATCGTTGCGCCTGGCCCGGCTCAGCTACGGTGCCGGCAATATCGGCGTGCTCCAGGTGCTGGACGCCGAGCGGCTCTCCAACCAGGCCCGTCTGGGCTTGGCCCAGGCCCGGATTCGCCGCTATCAGGACACGGCCCTCCTCTATCTCGCCCTGGGCGGCGACCAGCCGCAGGCCACCGAGGCAACCGCTGCGCGCTGAGGCCGGCTATTCCAGACCGTAGGCCTTGAGCTTGCGCCAAAGCGTGGTCCGCGGGATGTCGAGGATCTGGGCGGTGACGCCCTTGTTGCGGTTGGTGTCGGCCAGCACCTTGGCGATATAGCGGCGCTCCATCTCCGCCAGGGTCGGCATGCCGCCGCCTTCCAGGGTGTCGAATTCGAGGTTCTGCAGGTCCTTGGGCAGATCCTGCGGGCCGATCTCCCGGCCGTCGGTCAGGGCCACGGCCCGCTCGACGATGTTCTCCAGCTCGCGCACATTGCCGGGATAGCTGTAATTGCACAGGATATCCAGGGCCTGCGGTTCGATTCCGGTCACCTGCTTATGGAAGGCGAGGCTGTATTTCTCGATGAAGAAGCGCACGAGCAGGGGGATGTCCTCCCGCCGCTGGGACAGCGTCGGCAGGGCGATCGAGACCACGTTGAGGCGGAAATAGAGGTCCTCGCGGAAGGCGCCTATCTCCACCTCGTGCTTGAGGTCCTTGTTGGTGGCGGCGATGATGCGGATATCGAGTTCGATGGGCTTGGTGCCGCCCACCCGCAGAATGCGCCGCTCCTGGATGACATGCAGCAGCTTGACCTGCATGGCCAGCGGCATCTCGCCGATCTCGTCCAAAAACACCGTGCCGCCCGCCGCGGACTCCAACAGGCCCACCTTGGTGGCCGCCGCTCCGGTGAAGGCGCCGCGTTCGTAGCCGAACAGTTCGCTGTTGATCAGTTCGTCGGTGAAGCCGCCGCAGTTGAAAGCCACGAAGGGATGGTCCTTGTTCGGGCTCAACTGATGGATGGCGCGGGCGACCAGGGCCTTGCCGGTGCCGCTGCCGCCCTGGATGAGCACGTTGCAGTCCACCGGGGCCACCTTGCGGACCAGAGCAAACAGTTCCTGGATCACCGGGCTGGTGCCGACGATCGCGGTCAGGCCCGAATCGCCCTTGAGCGCCTCCCGCAGCCGCTGGTTCTCCTGGCGCATGGCGATTTTTTCCTGCACGCTCCTCACCAAGAGCCGGATCTCGGCCAGGTTGACCGGCTTGGCAATGTAGTGGAACGCCCCTTTGCGGATGGCTTCCACCGCCGTCTCCACGCTCTGGTAGCCGGTGACGATGATCACTTCGGTTTCGGCACGGAGATTCTTGATACGGCTGAGGATGTCCAGGCCGTCCATGTCCGGCAGGCGCAGGTCCAGCAGAACGATGTCAAAGGGCTGCTGCATCATGCGTTCCAAAAAGGAACGTCCCATGATGAACGGCTCGATCTCGAATTCCTCCCGCGCCAGCGCCTGGCTCAGGCGGCGGCAGACAATCTCCTCGTCGTCGACAATGGCCAGGCGCAACTTGGTCATATGATCCCCCACGGCAGATCGCTGAGAACGGGGCCGGCCACATGGGGCAGCAGCACGGTGAAAGTGGTGCCGCGGCCGGGCTCGCTGCTCACCTCGATCCGGCCGCCGTGCCGTTTGACGATGGCGTAGCTCACCGCCAGCCCGAGCCCCGTGCCCTTGCCGACCTCCTTGGTCGAGAAAAAGGGCTCGAAAATTTTATGCTGAATATCCGGCGGAATGCCCTCGCCCCTGTCCTGCACGGCAAAGCTGATGAACCCCGGCCTGTTGTCGGCATACTCGACCCGCATGCGGATGGTTTCGCCCTGGGGCGTGGCCTGGATGGCATTGAGCAGCAGATTGGTGAACACCTGCTGGAGGTTGCCCAGGTTGCCGCGGATGCGCGGCAGTCCCTCGGCCATTGAGGTCTCGAATTGCAGGCCCACGATCTTGAACTGGTTCTTGACCAGATTGATGCTGCTGGTGAGGATCTGCTCCGGGGCAAGCTCGCTGAACACCGGCTTCTCGGTGCGGCTGAAGTCGAGCAGGTTCCTGACGATGTCCGCCGCCCGCCGGGCCTGATCGAGAATATCGTCGAGCATTTCCATGGTGTCCGGCTCCGCCTGCTCCTCCAGTGTTTCCTGCAGGCTCTCCGCGGTCAGGGCGATGTTGTTGATCGGGTTGTTCAGCTCATGGGCAATGCCGGCGGTGAAGGTGCCGATGGCGGCGATTTTCCGGGCTTGGATCAGGTCTTCCTGGTGCGCCTCCAACTCGCTGGCCATGTGGTTGAAGGCCTCGATCAGGCCGGAAATTTCCTCCAGGGGCACGCCATCGTAGCGGATCGGGCTGAAATCGCCGCGGCCCACCGAGCGGGTGGTCTTCACGATCACGTTCAAGGGGCGCAGCAGTCCGTGGGAAATGAGCCAGCCCACCAGGATCATCAGCGAGAGCAGGATCGCGAAAAACGCGAAAGGCAGCGTCGAGATGCGCAGGATGGCGGCATGGATGCGCGTGCGCTTGAGTTCGCGGAAATGATCGGCATCGTCGGTCAGCTGCTTGCCGATGGTGCGCAGCGCTTCCGGCGAACTTTTGGCATCGGCGCTGAGGCTCTCGACCATGCCGCGATACCTGTGCAGATTGCCTTTGAACTCCTGAAAGGAGCGCTGGCTGGTCAGTTGCGTCAGATCCGCGGAGAGTTCTTCCACCAGCTCGTCGATGCGCTCGAGATACCCCTTGCTTTCCAGCAGGCTGTGCTGATCGCCGTAGATCAGGAAATTTTTTTCGAAGCGGCGAACCTCGAGAATGTTGTTGAGCAGATCGTCGTAGCGCTCGCTGAGCAGCAACCGCGCCCTGAGGGTCATGAGGTTCCATTGATTGAGGCCGGCGAGCGCGGCAATCGACACAAACGCCACCGAAAAGACTATAAAGATCTTCCCCTTGATCGAGCCGGGGTTGAGCAGCCGGCTGCCGGCGCCCACCACCTGCCGCCCCCATTTTCCCACACAGGTCTCCATTCTGTTCCTCCCGTCGCAGTCGGCTCTTTCGTTCATTTCATTTTGAAACAAACATCGGCAACAATATGCAATTTTATTCCATAATGAAACGAAAAAACCGGGCACACCCATCTTCTTTTTTGCAACAACTTGAAAATACAGAATATTCAAAGTCACTTCGTTTGGCACCATGCTTGCTCTGCACAGAGCAGACGAGAAATGCACCGGGGGAACATGGAGAAAATTCTGGTGGCAATTGACGGCCGGCACGGGGCATGGGCAGCGCTTTCCCATGCCTGCTCCCTGGCCAAGCGGGTCCAGGTCGATCTCAACGTGCTGCTGGTCGCGCCGCCGTCTCCCGGCAAGGGAGACGACCGGGACGACGGCATCGGCCAAGCCATCAGGAAACGGCTGGAACTGCTCCTGGAAACCGCGAAGAACGAAGGCATCGCCATCAAGTATTTCATAACGGAGGGTCAGTATGAGGAAGAGGTGATCAATTTCGTCACCCAGCACAAAGTGGCGCTGTTGATCCATGAAGCGAGGGAAAGGGAGGCCCGCCTGGCGGCCAGGGAAGTCGCGGCGCTGCGCGCCCTCCGTCATCGCCTGATGTGCACGATGGAAATCGTGGCACCGATCAAAAACATACCTGAATAACACAAGAGGAGCACATGAGTCTTTCAATGAGTCTGTACCTACCCATCGCCGGCGCCAGTGTCAATTGCCTGGCGATTTTCGGCCTTGGCGGCGTCGTCGGCCTGCTGTCCGGCATCTTTGGCGTCGGTGGCGGGTTTCTCATGACCCCGCTGCTGATCATGATGGGCATTCCTCCGACCGTGGCGGCGGCATCGGATTCCAACCAGATCGTCGGCGCCTCGACCTCGGGCACCCTGGCCCATTTCCGCCAGGGCAACGTGGACATCAAGATGGGCCTGCTGCTGTTGGTCGGCGGCATCGTCGGCGGCTCCCTGGGAGTGCAGATCATCGCCGTGCTCCGCCGCATGGGCAACGCCGATTTCCTGATCAGCATCACCTACGTGCTCATGCTGGGCTTTGTCGGCGGCTACATGTTTCTGGAGAGCTTGCAGGCCATGCGCAAGTCCTCCGATGCGGCAGGCCGGAGCGAATCGCCCAGGGGCGAATCCCTGTACGCCCGGATGATGCGCACCATGCCGCTGCAGCTCGACTTCAAACGCTCCGGCATCCGCCTGTCCGTGATGATGCCGTTCCTGCTCGGCATGCTGGTGGGCGTGCTGGCCGCCATCATGGGCGTCGGCGGCGGTTTCATCATGGTCCCGGTGATGGTCTACCTGCTGCGCATGCCCATGCATGTGGTCGTCGGCACCAGCCTGTTCCAGATTCTCTTCACCTGCATGAACGTCACGGTCATGCAGGCCGCGCAGAACCACACCGTGGATTTCATCCTCGCGCTGCTGCTGCTGCTCGGCTCGGCCATCGGCGCCCAGCTCGGCGCCAAGGTCGGCAAGAAGCTGGGCGGCGAACATCTCAAAATTCTGCTGGCCTCGCTGGTCCTCGTCGTCATGGTGAAAATGCTCTACGACCTGCTGGCCCGGCCGGACATTCTGCTCACCTACGCGGGAGGACATTGACATGCGACCCACGGTTTCGGTTTTTTTCAAACGGCTGGCCCTGACGGCCCTGCTCGCGGCCGTTCCCTGCCTCGCGGCGGCGGGACCGGCCAACGCCCTGAATGTGACCCCGGCCAGCATCGTCATGGACGCGCAGTACAGTGGCGTCGATCTCACGGTAACCGGTAGCGTGCCCACCGGCGCGGATGTACTGGTCCGGGTGACCGGCACGCCCGGCGAGCTGCATCTGCGGGAAAAGGGCAAGGTCTTCGGCCTGTTGTGGATGAATGTCGGCAAGGTGACGTTGAGCAATGTTCCCTCTGTCTGCCTGATCGCCGCCAGCCGCCCCTTGGCGCAACTGGGTCCGGTGGCGGCATCCTTCCGCCTCGACGCCCTGACCAAGGCGATCGGCGTGGAACAGCAGGGTGGCGATCAATCCGTCGATATCCCTCATGAACTGCTGCTGCTCAAGTCCAGGGAAGGCCTGTACCGGGAAGGTGCCGAGGGTATTTCCCTGGGACCGGAGCAGGGCGGGATGCAGCCCTTCACCGCCCGCGTCGGCATGCCTTCCTCGCTGAAACCGGGCACGTATCAGGTGGAGGCCATCGCCCTGCGGGACAACGCCGTGGTCGGCAGTACCAGCGCCACGATCACCGCGGCCCTGGCCGGGTTTCCCAAGTGGCTGAGCGAACTGGCCTACCAGAAAAGCGCGCTGTACGGCGTCATGGCCACGGTGATCGCCATTGTCAGCGGCCTGGCGATCGGCCTCGTCTTCCAGAGCAAGGGTGCCCATTGACGTGGTGATGGCATGGCCAGCGGCCTCATGCGACGACTCGCCTTCTGGCGTCCCCAACGGGATGTGCTGCCGTTCACGGTGCTCTTCAAGAAATTCCAGAGCATCCTCGAACGCAACAACCTCATCCTGGAACTCATGGCAGACATGGGGGACAAGCTGGGAGGCGAGTATGTTTTTGACAGCCACTATCTCGTCGAGGTTTCGGAAAAGCTGGGCGATCATGTCTTCAAGCTGATCTCCGACTACAGCATTCTCAATCAGCACCAGAACGCCGATCTCTTTCTCGCCTTCGAACGAATCCGCTTCGCCATCCAGGAGGAACTCGCCGGCCACCGCATCCTGACCGCCGGCGAACCGATTCTGGACATGGCGGCCATCGGCCACGAGCAGAGCGAGTTGGTCGGCGCCAAGATGGCCACCCTGGGCGATATCCGCAACCGCCTGGAATTGGCCGCGCCGGATGGCTTTGTCATCACCACCCGTACCTTTTTCGACTTCTTCCAGCGCAACAACCTCTTCGCCAGGACCGAGGCGGCGGAACAGTATTGGCGGGATCAGGACCTCGACGCCCTGCGCCGCCTGGCCGAAGAAATGCAGCAGCGCATCCTGACGGCGATCATGCCGCGCCGGCTCGGTCAGCGGATTCTGGCCGCCTTCGACGACCTGGCCAGGCGGCAGGGGCAGCGCCGTCTCCTGGTCGCCCTGCGCAGCAGCGCCTGGGGCGAAGACGGCGGCAGCAGTTTTGCCGGTCAGTACCAATCCGTGCTCAATGTCGGCCGCGACCAGCTCATCGACGCCTACCGCCGGGTCGTGGCCAGCGCCTACTCGTTCGAGACCTGGCAGTACCGCCTGAGCAAAGGCTTCCACGAAAGCGAGACCGCCATGGCGGTGGGCTGCCAGGTGGTGATCGAGGGGCCGGCCAGCGGCGTGCTGCATACCTATGCCCCGCATCGCGCCGACGGCGCCATGCTGGTCAATGCCTCCTGGGGCCTCTGCGCCCCGATCGTCCAGGGCGACCAGCCCGCCGATACCATGGTGCTCGGCCGCAAGCCGCCCTATCCGCTGCTTGACCTCGCCATTGCCGACAAACCCAGGCAACTGGTGCCGGCGGCCGATGGCGGCACCGAATGGCAGGCGGTGCCCGGGCATCTCCAGCGGGCCGTCAGCATGACGCCGGAGCAGATGGCGACGCTCGCCCGTGCGGCCATGCGCATCGAACGCTATTACAAACGGCCTCAGGAAATCGAGTGGACCTTTGGCCCCGACGGCACCCTCACCATTCTCCAGTCGCGGCCGCTCCGCCTGCAGGAAGAGGCTGCCGTTCCGGGCCGGGAACTCGTCGAGGCCACCCGCGACGCGGAAATCGTCTTTTCCGGCAGGGGGCTGGTCGTTCAGCAGGGCATCGCGGTGGGCAGGGTCCATCGCGTGGACAACGACGAGGATCTGGCCGCCTTTCCCTACGGCGCCATTCTGCTGTCGCGCTATACCTCGCCCCGCTATGCCGCGGTCATGCCCATCGCCCGCGGCATCATCACCGATGTCGGTTCGCACACCGGCCACATGGCCACCCTGGCGCGCGAATACCGGCTGCCGACCCTGGTCAATACCGAAGTCGCCACCTCGCTTCTGCGCACCGGCGATGAAATCACCTTGGATGCCACCCAGAATATCGTGTATCGTGGCATCATCGTCGCGCTGCATCATTTCCAGCTGATCGAGGAGGAGGTGTTCGAGGATTCCTACGAATACCGGCTGCTGGGGCGTCTGCTCAAATGCATCAGCCCCCTGCACCTGCTCGATCCGCAGAGCGAGAGCTTTACCCCGGCGGCCTGCCGCACCTACCACGACATCACCCGCTTCATCCATGAAAAGGCGGTGGAGGAACTGATTCATCTCAGCGAAAAGCAGGGAGCCCGGCACCTTTCCGCGCCGAAGCGGCTGGAAACCGGGCTACCCCTGGGGCTGATGGTAATCGACGGCGGCGGCGGCACGACCTGCGCCCCGGAATCGCCGACCCTCACCGTCGAGCAGATCGCCTGCCTGCCGCTGCGGGAGCTGCTCCAGGGCATGGCCGGCATGGGCATGTGGTGCACGGAGCCGGTGGCGGTGGACCTGGGCAGTTTCATGTCGAGCTTCACCCGCACCGTTCCCGCCTCGCTGTCCGGCCCCGGCGCAATCGGCAGAAACCTGGCGGTGGTGCTGGCGCATTACATGAACATCAACATGCGGCTGGGCTATCATTTCACCATTATCGACGCCTACCTCGCGGAGGCGGTCAACGACAACTCTATCTATTTCCGTTTCCTGGGCGGGGTGACGGGGTTCATCCGCCGGTCGCGGCGGGTGGCCTTCATCGCCAAGGTGCTGGCGCGGTACGACTTTCGGGTCGAGGTGCATGGCGATCTGGTGGTCGGCCGGCTGAAAAAGCTCTCGCTGCCGCGCATGGTTCAACGGATGCGGATGCTGGGCGGCCTGATCGGCTACACCCGGCAGTTGGACGTCCGCATGCACGCCGACAGCGATATCGACCACCATGTAGCGCATTTCCTTCAGGTCATGCAGGAACAGGAACGGACGGGAGGATGACGGGATGACAACGGCAACCGACGGCGCAGCGGCCCCGCTGCGGATTCTGATCCTGGACGACGAGCCTATCGTCTGCAAGCGGCTCAAGCCGGCCTTCCAGAAAATGGGGCACGAGGTGGAAACCTTCACCGACAGCAACGCCGCGCTCGCCCGTCTGCGGGAGGCGCGCTTCGATGTGGTCGTCACCGATCTGAAAATGGAGGGGGCGGACGGCATGCAGATCCTCAACGGCGCCAAGGATTCCGCGGCCGACACCCAGGTGATCGTCATCACCGGCTTCGCCACCCTGGAAACCGCCAAGGAATCCTACCGCAAAGGCGCCTTCGACTTCATCGCCAAGCCCTTCAAACTGCGGGACATCCTCGATTGCGTCAAGCGGATCGAGGACAAGCGCCGGGGCCTGCCGACCGAAGCCGAGCGGTAGCCCGGCATGTTCGCCGCCATCCGCAGATGGGCCGGCCGGCCGACCGCGCCGCAGGAGGGCGAACGCCCGCAAATCGACCTCTGGCGCCTGCACGCCCTGTTCAACAATTTCAAGCGGATCCTGACGCTCAACAATGCCGTCCTCGAAGAGATGGCCAAGATGGAACGGGCCCTGGGCGGCGAATACATCTTTGACCGCGCCTTTCTGGAATCCTCGGTCAGCACCATCGCCAACCGGGTGCACCACGTCGCCTACAGCCTCAACGCCCTGACCGCCAACCGCCATGTCCCCCTGTACGACCGCTATCAGGAAATCCGCACCCTGCTGGACGACATCCTCGCCAACAACGTGCATGCCCTGGCCGACGAGGCGGTGCTGCCCCTGGACGCCATCGGCTGGGAACACGAGCCGCTGGTGGGCATGGACTTGGTGTGCCTGGCCGAATTGCGCAACCATCCGGGAATCGCCCCGGTCGACGGCTTTGTCGTCACAGCCGAAGGACTCCGCGCCCTGGCCGGCAATGTTCCTCCCTCTTCCGGGGCACGGGCGGACGACGGTCAGCGCGCCGGGGAGACGCGGGCCGCCCTGACCGACCATCTGCGCAACCTGACCAAACGGTGTGCCGGCGCGGCCCTGACCGCCACCCTGACCCTGGTCGGCGAGGACGAGCAGCCGCTGCGCGAGATCGGCTGCTGCCGGATCGACGTGGACGGCGAGCGCCGGGAAGCGTTGATTGCAACCCTGCGCAGCGAAGTTCCGCTTGTGCCGGCCAACAGCCGCATTGTCCTGGCCGACGACCGCCAGTCTAGCGGCAACGCGGTCCAGGAGCCGGAGGCGGGCGCGGTCGTGGCGCTTCTTGCCCACGCCCTCGAGCAAATCGCCCACGCTGCGGCCATCCATGCGACCGATCAATCCGGCCTGGCCAACCTCTGCCTCTTTGTCTGCCCCCAGCCCGAGGCGCTGCTTAAAGGCACGATCCATACCCGCGTCGGCAGCAACGATGCGCTGGCGGCAACGGACGGCTTGGTCGTTGACGCCGGGCCGGCGGCCGGAGCAGCGGGTGACACCTACCTGCTGCGGCGGACCCATCCCTTCTCGCTGCTCCAATCCCGCATTGCCCCCAGGCCCAACGGCCACCGGTTCGCCGACCAGCGGCGCGCCTCGGATGCGGCGGGTGACCAGCCGCATTTGAGCCGGGGTTCCGCCCTCCTTGCACCGGGCCTATTGCAGGCGCTCGCCAAAACCGCCATGCTCCTGGAACGGCTCTTCGGCGCGCCCCTGGACATCCACTGGCAGCTCTGGGCCGACGGCGCCTGCCGGATCGTCCGGCTCCGGCCGCTGGCCATTGCTGCCGGGGCAGAGTCCGCGCCTGCCGCCGGCCGGCCACCCGAGGCCGTCATCCTCTGCCAGGGCGGGCAGTCCGGCCAGGCCGGCGTGGGTGCGGGCCCGGTGGTCCATGTCAACGAGGCCACGGACCCGGAAACCTTTCCGCCCGGCGCGGTGGCGGTGGCCAGGACCGCCTCGCCCGACCTGACCCCAATACTGCACCGCGCCGCGGCGCTGGTCACCGAATTCGGCTCGGCGGCCGGGCATCTCGCCACGGTGGCGCGGGAACTACGCCTGCCTGCCATCTTCGGCCTGCCCACTGCCCTCGCCCTGCTGCCTCCCGGCACCGAGGTCACGGTCGATGGCGGCGAGGCCACGGTCTACGCGGGCGCGGTCGCAGAGCTGCTGCGATACGGCGCCCAGCCCATGGATCTCACCCCCCAGGACCGGGAATACCGGATGCTGCGCCGCCTGCTCCGCTTTATCCAGCCCCTGAACCTGGTCAACCCGGAGGCGCCGGATTTTTCCGCCGAGGGCTGCCGCACCTTCCACGACATCATCCACTTCTGCCACGAGATGGCGGTGGACGAACTGGCCCATTTCCAGGAGCGGCGGCACGAGCTGGGCGCCCTGTGCATCCGCCCCCTGGCCTTGGGGCTGCCCATGGATATCCGCCTCCTCGACATCGGCGGCGGCATCCAACCGCAGGCCGCCCCCAATCCCCTACCGGAGCAGATCGGCTCCCTCCCCCTTGCCGCCTTTCTCCGGGGTCTGCTCGCTCCCCAGGCCTGGGACACCGCCGCCCCCAGCCTGGGGATGCGCGACATCCTGGCCGGCATGCCCCGCAGCGTGGGGCTGCTCGCCGCGCCGGCCGACACCCTGGGGGCCAATCTGGCCATCATCGGCGCCGAATACCTCAACCTCAGCCTGCGCATGGGCTATCACTTCAGTGTCATCGACGCCTATCTGGGCGAGGACAGCAGCCGCAACTTCGTCTATTTCCGGTTCGCCGGCGGATTTGCCGACCAGGAGCGGCGCAACCGGCGGGCGCGGTTCATCGCCAGGGTGCTGGCCGCCATGGAGTTCAAGACCACCATCAAAGGAGATTTGGTCACCGCCCGCCTCAAGCTGGCGGACGCTGCCATTCTTCAGGAGGCGCTCGTTGCCCTGGGCGCCCTGACCGCCTCGACCCGCCAGCAGGACACCAACATGCGCAGCGAAGCGGATATCGAGGACCGCTTCGCCGATTTTGCCGCCACCTTTCTCACGGCCTTCCGCCAGCCCCATCCGGCGGCGCGCGCAGGAGGCGGCGATGAAGCTCGTTGATGCCGTGCTGCGCCGGTTCAAACAGCGGCGGCAGGCCCGCGAGCAGGCCGCCCTGACCGAACTCAAGGCCCGCTACCACGCCTTTCGCGTCTTTCTCGAAAACAACGGCAGGGCGCTGGAGTCGATCGTCGCCGTAGACGGCCTGCTGCACCGGGCCGAACCCGCCGATGTCCGCGCCGCGGTCGAAACATTCATCGAAGTGAGCGGCGAGATGGTCGATGGCCTCAACCTGCTGGCCGCCGACCGCTACGCAGTCCTCTATGCCCTGCATGGTCGCCTGGCGGAGCAGATCGACGCCGACCTGCGCAACCTGGGACAGATAGCCCTGGCGCGCGCGGCCTGCATCGGGCTGGACCAGCTGGAACCCACAGCCCCGCTCCAGGCCGGAGCCAAGGCGGTTCACCTGGCCCGCCTGCGGCAGATGGGCCTGCCGGTCCCCAACGGTTTTGTCTGCACGGTGCGGGCCTGCAAAAATTTTCTCCGCGGCGGCCAACTGGCCGAGCGCCTCCGGCACCTGCTGCACGAGGCGGAAATCGGGCGCCTAGCCGTTCCGGCGGCCGCAACCCGCATCCGGGAACTGGTCCTCGCCGCGCCCTTGCCGCCGGACATGGTGATTGCCGTGACGAGCGCCTACCGGCACCTGGCCGAGGCCGAGGGGGACGATGCCACAACATCGCTTGCGGTCTCGGTCCGCAGCAGCGGCGCGGCGGAGGACGGCATCGAGCATTCCTTTGCCGGCCAGTTCACCACGCTGCTCAATGTCCGGGGGGAGGAGGCGCTGCTGGCCGCCTGCCGTCAGGTGATCGCCAGCGGCTTCAGCGCTCGGGCCATCGCCTACCGCATCAATGCCGGCCTGCCGCCCTTTGATTTCGATCTGGCGGTCCTGGTGCAGATTATGGTGGCGGCCGAGACGGCGGGGGTCCTGTTCACGGTCGATCCCTCGCTGCCGGAGAGCGGCCGCATGCTGATCAGCGCCGTGCCCGGCCTGGGCACCACCGCCGTGGGCGGGGCCGCGCCGGCAGACCTCTACCGGCCGTTGCGCGCCACGCCACAGGACCGCTCCCTTATCGTGGCAGAATGGGTGGACATGCATATCGCCCGCAAGACCCAGCGGGAAGTCCCCGATCCGGCCGGCGGCCTGCGCCGGGAGGCGGTCGCCGGGGCAGAGGCGGACCAGCCCCTGCTCTCCCGGCCGCTGCTGGCGCAGCTGGTCGAGATCGGCCGCACCATCGAAGAGCTGGAAGGCCTGCCTCAGGATGTGGAGTGGGCCTGTGTCCAGGGCAGGCTGCATATCCTCCAGGCCCGACCCCTGCGGCTGGCGGCGGGTTCCGGCCAGCGGCCGCAGGCGCCGCACCCGGCCGCGCCGCTGGGCACCGGGTTCTGCGCCTCGTCCGGCAAGGCGGTGGGCCGGGCCCGGCTGGTCCGCTCCGTCGCCGAACTGCACCGGCTCGAGGAGCGGTTGCCCGAAACCATCGTCGAAGGGCCGCTCATTCTGGTGCTGCCGCACAGCATTGTCGACGCGGCCCGGTTGCTGCCGCACTGCGCCGGCATCCTGGTGGACATGGGCAATCCCACCGATCATCTGGCCTGCGTGGCCCGTGAGCACGCCGTGCCCATGGTCACCGGCATGCAGACCGGGCTGGCCGACCTGCACGACCGGCAATGGCTCATGGTCGATGCCGACCATGGCCTGGTGGTGGCGGCGCCGGAATCGGTGCGGCAGCAGGTTCTCTCGTCTCCCCGCCGCCAGACCGGCCGACCGGAACCGGCCGCTTCTCCGGCGCTCGCGCTTTCCCCGGCCCGCCACAACCTGCGCGAGCGGATCGTCGCCCTCAACCTGACCGATGCCTACGGCCCGACCTTTTCCCTGGCGGAATGCCGCTCCCTGCACGACATCGTCCGCTATGCCCACGAGATGGCGGTGCTGACCATGTTTTCCGCCGGCGATCAGGTCATCGAGGATGCGGGCGGCCTGCTGCGGCCCATGGACATCGGCGTGCCCTTTTCCTTCCTGGTGATCGACCTGGGCGGCGGCATCCGCCGCGCCACCCCCCGAACCGGGCGCAAACGTCTTTCCCTGCGCCGCACCCTGGGCCGGGACGACGTGCTGTCCGCGCCCCTGGCCGCCCTCTGCGACGGCATGACCACGCCCGGCCTGCGCTGGCACGTCCCCGCCGATCTCGGCGCCCTGCCGGAAATCCTTTCCCGCACCATGCACGACCAGCGCGGCGCCCGGCCCGTGGGCGCCTGCAACTACGCCCTGGTCGCCCGCGACTATCTCAACCTCAACGCCCGGGTGGAATGCCATTTCGCCATGGTGGACGCGGTCTGCGGCCGGGACAGCCACGCCAACTACATCCGCTTCCGGTTCAAGGGCGGCGGCGCGGGTCTTGCGCGCAGCCACCGGCGGGCGCTGTTCTTGCAGCAGGTGCTCGAGCGCAACGGTTTCTACACCACGGTGGCCGGTGACCTGGTGACCGCATCCCTGAGCGGCGCCGGCAGGGAACGCATTGCCGGCCAACTGGCGATGGTCGGCCGGCTGTTCGGCTTCAGCCGTTTCCTGGACGGGGCGATGCGCGATGACGAGGTGCCGCTACGCCTGGCCGAGGCCTTTCTGGCGGGGCAGTACGACAGCCTGGTCGCCCTGGCGGCGATGGAAAACGCTCAGGCGTGATAGAATTTTCGTTCCGGGAGTTGAACCGCGGTCAGCATGTTGCCGTACACCGCGCCGGTATCGATGCCGATGCGGTCCGGCTTGACCAGGGGCATGGCATAGGGCAGATGGCCGAACACCACCACCGGCCCCGCGGCGGCAAGGAGGCGATCCTCCCCGGCCAGGCGCCGGCTGGCCAGTAAAGTGGCCTCGGTGTCGGGCGGCGCGGACGGATCGTAATCGGCATGGGTGAAGAGATAGCCGTCCCAGGCGAAGGTCAGTCTGAGCGCACAGAGGAACTGCTGGTGTTCGGGCGGCAGGCAGGAGAGATCGAGCAGGCGGCGCAGGGGGGCGCCGTAGCTTCCGGCCGTGGTTTCCACCCCCATGACCCGCAACAGGTGCAGGTCCTCCGGCTCTCCGCTCAGGGCATACTCCAGAAGGGCCTGTTCATGGTTGCCCTTCAGAAAAACCGTATGCCGGCAACTGCGCTCCAGGGCGAGCAGGGTGTCGAGCACCTTGCGCGAGTCCGGGCCGCGATTGATGTAATCGCCCAGGAAAACCAGGGTGTCTTCCGCCTTGTCCAGCGGCAGGCGATCCAGCAGGGCCAGCAACTGCCGATGGCAGCCGTGGATATCGCCGATGGCGAAGAGCTTCGGCATATCAGGGGCACTCCTTTAAGCGTTGCTCGGACCCGTTACCGGGGCGAGTCAAACGACGTCTGCGGGAACAGGCACCGATGCCGCCCCTGCCGTCGTTATCAAAACTCCGTGCATTTTAGATGAAAACAGGGGCGATTGCACCCCCTTTGGCGCTCGTTCCCCGGACCTGCGGCGGGCACGGTTGCCGGGGAAGAAAATTGTACCCATATGCATCGCGGTATTTTAATAAAGCTATGCCGATGACATAATTCCACCACAACGCGGGAGGTTTCGTCATGACCATGCCACTCACCGACCCGACCCTGCTCCGAAACCTGGGCTACATCGACGGCCGCTGGCAGGCGGCCTGCGACGGTGCGGTCTATCCGGTCATCGATCCGGCCACCAGCGCCCTGCTGGCCGAGGTGGCCGACATGGGCCCCGCCGAGACCGAGGCGGCGATTGCCGCGGCCAGCGAAGCCTGGCCGACCTGGCGCGCCCTGACCGCCAAGGAGCGGGCCGCTGTGCTCAAACGGTGGTTCGAGCTGATCCTGGCCCATGCCGAGGACCTGGCCCAGCTCATCACCGCCGAACAGGGCAAGCCCCTGGCCGAGGCCCGCGGCGAGGTCAGCTACGGCGCCTCTTTCGTGGAATGGTTCGCCGAGGAGGCCCGGCGCGCCTACGGCACGGTGATTCCGAGCAACCAGAACGACCGCATGCTGCTGACCATCAAGCAGCCGATCGGCGTCTGCGCCGCCATCACCCCGTGGAATTTTCCCCTGGCCATGATCACCCGCAAAGTGGCGCCGGCCCTGGCGGCGGGATGCACCGTGGTCTGCAAGCCGGCGGAGGCGACGCCGCTGACCGCCCTGGCCTTGGCCGTGCTGGCCGAACGGGCCGGTCTGCCGCCGGGGGTCCTGAACATCGTCACCTGCGACGGCGCCCGCGTGCCGGAGGTCGGCCGCCTGCTCTGCGCCAGCCCCCTGGTGCGCAAACTGTCGTTCACCGGCTCCACCGTGGTCGGCCGGCTGCTCATGCGGCAATCGGCCGACACCGTGAAGAAGCTGTCGCTGGAGCTGGGCGGCAACGCGCCGTTCATCGTCTTTGACGACGCCGACCTGGATGCGGCAGTCGACGGCGCCCTGGCCTCGAAATACCGCAATGCCGGCCAGACCTGCGTGTGCGCCAACCGGCTCTATGTCCAGGACGGCGTCTACGATGCCTTTGCCGACAAGCTGGCAGCCAGGGTCCGGGCTATGAAGGTGGGCGCGGGCACCGAGCCGGACGTGGCGATCGGGCCGCTGATCGAGCCGGCGGCACTGGCCAAGGTCGAGGAGCACATCGCCGACGCCTTGGCCGGCGGCGCGCGGGTGCTGGTGGGCGGCAAACCCCACGCGCGCGGCGGTCTCTTTTTCGAGCCGACCGTGCTCACCGATGTCACCCAGCAGATGCAGGTGGCGCGCGAGGAGACCTTTGGCCCGGTGGCGCCGCTGTTCCGCTTCCGTACCGACCAGGAGGCCATCGCCATGGCCAACGCCAGCGAATTCGGCCTGGCCGCCTATTTCTACGCCCGCGACATCGGTCGCGTGCTCCGGGTGGTGGCGGCGATCGAGGCCGGCATGGTCTGCGTCAACAGCGGCCTGCTCTCCACGGAGGTGGCGCCGTTCGGCGGCGTCAAGCAATCGGGACTGGGCCGCGAGGGCGCCAGGGAAGGGCTGGAGGAGTACCTGGAAATAAAATACATCGCCCTGGCCGGGATGGAGCGGCCGGCCGGTCTCTGAGCGCGTGGCCCGCAGGAAAAAGATTCTGGTGCTCTACCACTCCCAGGGCGGAGCCATGAAACGGCTGGCGCATTGCTTCGCCCAGGGCGCGGCCAGGGAAGCGGAGGTCGCCATCGACCTCAAACAGGCGCGGGGGGCCGGGCTCGACGACCTGCTGGGCTGCGACGCCATCGCCATCGGCTCGCCCGAATACTTCGGCACCATGGCCGGCATGATCAAGGATTTCTTCGACCGCACCTTCGAGGCGGCCCGGGACAAAACCGTCGGCCTGCCGTTCGTGCTCTTTGTCTGTGCCGGCAACGACGGCCGGGGCGCCCTCGCCCAGATGGAACGGCTCGCGGCCGGATACAAGTGGCGCAAGGTGCTGGAGCACGCGAGGGTGGTCGGCCCGCCCACGGCGCAGGATTGCGCGGCGATGGAAGAACTGGGCCAGACCCTGGCCGCCGGGCTGGCTTTCGGCATCTTCTGAGCAATGACCCGTAACCTCCCGGATAACCGCCGAACTGACGTGACCCGTGTTTTTTTGGTTATGCCCGCCCTGCAGGCAATTCTCTTGCGGATTTCTCATCCCTGACCGGGAAACTATCATGCAGCGAAGACCATCCATGCAACAGCAGCAGCAAGGTCGGGCGGAACGGAGCGAAGCCCAACGTTCAGCGGGGCGGTTGGCGGAATGCGGCCCGCAGGCGGCCTCACTTGCGCCCGACCGGTTTCTCGCCCTGGCTCAGGACCTTGGCGCCACGGCCGCGGTGCTGCTGCCGGCCGACGTTCTTGTCATCAATGATCGATATGCCGCCCTGTGCGCCGCGCCGCATCGCTGCCCCAGTTATGGCCTCGCGCCCGGATGCCCGCCGCACGCGCCGTCGCCGGCCGCCTTCCGCGCTTGCCTGGCTGGCTATCGCCTTGTGCTGGTCTTCAAGATCGACGCCCCGGCCGCGGACCTGCTCAGCGACAACCGCAAATCAGTCGCCCAAGCCATCCATCGAATTGCCGCCGGTCTGGAGCAGGCCGCCCGCTCATCCGGCTTTGCCCGCGCCCGCGGCATGGCCGCCGGTTCCTGCAAAGAACTGTTTTGCACCGATGAGGCTAACTGCGCGGTGCTGCACGGCGCCCGGCCCTGCCGCCATCCGGACCTAGCCCGGCCCTCGATCTCCGCCGTGGGCATCGACTTCGCGGCACTGGCCGCCCAAGCCGGCTGGCCCTTTGCCCGCATCGATGCCGATGCGGCGGTCGGCAGCGCACCGGCCATGGGCCTTATGGCCGGCCTGGTGCTGCTCGATTGACAACAGCTTATTTTTCCGTCCTTTCAGAACAAAGAGCATAACGATGCATACCGACGAATACGAAATCTCCATTGGCCGCGAACTGAACCATCATCAGCATGTGGTCAAAAAAATCCGGGCCGACCTGGAAAAGCGGCGGCAGCGCTACAATATGGACTATGCCGAGGCGGTCCGGGCAGCCGCCGAGGGCCGCCTGGACATCACGGCCAAGGAGTTGGCCGCGTGGCAGGAAGACGTCGAGGCGCTGCCCCAATGGGAACAGCGCCTCGAAGAGTATCGCAAGGCCCTGGCCATGATGCGGATCACGGCCTCGCGGTCTTAAGTGACAGACGGATCAGTGGCCGCCCGGAAAGAGCAGATGGCTGAGCCAGTAGAGGATGAACAGGGAACCGACCCCGATGCCGATGGACCACCGGATCAGTGACAATTCGGCGGGCAGGAGGGGTTCATATTCCATCTGCTTGATTTCGTCAGCCACTTTCGGTTGCTGCTCTTGCTGTTGTGCCATAGTGAAACCTCCGTGCTAAATGGTTGGCGGCTTGACGCCGTGGAAAAAGAGCCATGAGATGAACAGGCCGACCCAGATGATGAAGCCGAACAGGCTGATGCAGTAGACCGCCGCCAGCTTGCCCAGCCCCTCCTGCATCAGCTTCTTGAAGTTGGACACCAGGCCGATGGTGAAGAAGCAGAGCAGGAAAAACAGCCCCCTGAAGACATCGCCCTGACTGCTGGACGATTTGGCCTTGCCCAGGAAACTCTTGGGTTCCTTGATCTTCTCGCCCACTTCCTTCTGCTTGGCCTTGACGCCATCGAGTTCCGTTTTCAAACCGGCCAGCACCGTGGCGTCGGTGGTGGCCTTCATCTTGGTCTCGATCGAGGTAACCGAGGCCTTCAGTTCGGCCAGTTCCTTGTCGGCCGGTCCCAACACCTTGGCGGCCGGCCAGCACATGGCCACCAGAATGGCGAAGGTGAGCACGTAGCCGATGACGAATTTGGGGAACCGGTGCCAGATTTCGCCGGCATCGACCTTCTGGCCGGGTTTGACGTCGATCTTGGCCACCCAGATGTAGGCCAGCAGGAAGGCCCAGACGCCGATGAAGATATCGATGAACATCTTGACCGTGGTGGCGGTCATGGTGATCCAGCCCTCGGCATAGTTGATGCCGGCGGCATCAAGCGCCTGGGCGCGGATCAGGGCGTCGGTGATGGCGCCGCTGGCAATGGCGCCGCCGTCCGATTTCACCGCCAGGCCCATCCAGGCGCCGGCGACCAGTGGTTCGGTCCACAGGAAGAACTTGGCCAGAAACGGCAGGATCACCATCTCGATGGCCACGAAGATGACCACCAGCGAGGAAACCATGATCGGCACGATGGGCCGGGCGCGGATGGCGCCGCCGGTGGCGATGGAAGCGGACACGCCGCAGATCGAGATGCCGGAGGCCAGCGGTGCCGACCATTCCCGGCTGAACTTGAAATATTTCCGCGAGATGTAGTAGACCACGGCCCAGTAGATGAGATAGGCCTCGACAATGGCGCAGAAGCCCCGGAACATGATGTTCGAGGCCAGACCGAAGGACTCGGCGGCCTTGATGCCCAGGCCGGCGCCCATGATGACGATACCGGTCTTGATGTACAGCTCGGGCCGGGCCGCTTCCTTCATCAGGTTGGCGAGTCCCGGGAACAGGTTGCCGATGAGCAGGCCGAGGATCAGGGCCAGGATGTAGCCGAACTCGCCGCTCATGCTCAGCGCCCAGGGGATGCCGAACTTGGCGGCCTGCTGCTTGGTGGCGGCGATGTAGCCCCAGTGGCCCATGAACCAGCAGAGGTAGCTGAGCCAGAAGGCCAGGGTGAAGCCGAACATGAATTTCGGCACGTTGGCCCCCAGGGCGACCGCGCCCAGGGTCATGATCACCAGGGCGAACAGGTAGGTCAGCACCACCGTCACGATGGGCGCCATGCCCGCCTTCTTGTACTGCTGGCCCACCTGCAGGGCGGAGACATCGCCGTCGGCGGTCACCGTCGCTTCCTTGCCGTCCTTGGTTTTCAGGGTCAGTTTCTGGCCGTCGATCTTGGCGATCTCCCCTTCCACCCCCTTGTACTTGGATGAAATGGCGCTGACCGCCTTGCCCGGATCGACCCAGACGCCCATTTTTGCGCCCCAGCCCAGGATATCCATTCCCTTGAATGACCCCAGACTGAGGGCGAAGATGACGAGACCCAGGATCAGCGCCAGCCAATCCTCGCTGATCCAGCCTCCTCCTCCCTCCAGTTTGCTGTGCGTGTTTTCTTGTGACATACAACCTCCTTTATTGTGAGTGACAATCCCGCGAAACCGGCTGTGATTTCACGGTCTTTTCCCTGCGTCCCTGCCGCGCCCACCGCCCGGTGCACGCGGAACAGGATGTTACCTATTGCTCTTGGTACGGAAGGCGGCCGCCTGCTCGCCCAACCGCGCCAGGATCTTCTGGACCGCCACCCGCGACAGCCCCGAGATGCGGGCGGCCTCGGAAACGTTGCCCCTGGTTCGGGTCAGCAGATCGCGGACATATTCGAGGGTAAAGGCGTTGACCACCTCCGCCTTGGCCTCCTTGTATGCCATCGGCCTCCCCTTGGAGCCTGATTGGTGGCTCTGCTGCGGCCGGTCCGTTTTGCCGAGGACGGTCTCCACCAGGGCCAGATCCATGCGCTCGCCGGTGCAGAACACGGTCATCCTGCGGATGAAGCTCTGCAATTCCCGCACGTTGCCCGGCCAGGGGCAGGCCGACATCCACTGCAAGACCTCCGGGGTCAGCTCCTTGTCGGGCAACCCCATCTCCCGGCAGGTCCGGCGCAGGAAATGCTGGGCCAGCAGGGGAATGTCCTCGACCCGCTCCCGCAGGGGCGGCAGGGTGACGGTGAGGACGTTGAGACGGTAGTACAGATCCTCGCGGAAGGTTTTGGCGTGCAGGCTCGCCTCCAGGTCCTGGTTGGTGGAGGAAACGACCCGTACGTCCACGGTCTGATTGCCGTTGGCACCCACCGGCCGGATCTCGCCGTTCTGCAGGCAGCGCAGGAGCTTGATCTGCACCGCCGGGCTGATGTCGCCGATCTCGTCGAGATGGATGGTGCCGGTGTGGGCCGCCGAGAAAAGACCCTTGTGGTCCCGGTCCGCGCCGGTAAACGCGCCCCTGACATGGCCGAACAGTTCGCTTTCCAGCAGATTCTCCGGGATGGAGGGGCAGTTGACCGCCAGGAACGGCCGGGCCGCCCTGGGGCCGGTGCGGTGGATCAGCCGGGCCACCAGTTCCTTGCCGGTGCCCGATTCGCCGCGGATCAGCACCGCGTACTCCGATTGGGCCACCGCGGCCACGGTCTGGCGCAGCTTGCGCATGGCCGGGCCTTCGCCGATCAGCTCCTCCTGGGTTTCCTGGCGGGAGACGATCTGGCGCAGCCGGTTGTTTTCCGCCAACAGCCGGCTCCGCTCCAATCCCTTGGCCACCACCCGGAAGAGCTGCTCCGGCTCAATGGGTTTGGTGAGGAAATCGTAGGCGCCGGCGTGCAGGGCCTCCACCGCGGTCTCGATGGTGCCGTAGGCGCTCAGCACCACCACGCTCAGGTCGGGCTGGAGCGCGAGGGCTTCGGCGAGCAGCTGCATGCCGCTCATTTCCGGCATGCGCAGATCGGTGATCATCAGGTGGAACGGGCCGCTGGCGAGCAGCCCGAGGGCCTCTTTGCCGCTGTGGGCCGCCTCGACCCGTGTCCCGCCGAAATGACCGGCCACCAGCCGGACCAGGCCGCGGGCGAAGTCCTGCTCGTCGTCGACGATGACGATGTTGATCTGGTCCGCCGGGCCGTGGGGCGGCGGCGCGGTCAAACTGTTCATGCCGTACCCTCCGTTGCGGTTGTTTCAGGGGCCGTCGGCGCAAGCGCGCGCGGCAGCGTCACCATGAATCGCGCCCCGCCCAGATCGGGCGAACGGTCGATCTCGACCGTGCCGCCGACGTCGGTGACCATGCCGTAGACCACGGTCAGCCCCAGGCCACTGCCGGCGCCGATCTCCTTGGTGGAGAAAAAGGGGTCGAAGATGTGGGCCTCGTGCTCGGCGGCCACGCCGGGGCCGTTGTCCTCGACCTCGATACCGACCATGTCGTTGTCCGCCGGGGCCACGCGGACGCGGATGACGCCGGTCCGTTCGGCAGCCGCGTCGAGCCCGTTGATCATCAGGTTGCCGAGTACCTGCTCCAGTTCGCCGACCCCCATGCGGACCATCAGTGGTTGTTCCGCGCAGACCAGGGTGATGCGCACGCCCTTCTTCACGGCCTGCACCGAAAAAACCTCGACGATGGCCGCGGCCACGGCGCCGGCGTCGGCGGTTCCCGAGCCGGCGGCCTTGGGCCGGGCGAAGTTGAGCAGGTCCTGCAGGACCCGCTGGGCCTGGCGGGTATGGCGCTCAATGACCTCCAGGTCGGTGACCTGCTGCGGATCGACGATCGATTGCCGCAACAGGCCGGCGTAGCAGAGAATCACCCCCAGGGGATTGTTGATCTCATGGGCCAGGCCGGCGGTGAGCTTGCCCACGGTGGCCATGCGCTCCGACTGCCACACCTGCATGCGCATCCGTTTTTCCATGGTCGTTTCCCGCAGGTAGACGACCACCTGATCGGCAACGCCCTCGCGTCCCCGGACCGGATAAAGGGAAAGCGCGAAGGTCCGCCCTCCCTCCAGGCTCACCTCGCGCAGGTCCGGGACGCCGCGGCCGATCATCTCCCGCAGGGGACAATGTTCCGCCCGAAGATCGCCGAACAGGACCAGGATGTTGCCGTCGGTCCGCTCGCCGTGGGTCAGTTCCTGGGCCAGGGTCCGGGCGGCCTCGTTGGCCATGAGCACGGCGCAGTTGTTGTCCATGAGCACCAGGGGATCGGAAATGCCCTCGACGATCGACTCCAGGATGTTCATCTGCCGGAACAGACTGTCGATGGCGGTGAGGTTCTCGGCGGCTATGCCCAGTTGCCGGCCCAGGGCCAGAAGGACATCCCGGTCGTGCCGCGCCGCCTCGGCCTCGGTCGGCCATTGCAGGGCGAGCAGCCCCTCCGCGTTGCCGGTGCTCGACTCGACCGGCACGAAGATGCGCCGGTCCATGGCCACGCAGGTGCTGCCGGTCAGCACCTCGACAAAATTCGCGGGCATTTGGGGCAACGATTCCGTTTCCGGCCAGACAAAGGAACTCTGCGATCCCATGGTGCAGACATAGGCGATCCGCTCGGCCGCGAACCGCCGGCAGATCCTGGGCAGGGAGAAATGCCAGAGTTCGGCCCGCGAGCGGCTGCGGTACATGTCCTCCAGCAGCCGGACAAAAAGATGCACGTCAGCCCGCCGCGCCTCCACCTCGCCGCTCAGGGCATCGGTGCGCTCGTCGACCATCTTGCGCAGGTTTTCGGCGTAATTCTGCAACTGGCGGCGCGCCTCGAACAGGTGCTCGCCCATCTGTTCCATGCCGTCCACCAGTTCCTCGATCTCGTCGCCCTGCTCCAGCCGGTGCAAGAGGGCCGAGCCCTCGGCATCGGTGACATTGCGGCGGAACACGGTGTTGAGACGCTTTAGGTTATTGACCACCAGCACCCGGAACAGCAGGTTGGCGCTGAAGAAAACCAGCAGCATCGCCAGGGCGAAAAAGGCGAAATAGCTGAGAATGGTCTGTTCCAGCCGGCCGACGCTGCCGTGCACCGAGATACCGACGAAATCGACGCCGGCCACGTCGCCGGGATGCTTGCCGAAACCGCGCTCGCCGTACAGGTTGATCAGCTCCGCCGGCGCATCCTGGGCACGGCCGTGGCAGTACATGCAGCTTTCGTCGAAACGGACCGGCCGCACCATGAGATAGTACTGCTCGCCGCTGATGACCCGGTAGCCCTGCCACAGATCCTGCCTGGCATTGGCGCGGAAGTAGCGGATCAGCTCGCGCTCCTGGTCGTTGGCCTCGTAGTCGGGATTGCGGGCATCGACCGCCACCCGGCGGAAGATGGTCCCTTCCTGGGGGGCATTGATGGTGGCCATGATCTGCCGGGAGATGTAGGACGACGACATCGCCTGGATGATGAACCTGGACGGCAGCCGCTCGTACATCGCCGGCCGCAGGACGTCGCGCACATAGTGCTGGACCGAATCCACGTGGGTGAGGATCAGTCTGGCCTTGTCGCGCACCTCTTCCTCCAGGACATTGCGCATGTGGAAATAAAAGCCGACGGAAAAGGCGATCCCGAGAAACAGGGCCGCCAGCATCAAACCGGAGAGGAATTTGGTTTGAATCGTGTGTGGCTTGGGCAGATGCATGGCGTTTCAGCGGGTATTCGTCCGTTCTCGGGTCAGGGATGGCACGCCGCGCGGACGCGGCACGTCAGACAATGCCAATCAAAAGGCGTGCCAGTCGCTGTATTTTATTTTTTAACGGAATAACGAGATGTTGAAAATGAGGAAACTGTCCGGATCAATGCGGGCGGCGCTCAAGTGACAACACGAGTTTTCATTGTACGAAAACTTGTGTTGTCACTTTGAACGACGAGAGGGTTGGCAGGCGGGATCTGTCAATGTTCATGCGCGGTTCGCTGGGCCAGCAGGCCGCGCAGATAGGCCAGCCACCCGGCGAAACCGTCGCCGGTGGTGGCGGACAGGGTGATGATCTCGAGCTCCGGTTTGAGCGCCCGTGCCTGGCCGGCGGCCTCCTCCACAGAAAAATCGAAATGGGGCAGCAGGTCGACCTTGGTGATGAGCATGAGGTCGGCGCTCTTGAAGGTGGCCGGATACTTGGCCGGCTTGTCCGAGCCTTCCGGGGTGGAGAGCAGCACCACCCGCCGGTGTTCGCCGAGATCGAAGGTGGCCGGGCAGACCAGGTTGCCGACGTTTTCGATGAAAATCAGGTCGAGCGGCCGGCCCTTGGCGAAATGTTCGAGCACGTGCAGGCCACCGTGCACCATGGGGGCGTCGAGATGGCAGGCGCCGCCGGTGGTCAACTGCACCGCCGGCACGCCCTTGGCGCGGATGCGGTCGGCGTCGCGTTCGGTCTCGATGTCGCCCTCGATCACCCCGATGCTGCAACTCGCCTTCAGCTCGTCGATGGTCCGCTCCAGCAGCGTGGTCTTGCCCGAGCCCGGACTGGAGATCAGATTGATGGCCACCGCGCCCATGTGCTCGATATGGTGGCGGTTCGACTCCGCCTGTTTCTGATTGGCCTCCAAAAGGCTCCGGTTGACCTCGACCACCTTGGTGTCGTGATGATGGTGCTCGTGCAGTTGACAGCCGCAGGTATCACACATGACGCTACTCCATTTCGAGTTGATTGAGGATCAGTTCGGTGCCGCCTCGGGGAGAGAGGCGGTTCGAACCGCACCAGGGACATTTCTTCGCCGCCAGGCCGCAACGGGCCAGTTCCAGCCGTTCGCTCTGCCGGGGAAAGGGAATGACTGCCACTTTGTCGCAATCGCGGCAGACATATTCCGGATCGGGCGTCTCCAACTCGAGGACGGCCTCCCGCACCGGCTCCTGCTCTTGCTTGAGGATGTTGAAGCCGAACTCGAACGAATCGCGGACCACGCCGGAAAACGGCCCCAGGGTCACCACCACCCGGTTGACCCGCCGGGCCCGGTGTTCCGCGGCAAGGGCGAGAATTTGTTCGATCAGGCTCCGGGCCAGGGACAGTTCGTGCATGAGGCTGCTTTCTCCTTTGCCGTGGCTCGCGGTCAGCAGATGCGCGGCAGCGGCTGGCCGGCGAGCGGTTCGAGCAGCCGGGAGCCGCCGATGCCGGTGGTGAGGCTGACCCGCCCACCGGTCCGACTCTCGCCCACCCAGCCGATCAGGGCACCGTCCCGGCCCTCGGGCAGGCGGCGGATGATCTGCAAAATCTCCTCGGCCCGATCGCGGTCGCACACCACGATGCACTTGCCCTCGTTGGCCAGGTAGAGCGGATCGAGACCGATCAACTCGCAGGCGGTGCCGACCGCGGGCCGGATCGGCAACCGCTCTTCCTCGATGGCGATATCCACCCCGGAGGCCGCGGCGATTTCGCACAAGGTGGTGGCCAGGCCGCCCCGGGTCGGATCGCGCAGCACATGGACCTCGCCGGCATCGTTTTCGAGCAGGGCGCCGACCAGACGGTGCAGCGGCCGGGTATCGCTGGCGATGTCGCCGCCGATGTCGATGCCGGCCTGACGGCTCATGATGGTGATGCCATGGTCGCCCAGGGTGCCGGAGAGGATGACCGCGTCGCCCGGCTGGGCCTTCTTGCCCGAGATGTCGTGCCGGTGCGAGGCCAGGCCGATGCCGGTGGTGTTGATGAACAGCCCGTCCGCCTTGCCCCTGGGCACCACCTTGGTATCGCCGGTGACCACGGCCACCCCGACCGCCTCGGAGGCGGCGGCCACGGAGGCGATCACCTTTTCCAGACTATGCAGGGAAAACCCCTCCTCGATGATCAGGGCCAGGCTGAGGGCCAGCGGCCGGGCGCCGCGCATGGCCAGGTCGTTGATGGTACCGTGCACGGCCAGGCAACCGATGTCGCCGCCGGGAAAAAACAGCGGATCGACCACATAGCTGTCGGTGGACAGGGCGATGCGGCCGGAATATTCGCCGAGCACGGCGCAGTCTTCCAGGTCGCGCAACTGGGGACAGGTCAGGTATTTGAGGAAGAGGTTGCCGATCAGGTTCTGGCTAGCCAGGCCGCCGCTGCCGTGGTCGAGGCTGATGAAGGTGTCCATGCGCAAGCGTTAACGGAGTCAAATGGTTGGGCGTTGAAGAAATAAGGTTTTCGATAGCAATTTTTGGCGGGGCCGGATGCCGGGCGGAAAGACGGCCGTATTGTCATATTGTCGGACGGACGAAATCCGCCCCTTGCAAATCCGCCGTGGGCTGAAAGAGCGAAGCAACCCACTGCACCTGGCTTTTCAATCCGAGGTGGCGATGGGCCGCTTCGATGTGCGGCCCCCATCCTGCCTCTGAATCCGGTCCGCTCATGTCCTTGTCACCAAGAAAATACAAAAAGACGAGCCACGCCTCCACCTGGTGCTTCCGAAGAAAATATAAATGGGCGATCCGATTTGCGTACTGGTAATAGCCATCAAGCCAATCCGTGTGAGGTCCGGCGCCAACGACATGTTTTGTTTCGTTACACGCGGCAATTATTTTCTGGCGTGACGAGCTTCCGGCCTGGCAGGTCGATGCCATCTCCGCTGCATGAGCCTTCGCTTCAAACAGAAAGACCCGCTCGTCCCCGTCCGAAGCCAGGGCATCCCATTGCGGACCCCGTTGCGGCCAGAATCCCTTCAGTGCCAAGGCGAGGTGTCCCTGGCCTATGCGATTGAGGAAGTCCGTATCCCCATACTCTGCATAGACATCTTCGAAGAGCGGTGACAGCCAAACAAGACGCCGGCCGGCCAGTGCGCCAACTTCCTGCAATCGTGAATCAAGAGCGCTTGGATTGTGCTCCACGAGCCGTTGTATCCACTTGAGGCTTCCCCGCGAGCCCGCCGGCTGTTCTACGCGCATTCACACCCTTTCTTGAGCGACACCGATATATCTGTAATACGCCGCGCAGGTGCCCTCGTTGGAGACCATGCAGGGGCCGACTGGCCGCAGGGGCGTGCAGGCTTTGCCGTACAGCGGGCAGTCGGGCGGCAGCATCCGGCCCTTGAGGATCTCGCCGCAACGGCACCCTTTGGGTTCCTGGGCCGGCTGCACGTCGAGGCCCAGCCGGGCGATGCCGTCGAAGCGGCGATAGCGCTCCCGCAGGCGCAGGCCGCTGCCGGCAATTGTGCCCAGGCCGCGCCATTCACTGTCCGCCGGCTCGAAAACCCGGTCGATCAGGTCCAGGGCCCGGCCATTGCCCGCGGCGGTCACCGCCCTGGTGTAGCAGTTCTCCACGCCGGGCTCGCCTTCGTTGATCTGCCGGACCAGGCTGAGCAGGCCGGCCAGGATGTCAGCCGGTTCGAAGCCGGCCACGGCGCAGGCCAGGCGGGAGCGCTCGGCGAGCGGCCGGTAGGCCTCGCTGCCGATGATGGCGCTGACATGGCCGGGACAAAGCAGGCCGTCGACCTTGAGCTGCGGATCGCTCATCAGGGCGTCTAGCGCCGCGGGCATGGTCTTGTTGGCCTCGATGACCACGAAATTAGCAATATCCAGCCGTTCGGCCGCCAGGATGGTGGCGGCGATGGTCGGCGCCGTGGTCTCAAAGCCGATGGCCGGGAAGAGCACGATCCGCTCGGGCTGCCGTTGCGCCAGGGTCAGGGCGTCCATGGGCGAATAGACGATCTCCACCTGGGCGCCCTGGGCGCGGGCACAGGCCAGCGAGCGCGTGGAGCCCGGCACCCGGATCAGATCGCCGAAGGTGGCGATGGTTATCCGGTCCAGGTCGGCGGCGGCGAGGAAGGCGTCGATGTGACGGATCGGGGTGACGCACACCGGGCAGCCCGGCCCGGACAGGAGCGTGATCCCCTCGGGCAGCAGCGAGCGGATGCCGTGGCGGAAAATCGACATGGTGTGGGTACCGCAGACCTCCATGATCCGCACCGGCCGCTCCAGGCAGCGGACAATCTCGGCCACCAGCGGCGCCGTCACCTCCCGGCTGCGGAATCCGTCGGCAAGGTTCACCGCATTGCTCCGGGCGCGCCGCCGTCCTGATCCAGCATCGCGGCCATGCGCCGCATCAGTTCGAGGTTGTACTCGGCCTCTTCGACGGTCAGGGTGCGGATGGCGAAGCCGGCGTGGATGATCACGTATTCGCCCACCGTGGGCATGCGGTCGGCCATCTCCAGGCGGATGGCCTTGCGCACCCCGTCGCTTTCCACCAGGGCCACCGGCGGATCGAGCACCTCGTCGCTGCCGCCCTCAAGGGCGACTACCTGCATGGGAATGGCTAAGCACATGAAAAACCTCCGATATAGGCCTGGCCCAAGGCGATGCCGCCGTCGTTCATCGGCACCAGCTCGCCGCCGTGCACCGTGAATCCGGCCCGGCGCAATCCGCCGGCCAGGGTTTCGTAGAGCAGTTGATTCTGCATGCAGCCGCCGGCCAGGACCACCGCCGCCAGTCCGGTCTGCCGCCGCCCGCGCACAAGGGCTGCTTCCAGGGAGGCGGCCAGCCAGAGATGAAAGCGGCGGGCCAGCACCGGCAGCGGCACGCCCGCCCGAAGATCGCGACAGAGCAGGTCGGCCAGGTGGGCGCTGCCGATCACCGTGACGCCATCCTCTTCGTCCAGGACCACCGGATAGTCTGACGTGGCCTCGGCATCCGTGGCCAGGCCGCCCTGGCGTTCAAGGAGCATGGCGGCCTGGCCCTCGTAGCTGCTGGTCAGGCACAGGCCCAGCAGGGCCGAGACCGCGTCGAACAGGCGGCCGCAGCTCGAGGTGAGCGGAGCGTTCACCCCCTTGGCCAGCATCTGGGCGATGACCTCCCGCCGGGCAGGGTCGATGGCCCGCAGAGCGACAGGCAGGTGCGGCCCGGCGAGGCCATCCGGACCCAGGCCCCGATACAGCAGGGCCAGGCCCATGCGCCAGGGTTGTGTCGCGGCCCGGTCGCCGCCGGGCAGGGGCAGATGGGCCAGCCGGGCCAGGCGAACAAAACCGCTGCGATCGGCCCGGTAGAGTTCGCCACCGAAGACCGTGCCGTCGCCGCCAAAGCCGGTGCCGTCGAGGACCAGGCCCAGCACCGGCCCATCGAGCCCGTGCTCGGCCATGACCGCGCCGATGTGGGCGTGATGGTGCTGCACCTCGCGGCAGTCCGCGGTCCGGCCGTGGGCGTAGCGGGAACTGAGGTAATCGGGATGGCGGTCGCAGGCGACGCGCTCCGGCGCCACTTCGAGCGCGGCCTGGAGATGGTCGATGCTCTCCCGGAAAAAGTCGAACTGCACCGTCCCGGTCAGCTCGCCGATGTGCTGGCTGAGATAGGCCTCACCGCCGCGGACGATGCAGAAGGTGTTCTTCATTTCGCCGCCGCAGGCGAGGATGTCGGCGGTCGGCCGGCGCAGGGCCACCGGCACCGGCGAATAGCCGCGCGCCCGCCGCAGCAGCCGGATGCGGCCGTCCACGATCCGGGCCACCGAGTCGTCCACCCTGGTGACGATGTCCCGGTTGTGGAGCAGGAAGAAATCGGCCAGCCCGCGCAGCCGCGTGAGCGCCTCCTCGTTGCCGGTGCAGATCGGCTCGTCGCTGCGGTTGCCGCTGGTCATCACCAGCACCGAAGGCGAGGCCGGCTCGCTGAGCAGCAGGAGGTGGAGCGGCGTATAGGGCAGCATCACGCCGATATGGTCCAGACTGGGAGCGATACCTTCGGCAAGGCCAGAGCGGTCTCGTCGGGCCACGAGCACGATCGGGTGCTCCGGCGCGGACAGCAGCGCGGCTTCCTCATCACTCAAATGGCAGTACCGGCGGGCCGTGGCCAGATCGCGGACCATGATGGCCAGCGGCTTGGCCGGCCGGTTTTTGCGCAGCCGCAGCGTGGCCACCGCCTGTTCCGAGCCGCCGTCCACGGCCAGATGAAAGCCACCCAGTCCCTTGATGGCCACCACCCGGCCCGCGGCCAGGGCCCGGGCCGCTTCGGCAAGGCCATCGCCCGGCAGGAGCCGCCCTGCGCCGTCGTGCCAGCTCAATTGCGGCCCGCAGACCGGGCAGGCATTGGGTTGAGCGTGGAAACGGCGATCGAGCGGGTCATGGTATTCGCGGCGGCACGCCTCGCACATGGGAAAGTGCCGCATCGAGGTGTTGGGCCGGTCGTAGGGAATCCGCTCGACAATGGTGAACCGCGGCCCGCAGTTGGTGCAGTTGGTGAAAGGGTAGCGGAAGCGGCGGTCGGCCGAATCGAGGATGTCACGACGGCAGTCGGCGCACAGGGCGATATCCGGGGCGATCTGGGTGGAGGGTCGCGCTCCGTGTTGGCTGGGGAGAATGCGGAAGGTCGTTTCGCCGGGCAGGCAATCGGCGCGGCTGGTCTCGATGCGGCCGACCCGGGCCATGGGCGGGGCTTCGGCGCGCAAGGCCGCGGCAAAGTCATCGACCGCCCCGGCCGGACCGCCGATGTGGATGGCAACGCCGTCGCTGTTGTTGGCCACGGTGCCGACCAGTCCGTGCCGCAGGGCCAGCCTGTAGACAAACGGCCGGAACCCGACCCCCTGCACAATACCGTGAACGGAGATATGCAGGGCCTGGAGCGGCTGAGAGGCGGATTGCGGGGCCACGATCATGGCATCCTGTGCCCAAAAAGAAAGAGGGAACTCGCCAGCGTCAATATTCCTGCCACGTGCGCCACTCTAGCAAGGAACCATGCTTTGCACCACTACTATTTCATGGCCGTACATCACGCCTAGTTTGCATAAAAAACAGTCGGACAGCATTGCTCCCCTCAGGAATCGGCCTCGGCCTGCCGCTGGATCTCCCGGTAGCGTTTCGAGGAGACCACTTTCTGCTTTTCCAGGTCCTCGATCTCCTCGCGGCTGAGATGGATGAGGCCGCATACCGGGCAGCTCAGGTCCATGTCGTCGTGGGCGGCCCGCTGCTTCAGCTCGTCGGCGGTCATGTGGCCGACAAAGCCGCAGGCGCAGTTCGGGGCCTCGACCCGGACCAATCTTTTGTTCTTCCGATCTTTCTTTTCGTACACAGCTCACCTCGTGGCAAAGACAGCAGCAGGAGTCAACGGTGCAGGGTCCGCAGGACCGTGCCGCGATGATCGATGAGGGTGACCGAGAGTGGCAGCCCGCCATCCAGGCGGTGCGTGGCGCAGGAAATTCAGGGGTCGTAGGCGCGCACCGCCATCTCGATCCGGTTGAGCAACTCGGCGTCGATCTCGCCCTCGGCGACGAGGCCGGCCGCGGCCCGGCGGACGCTCAGGTTCATCGGCGCGATGTTGTGGGTGGTGCCCACGATCAGGTTGGCGCGGGTGATGCAGCCGTCGTCGTCGGTGGTGTAGTCGTGGATCAGGGTGCCGCGCGGCGCCTCGACATGGCCGACGCCCCTGCCCGCCCGCGGTTCGGCCGGGGTGCGGACCACAGGGTCGATGATCCGCGCATCCGCCAGCAACTCCAACACGCGCTCGCAGGCGTAGACCAACTCGATCAGCCGGGCCCAATGGGCCAGCAGGGTCCCCTGGGCCGGCCGGCCGAATCGGGCGCGGAAGGCTTCCAGCTCGGCCTGGGCACGGGGCGTGGCGATGCGGTCGCAAACGTTGAGCCGGGCCAGGGTGTTCACCCGGTAGACTCCCCTGGGGGCCTCGGGGTCCAGGGAAAACCCCTCGTTCCAGGCGCGGGCATAAACCATCTTGGCCGTGGACCAGGGTTCGACCCGTTCCGCCAGATGCCGGGCATAGTCCGCAGCCGCAAATTCGCTGGTGGCGCCGTCGGGCCGCATCAGGCGGAGCACGCCGTCATAGAACCGCAGGTTTCCCTGCCCGTCCACCGTGCCGAGGAACCCGGTGGCGATCGTGCCCAGCGCCAGATCGTCGTCCTCGAACCGGGCAAAGACCTTTTCCCTGGCATAGTCCAGGGCCCGGCAGGCGAAGTCGAGCAGGGCTTGGCCGCCCGCCTGCAAGTCCCGGAGCTCCGCCTCGCTCATCGGCTTGGCAAAGCCGCCGACCACCGCGGCCACCGGATGGATGGCCTTGCCGGCAAACCGCTCCAGCATGGTCTGGCCCAACTGCCGCATCCGGACCACCTCGGCGGCCAGCTCGGGCTCCCGGCGCGCCAGCCCCATGATGGTGCGCGCCGCATAGTCGCCTGCCGCGCCGAGCAGGAAATCCGGGGCGGCAAGAAAGAAGAAATGGAGAATTTTATCGTGAACGTGCGCCAATACCTGGCACAGTTCGCGTAAAAGATGACCGGCGGGCGGCGGCGTGGCGGCGAAGCAGTTGTCGATGGCCTTGGCCGCCGCCAGATGGTGCATCCAGGGGCAGATGCCGCAGATCCGGCTGACGATCCGGGGGATCTCCTCGGCCGGCCGGCCGACGACGAATTGCTCGAAGCCGCGCAGGGCGGCGATGTGCAGTCGGGCATCGGCCACCCGGCCGGCGTCGTCGAGATGGATGTCGATGCGGGCGTGCCCTTCGATGCGGGTCACCGGCTGGATGCTGATCACCTGGGTCATGGCGTACTGTTATGACACTTTCTTCTGCTGCGGTTACTCTTGTGCGGGGTGGTGTCCCGTTTCCCAGCCATGGTCATCGTCGTTTCTCCGGCGGCTTGAGCAGGCCGTGGGCCCCGCTGAACCGCAGCAGGGACCGCCGGTCGACGATGGCCCGATGGTCGATGCCGTTGCTGGCCAGGGCATTGAGCATGTCGAGCAATTGATTGCCGTTGCGCCGCACCGGGCCGTAGCAGCCCCGGCAGGGAACCCGGGCGCGGATGCACAGCGGTGTCTCTCCGCCGCCGCAACCGCCGACCGTCACCGGTCCCATGCACAGCAGCCCCTGTTCGAGCAGACAGCGCATCGAGCCGATCGGTTCGCCGGGATCATATTCGGCGTTGGCGAGAAACCGCCGCACGGTCCGCTGGCCCTTGCCGGTACGGATCGTGGGGCAATGCTCGCACACGCTCTTTTCGGTCAGCTGCGGCTGCTCTCCGGCCAGCAGGGCCTCGATCACCCCAACAATCGTCTCCGGCCGGGGCGGGCAGCCGGGCAGGAACAGATCCACCGCCACCTGCTCGTCGATGCCGTAGACCCGGTCCAGGAAGGACGAACCATCGAATGCACTTGAACATTCACCTTCATCTTCAGGAAAAACCGTGCGTAGTGTCTGGTCGACCGTCCATTGGTTGCGCAGGGCGGGAATGCCGCCGTGGGTGGCGCAGGTACCGAAGGCAACCAGGGTTTTGCAGCTTTCGCGCATGGTCCGCAGCAGCGCCAACTGCTCCCTGCTGGCCACCCCGCCCGACACCAGGCCGATCTCGGCCCGGGGCAAATCGAAGCCCGCCCCTGCCCTGTCCCCGTATTTGTGATCCATGAGCAGGGGAAAGTGGACGATGCTCACCCGGTCGAGCAGGCCGAGGAGGCGGTCGCCGCAGTTCAACAGCGCCATCTCGCAGCCGGCGCAGGCGTGCAGCCATTCGCAGCTCAACCGGGGACGCGCCTGGTCGCTCATCGTTTACGCCTCTTCCCCGGCCGCATCGGCAGCTTCGGCCGTGGCCGGCGCCCGCAGGGCGCACAACCGCGCGCTCATGGCCCGGAACGCCTCGGCCAGCCGCTCCGGCTCGGACGACGACACCCAGGTGAGCTGAAACCGTTCGGCGGCGATACCGAGGTCCTCCAGGGTATCGGCGATGATTTCGGCCCGGGCCAGGGCCATCTCGTTGCCCTTGATGTAGTGGCACTCGCCCAAGTGGCAGCCGACGACGATCACGCCGTCGGCCCCCTTGTTCAGGGCATGCAGCACCATTTCCGGATGCACCATGCCCGAGCACATCACCCGGATGATCCGGATCGAGCCGGGATACTGCAGGCGGGAGATGCCGGCCAGATCGGCGGCGGCATAGGAACACCAGTTGCAGCAGAAGGCGAGGATGACCGGCTCCCGGTTCATATCGCCCCCTCCGGCGCCGGCGATTCCAGGGCCGCGTCGATCTGGGCCTCGATCTGGGCGGTGGTGAACCCGGCCACGTCAATGCCGCGTTTAGGGCAGGTACCCTGGCAGATGCCGCAGCCCTTGCAGAGCACGCGGTCCACGGTCACGGTCGTGCGCAGCGTGCCCTCCGAGTCCCTGTATTCCGCCAGCTTGATCGCCCGGTAGGGGCAGACGTCGATGCACAGGGCGCAGTCGTCGCATCGCTCCGGATCGACCAGGGCGATGTTGGGCTCCAGGGCGATTTCCTTGCGCGCCAGCAGCCGGCCCGCCTTGGCGGCGGCGGCCAGGGCCTGGGAGATCGATTCCTCCAGCGGCTTGGGGTAATGGGCCAGGCCGGCGACGAACACGCCGTCGACATGGAATTCCACCGGCCGCAGCTTGGCGTGGGCCTCCTGGAAAAAACCGTCCTTGCTGAGCGGCAGCTTGAACATGTTGGCCAGGGCCACGGCCTCGGGGTTGGCCAGGGTGGCGGCGGCGAGGATGACCATGTCCGCCCGGATCTCCAGGGGCCGGTGGAGCACATGGTCCCACACCTCCACCAGCACGCCGCTGTCCGCCTTCCTGATCCGGGGCGGCCCGTGCTGTTCGTAGTTGATGAACACGATGCCCATCTCCCGGGCCTGGTTGTAGATCCGCTCGCGCTGGCCGTAGGTGCGGATCTCCCGGTACAGGATGTAGATCTGGCGGGAGGGCGCCTCTTTCTTCAGCTTGATGGCGCTCTGGATCGAATGGGTGCAGCAGGATTTCGAACAGTAGGGCCGCTCCTGGCTGCGCGAGCCGACGCACTGGATGAAGACGAAGGATTTGCCGTTGGCCACCCTGGTTTCGTTGTGCATGTGCAGCTTGTCGAACTCGATCGAGGCCACCACCTTGGGAATCTTGCCGTACTCGAACTCCTCGGGGATGTAGCGCTTGGCGCCGGTGGCGATGATGACCGCGCCGTGGTCGATGGTCCGCTTGCGGCTCGAGCCGGTGCGGATCAGGGTGGTGAAGTTGCCCACATGACCGCTGACCGCGGCGACCGTGCTGGTGTAGCTCACCTCGATGCGGGGATGCTGCTGGACCGCCTCCTTCAGTTCCTTGAGAAACCGGGGGACGTGCTCGCCGTTCCAGGTCTGGTACAGGTGCAGGGCATTGCCGCCCAACTGGGTCGTCTTTTCGGTCAGATGGATGCGATAGCCCTGTTCGGCCAGGTTGAGCGCCGCCGTCATGCCGGCCACTCCGCCGCCGATGACCAGGACCGACGGAGTGATGGGGATGCGCAACGGCTTGCGGGCCGTCTGCCGGCGCACCTTGGCCACCGCCATGCGGACCAGATCCTTGGCCTTGGCCGTGGCCGTTTCCGGCTCCTGGCCGTGCACCCAGGCGTTCTGGTTGCGGATATTGGCCATCTCGATCAGGTATTCGTTGATGCCGGCCGATTTGAGGGTCTTGCGGAACAGGGGCTCGTGGGTCCGCGGGGTGCAGGCGGCGACCACGATCCGGTTCAGGCCCTTGTCGCTGATCTGCTGCACCATCAGGTCCTGGGTGTCCTGGGAGCAGGTGAAGAGGTTGCGGGCCACATGCGCCACCTGCGGCAGGGTGGCGGCATAGGCGGCCACCTCCTCGACATCGACCACGCCGGCGATGTTGGTGCCGCAGTGGCAGATGAACACGCCGATGCGGGGCTCCTGCCGGCTGACATCCTGTTCCGGCGGAGGCGGCAGGGTGCGGGTCTGGGTGTGGCGGACCGGGTTGAGCAGGGCCGAGACGCTGGCCGCCGCCGCCGAACCGCCGATCACCGACTGGGGGATGTCGCGTGGACCGTTGAAGGCGCCGCAGGTGAAGATGCCCTTCTGGGAGGTATGGACCGGCATGAAGGCCGAGATCGAGGCGAACCGGTCCGGGGTCATGTGGATGCCGATCTTCTCGGCCAGCCGGACCATGGCATCGGGCGTTTCCAAGCCCACCGACAGCACCACCAGGTCGACGGTTTCCTCCACCTGCTTGCCGTGGGCATTGATATAGTGCAGGCGCAAATCACCCTTGTTGCCCTTGGGCTCGACCCCGTGGATGCGGGAGCGGACGAAACGGACACCGTATTCGGTGCGGGCCCGTTCGTAATAGCGCTCGAACTCCTTGCCCGGGGTGCGCATGTCCATGTAGAAGATGGTCACCTCCACCTCCGGATAAGCCTCCTTGATGGTCAAGGCCTCCTTGATGGTGTACATGCAGCAGACCGTCGAGCAGTATTCGTTGTTGCAACGGTTCCTGTCGCGGCTGCCGACGCACTGCAGAAAGGCGATCCGCTGCACCGGCTTGCGGTCCGAGGGACGGGCGAGGACGCCGCCGGTGGGGCCGCCCGGCGACAGGAAGCGTTCGAACTGGAGCGAAGTGACCACGTTGGGATAGAGACCGTAGCCCCAGGCCCTGGTCTTGCCGGGGTCGAAGGGCTGGAAACCGAGCGCCATGATCACCGCCCCCACCCGGAGGTCGTGCTCGCGGCCGAGGTCGGTGAAATCGATGGCGCCGGGCGGGCAGATTTCGGCGCAGATTCCGCATTTCTCCGGGTGCTGCAATCGGATGCAGGCCTCGGGATCGATCTGGTACTTGAGTGGCACCGCCTGCGGATATTTGATGTAGATGGCCTTGCGCTTGGCCATGAAGATGTTGAACGAATCGTCGACGCTCCTGGGACAGCGGCTGCTGCACTGGCCGCAGGCGATGCATTTGGCCGGATCGACATACCGGGGATGTTCGAGCACCCGCACCGTGAAGTTCCCCGCCTTGCCCGTGATGTCGATCACCGTCGACAGGGTCATGATGCGGATGTTGGGGTGGCGGCCACACTCGACCAGCTTGGGCGAGATGATGCACATGGCGCAGTCGTTGGTGGGAAACACCTTGTTGTACTGGGGCATGGCACCGCCGATGGCCCCGGTTTTCTCCACCAGGTACACGAAATAGCCGGAATCGGCGAGGTCGAGCGCCGCCTGCATCCCGGAGATGCCGCCGCCCACCACCAGGACCGCCCCGATCATGGTCCGTTCAGGCATGGCGCGCCTCGTTCCCGCCTTGCGGCGTCATGCTCAGGGCATTGGCCACCAGTTCCCAGAGGAACTGGACCTCGACATTGAGGTTGAACTCACGGTTGAGCGAAAAGCGGATCTGGTCGCGGCAGTTGATGCAGGAGGTGACCACCAGCTTGGCGCCGGAGGCACCGATCTGGCGGGCCTTGATCCGGCCGTGAAAAACCCGTTCGGCCCCGAAGGGATCGGCCCAGGCCCCGCCGCCGGCGCCGCAGCAGTAGCCTTCCTCCCGGTCCGGAACGAGATCGACGTAGCGCGTGCAACAGGCCCGGGTCAGGGTGCGGGCCTCCTCGAAGTAGCCGTGGCCGAAGGTCTTGAGCGAGTGGCGGCCGTAGTGGCAGGAGTCGTGGAAGGTGGTCAGCTTGGTCTGGCTGGCGGGATCGAGCCGGATCCTGCCCTCGTTGAGGTATTCGAGCAGAAGGTCGAACACCGTGTACATCTTGAACTGTTGCAGGGATTCGGGAAACCAGCGCTCCAGGGCGTAGCGGGTGGCGTAGTAGGCATGGCCGCATTCGGGCAGGAGCAGGGCCGTGCAGTTGAGCCGCTCGATATTGTCGATGATCCGTTTGACGATGGTGCGCATGGCGCTGTAGTCGCCGGCATGGAGGCCCCAGTTGAGCCCCTCCCAATATTCGGAGGAGATGGTCCAGGATTCGCCGGCGGCGTACAGGATTTTCCACCACCAGGTCATGGCCTCCGGTTCGGCGAACGGCAGCTTCGAGTTGACCGTCACCAGGAGCCGGGCGCCACGCGCGTCGATGGGGGTGACAAAACCGGGGCAGGAGGTCTGGGCCAGTTCCTCGCCCATTTCCCTGGCCAAGGCGAGGAAATCGTCCTTGGGGATGCCGAGATTGTTGCCTTTTTCCAGACAGGTGACCACTCCCTTGCGGATGGCCGCCGGAATCTTGTCCCGCTCGCAACGCGCCCGGATCTGCCGCAGCAGTTGCACGATCTCGACGTTCATCGGGCAGACCGCCTCGCATTTGCCGCACAGGGTGCATTTCCACGGCCAGCCGCTCGCCACCAGTTCCTCCTCCAGGCCCAGAAACGCCATGCGCACGATCTTGCGCGGATCGAGGTCATCGACCCCGGCGATGGGACAGGCGCCGGCGCAGGAACCGCAGGTGAGGCAGATATCGGCCAGGGCCGGCGAGGTATGCAGGGGGTTGGTCTTCACGCCCAGGCGGACGGGCACCGGGGCGGAGACGGGGGATCGCGGCGCGGCCGCGGACTCGCCGGCAGCCGCGACATCGGGCACGAAACGCGGCTCCCGGTTGTACTTGTCGCAGAGCCGCTTGTAATCCTCCCACTGGATCAGGTAGCGGCGGCCCGGCCCCTCCTGGGCCGGCAGGACGCCGGAATTGATCCAGTTGCGGATGGTGTTGCGGTGCACCCCGAATTCTTCCGCCAAATCGTTGACTTTCGTCTCGTAGATCATGGCGCGGCCGTCTCCGGGGCAAGAAGATAGGGGGCAACAAGGGCCATGATCCGGGCGCAGGCCCCGTCGACGGCGGCCCGGACCCGCGGCGACAGGCCAGGAGCGCACAGCGCGGCCGGCTGGTCGATGCCGGCCAGAAGGAGCACGACCTCGATGCCCGTCTCCTCCGCCAGTTCCCGCAAAAGATTGACCGTGGGGAACTGGTGCAGGGAAAAATCGTGGATCTTGGGCGCGGGCAAATCTGCGGGCGTGCACCGCCTCACCTGGCCGATCCTGCCGTTCTGGCCCGGAGCGGTATCGACGACGATCAACAGAACGGGCCGCAACTCAGGCGCCAGCAAATAGTCGAGCAGATACTCGCGGATGGCGGTGCCGGCGTCGATCAGGCGGATCGTTGCCGGCAGGCCGGCCCCTGCCAATTGCTCGATCACCGCCGGGCCGAAGCCGTCGTCGCCGAGCAGGATGTTGCCACAGCCGAAAATGGCCACCAACGGCGGATCGAACCGGGCTTGCCTGTTGTGCGAGATGTGCATAATGTCGGCATTATGCCATTGTTCTTTCGCGTTCCGCAAGGGCAAAATCGGGGCGCGCCCGTTTTCCGCCCGAGGCGGCCGGCGCAGGCACTGCATGGAACCGACCCGATGGGGGAGATGCTATGGCAAACCGCCCCCTGGCCCAGCAGCAAACAGGGGAGCGGCAAGAAGTGAGATTGGACGCCGGAAACGCCAAGCTGCGGACCTCTCTGCCTAACCTGCAATAAGGAAAGAGGAGCATCGGGAAGATGACCTGCATCGAACCGGAAGCCGGGCGAGCGGCACGCAAATGGCCCTGTTCCCTGTTGCCTGTTGACAGCAAGCCTGCTATGAATCGGAATCATTTCTTCACCTTCACCATCCGGTATCGCCATGAACATCAGGGAGCAACTGGCCATTCCCAGACAACAGCCGCGCGAACTCAATCCCAGGGAGCGGATTGACAATTTCGACGAAGTTTCAAAAGGGTTCGACGAGCAGACCGCCCTGGTCGAGGCCCGGCGCTGCCTCCAGTGCCGCAAGCCGCTGTGCGTGCTGGGGTGTCCGATCGGCAACGACATCCCCCGCTTCATCGACCTCCTCCGCCAGCGCAAATTCGAGGAAGCCTACTGGACCATCCGGGAAACCAGCTCCATGCCCTCGATCTGCGGCCGGGTCTGTCCCCACGAATTCCAGTGCGAGGGTGCCTGCATCAGGGGCAAGAAGGACGCGCCCGTGGCCATCGGCCTGCTGGAGCGCTTCCTCGCCGACTGGATGATCATCAACGGCAAGAACCTCTCGCCGCGCTGCGCCCCGAAAAACGGGATCAAGGTGGCGGTCATCGGCTCGGGGCCGGCCGGGATCACCGTGGCCCATTCGCTGGCGCACAAGGGCTACAGCTGCACCGTGTTCGAATCGCTGCCGGTGTTCGGCGGCATGCTCAGCGTCGGCATCCCCAATTATCGCCTGCCGCGCAACATCATCGGCGCCGAGCTCTATGCCCTGCAGCAGTGCGGGGTCAACGTCAAGACCGGCATCACCGTGGGGAGCGACCTGACCCTGTCCGAACTGCACGAGCAAGGGTTCGCCGCCGTGTTTCTGGGGATCGGCGCCTATGAGAGCCGCCGGCTCGGGCTCGAAGGGGAACTGGAAACCAGAGGGGTCATGTCCGGCATCGACTATCTGAACCAGATGCTCACCGGCCGGGAGATCGCCCTGGGCGACAGGGTGGTGGTGATCGGCGGCGGCAACGTGGCCATCGACGTGGCGCGGGTGGCCCTGCGCTCGGGCTGGAAGGAGGTGACCATCGTCTATCGCCGCACCCGCGAGGAGATGCCGGCCTCGATGGTGGAGATCACCCATGTCGAGGAGGAAGGCGTCCGCCTGCTACTGCTGGCGGCGCCGATGCGTATCCTGAGCGAGAACGGCCAGTTGACCGGGGTGGAATGCATCCGGATGCAGCCGGGCGAGCCGGACCGGAGCGGCCGGCGGCGGCCGGTGCCGATCGAGGGGTCTAATTTCCTCCTGGAGGCCGATGCCCTGATCGCCGCCGTCGGCCAGAAGGTGATCCCGGTGCACGACGAGACCGTGCCGGTGGCAGTGACGCCGCAGGGCACCTATGTGGTCGATCCGGTCACCCTGCAGACCAGCGTGGAGTGGATCTTTGCCGGCGGCGATACCGTGCTCGGCCCGCAGACCGTCGCCAAGGCGGTTTGCCAGGGACTGGATGCCGCCGAATCCATGCATCGCTACCTGCAGGGGTTGTTCTGAGCGATTCCGGGCCGGCGGCCTGTGCTCAAGTGTAGGCCTCGCTGTAGATGCGGGCGTCGGGACAGAGCTGATCGAGCAGCAGGGTCATGTCGGTGACCATGGCCCGGGAGCCGCAAAGATAGAAATCGTATTGTCCCGGTTCAAGGTGGCGTGCGACATAGTCGGTCACGCGGCCCCAATGCAGGCCGGTCAGGTTGATCGCCTGGTCCGGCACGCCGGAAAGACAGGGGATGGAACGGCCGGCGGCGCGACTCAGTTCATGCCGGAAAAAGAGACCGGCAGGGGTCCTCGCCCCCTGGATCATCGTGAAACCGGCGATGCCGGCGGCCGCCATGGCCACGAAGGGAGCGACGCCCACCCCGTTGGCCACGAAGACCACTGCCCGGTCCGTCGGCCGGTAGGTGAGATAGCCCTTTGCCCTGCTCATGCGCAGAGCGGTTCCCGGCGGCAGACCGGACAGAACGCCGCTCAACCTGCCGTCCGCGACCCGCTTGATCAGAAAGCGCAGGTCCGGGGCGTCCGGCGGCGAGATGAGCGTGTATTCCCGTTCTTCCCCGTCGAGCGCCAGCGTGACGTGCTGCCCTGCCTGAAAGCTGAATCCGACGGGCCGGTCGCAGGTCAGGACGAAGGTGTCCCCGTTCAGCCACTCCCTCGCCGTCACTGCCACCGTGTGGAGGGGTGACGTTGCCCCGATCATTTTTTCCAGGTCGTGTCGGCGGTTCCCAGTACCTTGTTGAGATAGCGGGCAAGCACGAAGAGATAATCGGACAGCCGGTTGAGATAAACCTGGATGGCGGCCAGTTCGGCACCGTTGCCATTGGCCGATTCGATCAGATTGGTCAGCCGCCGCTCGCAGCGCCGGCACACGGTTCTGGCCACATGCGCCCAAGCCGCCACCGGCTGGCCGCCGGGCAGGATGAATTCCTTCAATTCCGGCAGGACCTCCGACAGGGCGTCGATCCGCTTTTCAATATCCTTGGCGGCGGTTTCGGGCAATGGGCTGAGATAGGCCGTGGCGGATGAATCCGGGGTGGTGGCCAGCCAGGCACCGGCAAGAAACAGGGTGGACTGCATTCCTTCCAGATCGTTTTGCACCGCCTGTTCACCATCCGGAAGCAGCGCTGCGAGAACGCCCAGGAACGAGTTGAGTTCGTCGAGATCGCCGTAGGCCTCGATGCGAACATGATGTTTGGGCACGCGCTCGCCTGAAAAGAGACTGGTTTTCCCTTTGTCGCCACCGCCGGTGTACACTTTCATCGGACCACTCCTCTCCTTGTTGACCGTGTTGAAATTGCCGGATGTTCTCTGTCCACGCGCCCGGATACAGACCGTCCATGGCTCGGCAGGTCGTTTGTCGTCGATGGTGCCGGGGCCGCACCCCGGGGTTCGCGCTTTTCCGGCAAAGCCATGGAATCCGAAGGCCGTTCGGGGAGTTGTACCCGAAAACAGACTTCGCCACAAGAGCCTTGGGCCGACCTCCGGCTCGCGGCTCGCACCGACAGCCGCCCCGCCTTTGCCTCGTCATGGCTATCTGAAGAGAGTGTCGGTTGCCATGTCCATTGTCGGGAGACGCAAGGCGTCCATCTTGGGGGAGGCTTCTCTCGGGCCGGTTTTTTCCCGATTTTTTTCGCCATGGCCACCGAAATTCTGAAGGGGCGAGGCGTTGGCCGGCGATGGCGGCCGAGACGAATCAAACTCCGGACGGCAGCTTGATCTGCATCATCTGCCTTCTGTCGATCCTGCCCCCATCCACGATAAAGGTACCATCGCCAACGGCATGAAGGGTCCTTTTTTCTCCTCGCGAACCGTCAAAATACGCGGCAACACCCTCCATCACGATGATGTTGTGCCTGTTAACGATATCGACAACCCTGCATTCGATATTCGCCAGACACTCCTTGATCAACGGCGCCCGGACATGCTTGGCCTTCAGAGGGGTGAACCCGAACGTTTCAAACTTGTCCGTGTCCGATCCCGAGCATGTTCCCACCCCCACAACCTGATCGATCAAATCCACGGTCGGAATGGCAAGCACACACTCCCTTGTCTTTGCAAGCGCGGTATACGAGTAGTTCCACATCCCCGTGGTCATGGCAAAAACCGGTGAGAATTCCATTACCATGGTCCAGGAAATAGTCATTATGTTGTCCTTCTTGCCGTCATTTGTGGTGACAAGGACAACCGGTCCCGGTTCTATCAATGTGAATGCCCTGCTCAGCTGGAGCTCTTCCATTGCCGCCTCCCTCGATCAAAGTTAAGGTCTGCAAGAACATGCGAGTCAACGGAATTGACCGTCTCCCCACGCCCGACATCCCTTCCCCGGATAAAAAGGAACCAAACATCTGAACGGAACAGGATATTTTTCCTCAGTTGCGATCACCTGTTTTGAAGAGGTATCCCAATCATAACGGAAATACAAACTGTTTCTCAACGGGATGACAACTGGCACAGTGCCTGCTGAACACTGCCGGTTGCCTCCGACATACTCCCATCTGAACTCAAGTATCGGGTGCGCCAGGCGAAGTCTGGCTGATCTTGTAAGCTGAAAGGAGCTTACCATAGTAATTGTCGGTTGACTATGTAGGGACCCGGGCAACTGTGTCTGGTAACAGCGCAGTTGGAGCCCCGGTTACCA